>JADMIO010897338.1_pt1 | contig 59419 bp, 37 predicted proteins | sample 8958161 | NCBI WGS metagenome assembly JADMIO01 (sample SAMN16585339, study PRJNA669376) | soil metagenome | isolation source: Crop rotation soil | place: USA: Cullars Rotation, Alabama | collected 2011 | reverse complement strand
CCAACGGTCCATAAAGCACCGCCTGCAAGGATGGATTATCGGCGAAGGCTTGGACGTGCAGCGTCATGGGCATGTCCAACTCGACGCTGTCACCCTTCTTCCATTGGCGTCGAATGCGGAAATAGCCGCCCGGTGAGGGTGCGGCTTCCAGGGCGCGGCCATTGACCAGCACCCGGGCATTGTTGGTCGTCCAGGAGGGAATGCGCAGGCTGATGGCCAGCGCTTCGGCCGGCGCCTGCTCCACGACAAAGCGGCTGTGCGCTTCGTCGGGAAAGCGGGTGTGTTGCACAAGCTGGAGGCCGCGCTCTTTCCAATCCAAGCGGGAATCGATGAACAGATTTACCCATAGATCACGGCCGTCATTATAGTAGATGGTGTCGGTGAGCTTGTTGTATTCCTCGCTGGCGCTGCCGTTGCAGCACCAGAATGTATCGGTCTCGCCGCCGAAGGTGCGCCAGGCGCCGGGGGTGAGCGACAGGAAATACTGATTCATGCCGTCGGCGCGGATGGTGCCCAGCCGGTGATTGAACAGATTGCGCTCATAATAATCCATATAGCGGGCGTCAGGCTCCCAGCCGAACAGATGCCGTGTCAGCTTCATCATATTGTAGGAACAGCAGCATTCCTGATGGCTGTCGGCGGCCTGATACTCCTCCGACAGGCGTGAGGGATTGGACAGCCAATTCTCGCGGGTCGAGGAACCGCCGGTGACATAGGTGCGGTTGTTCACCACCGTGTGCCAGAAGAAATGCGCCACGTCATGGAAGCGGTTGTCGCCGGAAATCTCATAGCGCCGCGCGGCGCCGATGATCTGCGGCACATGGGTGTTCATGTGATGGCCGGCCAGCTGGTCGCTGGCGGCGGCGAGCGGATTGAAGATCACTTTCTTGGTGAAACGGTCGCCCACTTGCGCCCAGCGATCCTCACCCGTGAGGGCGGCCAGACTATAAAGTGTTTCCTGCATGCCGCCGAATTCGACATTCAGGATGCGCTGCATATGGGCTTCGTCCCATCGCGCCGTCCAGCCGTCCACCCAGCCGCACATGCCCTTCAGCACGGCAAGCGCCTGCGCATTGCCCGCCAAAGTGTGCATGTCATAAAGACCCGCCAGCATCTTGTGCATGGTGTAGAAGGGCGCCCAGACATAGACCTCGCCTTTTTGCAGCCGGTCGTAGAATTCGGTTGGATAAGCGGAGAGATAGCCGCCCTGATTGAGCTTGGCCTGGCATTCCGCCAAGCCCGCCACCAGCGCATCGCCGCGCTGCTTCAGCGCCGCGTCCCCGGCACTGGCATAACCCAAGGCGCAAGCCGAGAGATAATGGCCGGTATAGTGGCCGCGCAGCTCGCCGGTGGGCAATTCCCAACCGCCCAGTGGTGTGGCGGTGGAAGGAATGCCGGCATTGATCCGGAAGGCATGCAGCAGGCTGTCGACCGAAAGACGCTTGAGATAAGCGGCATTGGCGGCATGGGCGTCGCGGAACGGCCCCTCCCCCAATCGCACCGCGTTCAGCGGAAACGGTTTCAGCTTGGGCGCCACATCATGGCGTTGAAAGGTGATGGGCTTGGCGAAAGGATCGCCCGCCAACCGCGCCACGTCTTGGCGCACGCTGTTGGTGCCCGCGGTGGGCGGCGCTGCCAAGGACGGGCCTGCGGAACCTTGGGGCGATACTTGGGCAAGCACCTTGCCGGAAAGCGCCAGAAGCGGCGTCGCTGCTGCGGCAGCTGTGAACCCTCTGCGGCTCAAACTGGACGCCATGCTTTCCTCCCAAGTTATTTTGTCTGAGTTTATCCCCAGACCGAAGGAAGGCAAGCTGTTCACACCGGCGTGGAGCCGGTGATCTTCGCCAACAGGCCGAAGAAACCCTTTTTACGCGCGGAATTGATGCCCCAATCCACCGGCAGGCTCTGATAACCGTCCTCGAACGGCTCGCGGATCTGGCGGTAATCGAAATAGCCCCAGCCGCTATATTCCTGGACCGCGGCCATGAAATTATTCTCCGGCTTGTCGAAGTCGAAATGGTCGTCCTCATTGTTCAACAAGGGCTGGCCGCGATAGCCGGGGCTGGCGCGGAGCGACTTGGCCTTGGTATGGATCGATTCCGGCGTGGGCGAAGCGTTGCCATGCCAGAGGACGCAATCGGCGACCTGCAACAGCCTTTCCGGCAAGGTGGTTTCCCGGACATAACTGGTGCTCACCAACAGGCGCCCGGCCGGATTTTTGACCTTGCCTTTGCTGCGCGATTGAATGCGCGTCACCAGCTCATGCGCGCGGGCCGGCAGGACGATGTCATAGGGCCAGCGCGTGAGATCGGATTCATTGGCGACTTCGACAATCACATTGCCATAACCGCCTTCACACAGAACATCGGTGACCTGATCCGCGGCGCGGATCAGAGCGGCTTCATCCTTCAAGGCGGGCGTCGCGGAAATATAGAAATAGCCCAGGATCGCCGCCATGCCATTGGCATCCAGCGCGTCCAAGACGCGGATCAGCCGGGCGCGGTAATCGGGCAGCAGATTGCCGTCCGCGGTATAGCCGCTGGTGTGCCAGGGCTGATGCCAGCCATAGCCCATCGGGCTGCCGCCCTGGATGTTGAAAGCCACCGACGTTAGGCCGTGGGATTTGTAGACCGGAAGGGCGGCGATGAACTCGCTGGTGTTGCGCTCGGGATTCCAAGGGCCGTCGCGATAGGCCCACATGCCGCGGGTTTCCGGATTTTGGTCATTGAGGATGCAATTCACCATGCGCGAGGTGAACATCAGGCCTTCGATCTTGTTGCCCTGAAAGGAGCGTCCCGGATAGGTCGGTTTGCCGTTGATATGAAAGGCATTACCCACAACCGAGACAGCGGTGGCGCGGGCGCTAGGCGCGGCGCGCGCCCCCATCCCCGCCATCACCAGTGGCGCGCCGATGGCGACGGACTTCAGAATATCGCGGCGATCCTGGATCATCACTGCCCCCAAATCTTGTTTTTATTAGGCGAGAACTGCGGCGCCGGACCATGCCGGATTTAAAGATTGTATACATCGTCGCGAGCGTTATCAAAGAGCCGGAGTTGAACTGGCCATCCCCACCTTGCGCATCAAGGACTGCGCGTCGAAGGGTGCGCGCACTTTGGCATCGTTATCGAAATAGACATACACATCCCGCAGAGCGCGCCGCCCCGGCGGGCCGGCGTGATCGCCTTTGGCCTCCTTGCCTTCTGTCCAGGCTCGGATGCGCGCCGCCCAATCCGCCACAGCCTTGCGGCCATAACCGCTGGCATAGAGCTGGCGCGAACCATGCAGGCGGCAATAGACAAAATCAGCAGTCGTATCCATCAGCAACGGCCATTCGACCGTGTCCGCTACCACCAAGCCGATGCGGTGACGCCGAAGCAGCCTGATAAAAGCAGGATCCTTGAAGCTGTCATGGCGGATTTCCAGGGCGTGACGGATCGGCCGGTCGGCATCGCTGCGGGTCCAGCTCCGGCCTTTCATTCTGGCTTCGTAACGCCGGGCAAGGCGCGCCGCTTCGGCGGTGGTTCGAGGCAGCATTTCAAAAAAGCGCTCCAGCCGGTCGGGCTGGAAGGAAAAGTTGGGCGGCAGCTGCCACAGCAACGGCCCCAGCTTTTGCTTCAGAAGCAAAATGCCGGAAGCAAAAAAATTCGCCAGCGCCGCATTCGCATTGTTCAGCCGCAGGATATGGCTGATGTAGCGGGGGCCCTTTACCGCAAAGACAAAACCGTCCGGCGTTTGATCATGCCAGGCGCGAAAGGAGTCAGGACGCTGCAGGGAATAAAAAGTGCCGTTGACCTCGATGCTGTTGAAAATCCGCGCCGCATAAGCCAGCTCGTCTTTCTGTTTGAGACCCTTGGGATAGAATACACCCCGCCAGGGGGCATAGCGCCAACCGGAAATGCCGATGCGGATTTCCGGTTTTTCAGCCTTGCGCGCCATAAGCGAAAAACGCACCAATCCGCCAGACTTTCCGCCAACCAAAGTTGTGCCGGAACGTTATCTCTGCGTGGAACCTCGCCATGGATAACACCCAGGCCCGCAACCGGATGGTGGAAGCGCAGATCGCCCGCCGTGGCGTGCGCGACTCCTCGGTGCTCAAGGCGATGCGAGAGGTTCCCCGTGAAGCCTTTATTTCCCCCGGTTTTGAAGAATTCGCTTACGAAGACAGTGCCCTCCCCATCGCCGAAGGCCAGACCATTTCCCAGCCCTATATTGTGGCGGCCATGGTGGCTGCGGCCGAACTGGAGGAGAGCGACAAGGTGTTGGAGGTGGGCGCGGGCTCAGGCTATGCCGCCGCTGTTATCAGCCGCGTCGCCGCCAAGGTTTTTGCCATCGAGCGCCATGCCCCGCTGACGGAAGCGGCGCGGGAACGGATGCGTGAGCTGGGTTATGACAATGTCGAACTCAAGACGGGCGACGGCAGTGGCGGCTGGCCGGAACAAGCGCCTTTTGACGCCATCCTGGTTTCCGCCGGAGGTCCGCGGATTCCAGACGCCCTGAAAAACCAGCTGACCATGGGCGGGCGGCTGGTCATTCCGGTGGGACCGATGGACGAGCAACGGCTGGTGCGCCTAACCCGAACCGGCGAGACCACATTCGAACAGGATGATTTGGGCGCGGTGCGCTTCGTCAAGCTGATCGGCACCGGGGGGTGGCAGGAACCGGTTTCCACGCCCGTCCTGGAAGACCGCGCCATCACCTTGGCCCAGCGGATTGCCCGCGCCGCCGAGCCCCTGCCCGGCTTTGACGACCCCAATTTCGGCAAGCTGCTCGACCGGTTTGGCCAAAAGCGCGTGGTACTGTTGGGTGAGGCCAGCCACGGCACCAGCGAATTCTATCGCGCCCGCGCCGCCATCACCCGCCGCCTGATCACCGAGCATGGTTTTACCATTGTCGCGGTGGAAGCCGACTGGCCGGATGCCGCCGCAATCGACCGCCGCGTGCGCGGGCTGAAACCACGAGCGGACGCGCCCCAGCCTTTCCAGCGTTTCCCCACCTGGATGTGGAAAAATCGCGATGTCGAGGCATTTGTTCATTGGCTTACCCGCCACAACCAAAAGGCTTCCGAACAATGCGGCTTTTATGGCCTGGACATTTACAATATGCGCGGCGCGATAGCGGCGGTTCTGGCCTATCTCGACAAGGTGGACCCTAAGGCCGCGACGGTGGCGCGCCAGCGTTATGCCTGTCTCACGCCCTGGCAGCATGAACCTTCGGCTTACGGCCGCGCCGTGCTGACCGCCGGTTACCGGGAGTGCGAGGATGAGGTGATCCGCCAATGCCGCGAGATGCTGGAAAAACAAATCAGCTATGCCGGCGATGACGATTTTCTGGACGCATCGCAAAATGCCCGGCTGGTTGCCAGCGCCGAGCGCTATTATCGCGTAATGTATTATGGCGGGGCGGCGTCCTGGAATTTGCGCGACAGCCACATGTTCCAGACTCTGTCGCGGCTTTTGGACTGGCGCGGCGCCGGCGCCAAGGCTGTGGTATGGGCGCACAATTCCCATATCGGCGATGCACGGCAGACCGAAATGGGCCAGGTGCGCGAGGAATTGAATATCGGCCAGCTATGCCGTGAGCATTTCGCCGGCGATTGCGCCCTGATCGGCATGGGAACCCATTCCGGCACCGTCGCCGCCGCCACGGATTGGGACGGCGAGATGGAGATAAAAAGAATCAAACCTTCACGCGGCGACAGTATCGAGCGTCTTTGTCATGACAGCGAGATGCCCCGCTTCCTGCTGGACTTTGCCCGCGATCCGCAATTGGCCGAGCGGCTGGCCGAGCCGCGCCTGGAGCGCTTTATCGGCGTGATCTATCGCCCCGAAACCGAACTGCAGAGCCATTATGCCGACAGTTCCCTGTCACGGCAGTTCGACGCCTATCTCTGGTTTGACGAAACCCGCGCGGTGGAAGAGATCGGCGCCGAAAAACATTTGGGCGTTCCAGATACCTATCCCTTCGGCGTGTAGGCATGCTGGTGCGCCGCAGCGCTTCTGCGCACGGAGCAAAAATCTTCACGGAACCCCGGCGATTTATGCTATTAGCTCCCCAACAGAAAATAAAGGAACGGGGACATGGGGATGAAAAAGCATTGGGCGGGTTTGGCGGCGGCGTCCCTGATTTGTATTTCCGCATTGGGGCCAGCCCAAAGCGCCACGCCACTGGCGGCCTGGGCCCCCGTCCCCGTAAAACCGGCGCCCTTCACCGGCCCCAACAAACCGCACAAGAAATTCACCGACATCATGGCGCGTCATGCCGGCAAGGCCGACTGGGCCGAGACCGAAGTGCTGACCCGCGATTTTATCGGCCAATACATTTCCATGGCGCCTGGCAAAAAAACCAAGACGGTGTTCTGGGCCGATGACCGGGTCTATTGGGTGGTGGTGTCCGGCCAGATGAAGGTAACGATCGACGGCGTGGAACCGTTCGTCGCTTCCAAGGGCTTCCTGGTTCAGGTGCCGTATCGTGTGCCTTACAGCATGGAGACCGTGGGCGATGTGCCGGCTTTGCGGTTTGAAGTTCGCGCCGCCGGAGCAACGCCAAACTATCCCGTCAGCGAAACTCCGGAGCCGGCAAAAGGCATGAAGTTCATCAAAGCCAACTATACCGGCCGGGGAAAATATGATGAGACCAACAAGCCCTATATCGATTTCGAAGGGGACATTGTCGCCAAGAACGGCAAAGGCGGGGGTGCTGTGAAAGACGACCATACCTGGGCCAACATCATCCGGTCGCAAGGCGTTCCCACGCCGCCGGCAGATAATTTCGGCCACTTCCACGAAAATTTCGCGGAATTCTGGCTGGTCATGGAAGGCAAGGAAGAATTCCTGATCGAAGGGGTGCCGCTGATCAGCGCCGAGTTAGGCGACATCGTCTTCGCGCCGGAGGAACGCTGGCATCGCGCCTTGGCGGCGGGAACCGGCATGGGAACTCGCCTGGCGATCACGCCGCGCCCGCCCAGTCTTCATTATTACCAGCCCGATCGCAGCGGCGGTGATTGATATTCACGCGGAATTTGAAGCGGGCCGCCGCTGTTCCGCATAGAATTGCTTGATTCGCGCGCCGGTTTTGCTCACCGGCCGCAAAGAGACCCTTAACCTTGAGCCGGTAAAATAAACCGGAAATAAAATTGCTTACGTCGATGCCGGGGAAAATGGTGAAGCTCTTTGTTGTGGCGGGCATCCTCTTGCTCGTCGTCAATGGCGCGCAAGCGGCGGTCCCGGAACCGGCGGTCCCCGCTGTCTCTCCAATTAAGGAAAAGGCGGGGCTGTCGGCCAAAAAAACCGTCAAAAAATCTGCAAAAAAATCGCTCAGCGCGCAAAAGCGTGCGGCCGCCAAAAAATCACCGCCGCAATCGCTGACGATTGTGACCAAAGCCGCCAATGACGCGCCCGACTTCGACTATCAGGCGCGCATCGAGGAAGCCCAGGCGCTGGTGGACAAGCAGCCTGTGTTGAAGGGCGACATGCAGTTCGACGGGCAAGGCAATCTTACCCATTTTGTCTGGACCTTGGCGGTGGGGCAAAAGACCGGCCCCCTCACCATTCTGCGCATGGATGAAACCGGCAAGAACGACCAGGGATTTACCGTCACCTGGGCGGTCGACAATTTCCTCAACACCAAATTCCGCGTGACCAAACCCGAAGGGCTCCTCGTCTTTGCCCAGCGCCGCCCCGTTCGGGTCAAGGACGGCTATCAGGAGGCGGTCTATACCGCCTACGCGCCCGAACTGGACACCAAGACCATGCGCGAGGCGGGGATGGATTATCTCCGCCATCTGCAGCGGCTGGCCTATGACCGCATCAAGGACCATGATGTGCGCTCCCTGGTCACGCCCAAATTCACCGTGGCGGAGCGGATTCCCACCAGCATGGTGGTCAGGCTGATGATCACCGAGCATGTCGACCCGCTTCACATGAAATATGTCGGCATCGAGCAATGCATTCACGAAGTCCTGATCACCATCGCGGCAAACCGCGAACACGCCTATGCCTATGCCAAATCCAGCGCCGGCGCCCGCGGCATGGCCCAGTTCATCGACGACAGCTATCAGATGGTGCGGGAGAATTATCCCAAGGCACTGCTGGAGCCGGACTTTGAACGCGGCATGAGCGACCTGCACAATGCCGTGCTGGCCTCGGTGCTGCTATTGGATTTGGAACTGACTCATCTGCCGCGGGACACCTTTGCGCGGGTGGTGGATTCCAGCCAGCAATTCGCCGCCTTTCTGGCGGCCGGGTACAATCGCAACCCTGTCCATGTGGTGAAGACCTATCACCGCACCAAAAGCTTCACCGGCGGCAATGCGCCGTTCCAGAACAAGATGTATGTGCGCATCCAAAGCTGGATCGGCGGCTTCCTGAAAAAGGAATATGGCATCACCTGATGCCCCGATATCAGGACTGAATGATCCGCGCGTGGCGCACGATCTGATGCCAGGATGGCAGGCTTGTAGCGCCGCCTTTCACTGCCTCTTCCGCCGATTTCTCTGCCGCCTGCACCGCGCGCAGCCGCGCCAGCACCGCCTCAGCCTGGACAAGCGGGACGACCACCACGCCATCCGCGTCTCCCACTACAATATCGCCGGAAGAGACATGCACACCGCCCAGTACAACTGGCGCACCCACCTGCCCCGGTCCGATACTGACGGGAGAGTTGGGCACGATGCCCATGGCGAAGACCGGCAGCCCAGTCGCGACAATCCCTGCCCGGTCGCGCGCCAATCCGTCGGTCACGAAACTCGCCACACCCTTGTTGCGCATCGCGCCCGCCGCCAGATCGCCGATCACCGCCGTGCCGGTGTAATATTCGTTGCAGCACATGATGACGTCGCCGGCTTCGGCCTCCATCATCGCGCCGCCAACGCCACAGAAGTCGGCCGGATAGGAATGGCAGGTCAGCGCCGCACCCACAAAACCGGCATTGGCGGGATCCAGCGGCTTGATGCGCCAATCCACTGCGCCGCGCCCCTCCATCGCATCCACCAGATGCGAGGTCTGGGTGCCGCGAAAGGCTTCGATCAAAGCGCGCTCGGGACGGCGATGACCGCGATGGATGGTGAGTACGGGCTGGTTCTCAATCACGCCATTCTCCCTTTTAATCAGGCAGGCCGTTTCAAATCCGTAACCCGGAACGGCTCAAGCCTGTCGATATCGTCCGGCGTCTGCCGGTAAAAATTGAACCGGAAGAATTTGAGGCTGATGGTTTCCGGCGTGAAGTCGGCGATGATGAAACCATTCTCTTCGATAGGCTTCAAATCCTCTTCCATGGTCAGATGATTGGGCGGCGAAGCGCCGATGCCGCGGAAGGCTGACGGCCACAGCAGGTCGCCCGTGCCCAGCGGCCCCGACAGCACCGTCACAATGGGATTGTTGCCGAAATCCAAAGCCCCGCAGCGATGCATGCGGCCCTCGGCAATGGCATGAAGATCGCCGCTGATGATCAGCGGTATCCGCCCCGGCATGGCCGCGATGGCGGCCATCAGCCGGTCATGCTGGGCGAGCCAGCCTTGCTGCCAATAGGGCTTGGTTTTGGCCGTGGTCAGCTTGCCGTCCTCGCCCAGAATGTCGGGATACCATTCGCCCCATTTACCCGCGCTCCAACCGGGCGGATTTGACGGGACATTGACGACATGGCTGACATCGCGCGCCGCCATGCGCGCCTTGAGCCAGTTTTCCGCATTGCCGTCCAGAAAAACTCCGGTGGGGCCCGCCAGGGTCAGGGTGCGGCGAACGTCATAAAGCAGCAGCTCCGCCAAACGCCCATAGCGCAAGGTGCCGAAGGCCTCCGCCACGCCCGGCGCGCGGTCGCCCGCCGAGGCGCCGGGAAGACCAAGCGGACGATTGGGATCGGGCAGAAATTCCGGGTAGTAAAGCTGCCGCGTCGCCCGCGCCAGATTGAGCATAAAATTGTCAGGCGGAAAGGTAACCGCTTCGTCGGTCGCTTCGTCATTGTCGAAATAATCGTGATCGTCGGTCAGGAAGAAGACAGGCGTGGAACGGCACAGGGCGCCATACAAAGGTACGATCTGCGGTCCGGCGGCGCGGCGTAACACACTCTCGTTGTGACCACCGAACACCGGCTGGGCGCGATCGAAACTGCCGGCATAGGCGACGGCCGCAGGCGAATCGCCCAGACTTTTTGCCAGCCGTGGCGCGCGCAGATCCCAATAGACATGATCGCCATTGGCGACAATCGCGTCCGGCTGGAAGAAAAGTCCGCGCTCCAAGAGACGCCGCCGCAGAGCCGCGGACAAGAAAGTCGTGGGACGTCGGGAAGAACTATTGAGCGCGTCATGGCCGCCGGCACAGGTGTAGATCAAAAGCCGGAATCGGGCCGGCATGGCATCGGGCGCTGGAAAGGTCGAAAGCGGCCAGGACTCGCAAAGTGCCCGGCCATCGCCGCCCAACAACGACAGGCGATAAGAGGTGGCCGGTTTGAGGTGCGCCACGTCGAATTGCCAGAAATCTCCCGCCGCGATGTTTTTCTTGCCGCGCACACGGATGTTGCCCACATGCAGTTCCGGTGCGGTTTCGAGCGGAGAGTTGAAGGACGCCTTGATCAGAATCCGGTCATGACTGGCGGTGGGCAACAGATGCTGCAGCTTGCCTTGATCCCATTGCGCCGCGCGCACCGGCGCAGCGCCCGACAAGACGGCAGGCCCCGCCAATCCTGCGCCAATCAGAAAATCCCGCCTGCTGGTCATGCTTGTCTAGTCCGCTGGCTCAAAATTATGCAGAATGGGCGGGCGCGGATTGATCGGAATGCGCGTCGATATCGGCGCATTCGGACTGCTGAGAGCGCGATGCCAGCGGCCTGAAACAGCGGTCACGACATCGCCCTGATCGGCCTCGAAATACGGCAGGCCTTCGATCTTGTAGCCCAGCTTGCCTTCCATGATGAACCAGAACTCGTTGATATCGACATGGAAATGCCCCCTGTCGCTGTCCGGCGGGACCGGCACGCCCTTGGCGCGAATGACGTTGGCGGTGAAATGGTCGTCGCGAACGAAAATCGTCGGCAGCTTTCCCTCCGCCACGCCCCTCTGAAAATCAAGATACAGCGGATTCCTGTCAGGATCCTTGGCCGGCCCCGGCGTGCCGGTGACTTTGACATAGCTGCCGCCGGCAACCGGGTCTGGTGTTTCCGAAAGCGGATATAAGGCGTGCGTGCGCGCGGTGCGCACTTCAAAACGCAGCGACGGCATGGGGCTGGTGGTTTCCAGGGAGTAAACATGGCGTGCCGGCACATTGACCATGAACCCCTTGGTCGCGGTGAAGGCTTCGCCGCCGTCGATCGTCACCTTGATCGCGCCGTCCTGTACAATGAAGACGAAACGGTCATTGGCATAGAAGCGTGGTTTGGTCTTTTTACCGGGGGCCAGCGAAATGTAATCGGCCTCCTGGTCCTGGTTGCGCACCAGCGGCTGAACCCAGTCGCTTTGCCCGCGATGTGCGGCAAGGATTTCGGACAGCCGCCAGTGAGGCTTGTTGGGCGCTCGATAAGGCGGCAAGAACGCCGGCTTGTAAGCCCAGAACTGCTCAGGCATGCGCTGCGCCGGATTGGGCGCCTGTGCATTGGCTGAGAAGGGAATGAGAAGGAAGGCCATAGCCGCACGGCAACGAGCATTTCTCATTTCGATCCCCTTTTTGTCAGACCGCGTATTTGGCCGCGACTTTGTTGTTGATGGTGTATCCCAGCCCCGGCCGGTCCGGAAGAATGAGCCCGCCCTTGTCGATCCGTTCCGGCGGATCGACAAACTCCGCCCGCCACGGCACTTCACCAAAGGAGAATTCGAAAATTTCGAAATTGGGCACCGTCGCCATCACATGTCCGGCCGCGGCATTGCCGATAGGGCTGGCCGGACCGTGCGGCGAACACATCAGGCCCGCGCCGTCCGCCAGGGCTGCGATCATTTTCAGTTCCAGCATGCCGCCGGTCACCTTGACGTCCGGCATCACGATATCGACAGCCCCGGCCTTGATGTAGGGATAAAAGCCTTTGACGCCATGAATCTCCTCGCCCCCCGCGGTCGGCATCTTCGCGGCTTGGTTGATGGCGGCCAGATCGTCCACCGGCTCCGGCGGACAGACTTCCTCCAGCCAATAGAGATTGAGCGGCTCAAACCGCCGGGCCAGTTCCAGCCCATCCTGACGATTGAAGTGGCTGTGGGCATCCACCAGCAGCGCGCGCCCGTGCCCGATCACGTCGCGCACGGCTTGGGCGCAATCGATGCCAAGCTGCATGAACTGTTCAAGCTGCGCGCGATCGGAAATTTTGGCCGGCATGCCGTCAAAGGAAGCCAGCTTGATGGCGTCGAACCCCATATCGACGGCGCGTTTGGCATTGGCGGCAAACCCCGCCGGCGTGCGGTCATCGGTTGAGCGGTTGATATTGGCATAGACCCGCAACCGGTCCTGGATTCGCCCGCCGAACAATTCATAGGCCGGCAGGCCCAGCGCCTGGCCTTGCAAATCCCACAAACAGTGTTCGATCGCGCTCGCCGCCATAGCTGACGGCGTGCGGCCATAGCCGCCGCCATTTGCGGCACGGATCGGCGCGCTGGCGCGGCGGAACCAGGCAACATCGAAAATGCTGCGGCCACGCAACATGCCGAGATACCGTTTGAGAAAGCCGATGCACTGTTCGTCGCTGGTGCTTTGGGAGGCGTCACCAAGCCCGCTCAAGCCATTGGCGGTCTTGAGCCGCGGAATGACCCAATTGCCGCGCTTGTTGATGCGCACATGCACCAGCTCCAGATCGGAGACGACATGCTTGGCGGCTTCTTTCGCCGCCGCGTCCGCCAGCGATGGCGTCAGCATCGCCGCCGCCATCCCCTGGAGAACCGCACGCCGTGGATGCATGTTTATGGCCTTGGCGCCAGCACCGCCCCGCCGCCCGGACCTTCCATCTGCAAGCTTTCTCCTGGCTGCAGCGCGCGCCGGGGATAAGGCCCCACGATATCGACCGGCTTGTCGCCGGGCTTGGGCAGCGCAAAAGCCACCAAGGTCTGGTGATAGAGAAAACTTTCCCGCTGCGAGGGCCGCCTTGAATTGCCGGCGCCGCCCACCGCCAGCACCACATATTGGCGGCCATCCTTGCCCATATAGGTCATCGCCCCGGAATTGGCGGAGGCCGCCATTTTTGTTTCCCAGAGCAACCGGCCACGGCGCGAGTCATAAGCATGGAAACGGTCATCGGAAGCATGCGCAAAGACGATACCGCCGCCGGTCACCAAAGTGGAACCGATACTGGTCACCCCCATGCCCTTGGCGCCGGGACCATATTCGTCTTCGGCGGAGCCCAGCGGCACGCGCCATTCGATTTCGCCCGATCCCAGATTGACCGCGACCAACTCGCCCTGGCGGCCGCCATTGCAGCTTCGCCCGCCATTGTCCTGGAAGCGGACATTGCCGACATTGGAGCGAAGATTGCCATTGCCCTTCACGCCTTGGGTGGTCTTGGTCACTGTGATCATGGTGGGCATGTTGGAGACATTGGCGAAGGCATAGCCGCGCTCCGGATCGATGGAGACGCCGCCCCAATCCATGCCGCCGATGGCGCCGATGCTGTTCAACCCCCAGGCTTCATTGGGGGCGGGTACCGAGAATGGCCCCGCATCCTGAAGCTTTCTTTCATCCCACAGCGCAATACATTCGGCATTAGCCTGGGCAGAGAGCTGGCTCAGATGATTTCGGCTGACCGTAGCCGGCAGCAAAGGCGGCGGCAGAATGGTGAAAGGCTGAGTGGGTGAGGTTTTCTCGCCCGGGATCTGGCTCTGCGCCACACTGCGTTCTTCGTAGGGATGGATCGGCTTGCCGGTCGCCGCATCCAGAATCCAGATCATCGACTGTTTGGTGGCCTGCACCACCACCTTCATGCGCTTGCCCTTGGTCGTGATCTCCACTGGCGCGGGCGCCGCATTGGTGTCCAAGTCGAAAATGTCGTGATGGATGTTCTGAAACATCCATTTGACCTTTCCGGTTTCCGCGTCGATGGCGACGGTGGAGCCGGAGCCGGCATTGTCGCCCGGCCGCCAGAGGCCGACATAATCGGGACTGCCGGAGTCGGTGGGGACATAGACCGTGCCAGTCGCGGCATCCAGCGTCATATGACCCCAGGCGCCACTGCCGACAACGCTCTGCGTTTCCGGTCCCCAACTGTCGCCGCCGGGTTCGCCCTTGCCCGGTATCAAACGCGCCGTCCATAGCAGCTTGCCGGTGCGCAAATCATTGGCATGCGGATCGGCGGGCTGGGCGGGCGGCGGTAGGAAACCGGAGGCCCCCGTGGTGATGATCATGTTCTTATAAATGATAGGCGGCGAGTTGGCCTGAACACCGCCGTTGATCCTGCCGCCCTGCGCCGGATTGGGCAGGCCGATATCCAAGCCCGTGGCCGGCCAATCGGAAGACTGCTGCCCGGTCTTGATATCGAAACCGAACATCATATGGCCCCAGATCGCGATGATGCGGGGCTTCATGGTGCCGTCACCCGCCCAATAGGACAGCCCGCGCCGGTCGATGTCAGCGCCCGCAGTAACGGGCGGCTTGGCGCGCCACACTTCCTTACCGGTCTCCGGCTCCAGCGCGATGATGTCGCCGCTCTGATTTTCGGAAATATAGAGACGCCCGTCGACAAGAAGCGGGATGATTTCCCAGGACCGCCCGAATTTGCCACTGTCCCAGACCCAGGCTGGTTTCAAATCGGCGACATTGGTGGCGCTGATCTGGCTCAAGGGCGAATAATGCATACGGGCGGTATCGCCACCCCAATCTTTCCATTCGGTTGGCTGTCCTTGCGCAGCAGCAATGCCCATCAGACCCACACCGGCGAGAAGCGCCGTCCACAATTTTCTGCTCATTTTTAATGCCATCCCCGGAATATTTTTGACGGACAGAACGTCCTTTGGATGCACCGCGCAAGCGTTTCATCGGTAAGCCAAGCTAGCACATTTCCCGACGAATTCTCACTATTTTGGCCCATGGACTTATGCCTTTGCCGATGCTGTCATGTGTTTTCGCAATTGCGGGGTGGCGACTTTGAAACGATTCCTTCCGGCCTTGATCGCGGCCGCGATGATCCTGGGCGTCTTGACCGGTTTTGTGATCAACAGCCACCTTTCGCCGGAGGACGCCAAAGCGGCAGCCGGCACCCTTTCCATCATCACCGACATCTTCCTGCGGCTGATCCGGATGATCATCGCGCCCCTGGTCTTCTCCACCCTGGTGGTGGGCATCGCCCATATGGAGGATTCCGCTGCCATCGGCCGGGTCGGGATCAAGACCCTGGGCTGGTTCATGCTGGCGTCGGTTGTTTCACTGACCTTGGGCCTGATCATGGTGCATCTGTTGCAGCCCGGCGCGGGCCTGGCCCTGCCGCCACCCAATGAAACATCCGGCGTCGCCACCACCGGTTTTTCGCTGAAAGACTTCATCGCCCATCTGGTCCCCACCTCCATCTTCGACGCCATGGCCCGCAATGAGATTCTGCAGATCGTGGTGTTCTCGGTGTTCGTGGGTTCGGCGGTGGCGGCGCTGGACGGCAAAGTGCCTTTGCTGTTGACGGCCTGCGAACAGGTGGCGGCGGTGATGCTGAAGATCACCGGCTATGTGATGACCATTGCGCCGCTGGTGGTGTTCGCCGCCCTGGCCTCCACCGTGGCCACATCGGGACTTGGCGTCATTGTCGTCTATGCCAAGTTCGTCGGCGGATTCTACCTATCGCTCGGCCTGTTGTGGGTTGTGCTGCTTGCCGCCTCGAGCTTGGCGGTCAGCCGGCGGATCGGCGAATTGGTGCGGAACATCCGTGAACCCGTCTTGCTGGCCTTTTCGACCGCCACATCGGAAGCCGCCTACCCTTACCTGCTGGCGGGACTGCCCAAATTCGGGGTTCCGCGCAAGATCGTCAGCTTTGTCCTGCCGCTGGGTTATTCGTTCAACCTGGATGGCTCGATGATGTATTGCACCTTCGCCAGCCTGTTCATCGCCCAGGCCTATGGCATCCACCTCAGCATCAGCCAGCAGATCACCATGCTGGCGCTGTTGATGGTCACCTCCAAAGGCATTGCCGGGGTGCCGCGCGCCTCGCTGGTGGTGATTGCCGCCACCCTGCCCGTGTTTCATCTTCCCGAAGCGGGACTGCTGTTGATCATCGGCGTCGACCATCTGCTGGACATGGGCCGCAGCGCCACCAATGTGGTGGGCAATTCCGTGGCGGCCGTGATCGTCAGCCGCTGGGAGAACCAGCTCGAAACCCGTCCCGCCGGGACCGCCGTCTAAGCCGTCTTCATCGCCGCTTTTACCGCTTCCGCCGTGATCGGAAGCGCGCGAATACGCGCGCCGCAGGCATTGTAGACGGCATTGGCGATAGCGGGCGCGACCACGGTTACCGACGGTTCGCCCACACCGGTGGGCGACTGGCCATTGGCGATGACGGTGATTTCCACCTCCGGCATCTGAGCCATGCGCAGCGGCGTGTAGGTGGTGAAATTGGCCTGTTCGATGCGGCCGTCTTTCAAGGTCGCCTTTTCATACAGCGCCATGGACACGCCCCACAAAGCGCCGCCTTCCACCTGGGCACGGATATTGTCGGGATGAACCTGGGTGCCGACATCGGTGGCGATGGTGAGCTTTTTCACTTTCACCGCGCCGGAGGGCGCCACCGCCACATGGGCCACACAGGCGGTCATGCTGGCGGTCTTGCGCTCTTGCGACGAAACGCAGGCCATACCCATGCCCTCGCCCTTGGGCAGCTTGATCGCGCCATAACCGGACTGGCCCAGCGCGGTGATAAGCGCATTGCGCAGTCGTTGCGCCCCGCCGTCATTGTCGCCCTTGCCGTCCAGCAGATCGACGCGGAATCGCGCCGGGTCTTTTCCGGCGGCATGCGCCAACTCGTCGATCATGCTTTCGATCGCCCAGAATGTCCAACCCGGCGCCACAGAACGCAATTGACCCGATGGCGTCGCCTTCTGCGCCAACTCATTCTCGATCGCGCGCACATGATGATTGGGCACGGTGTAGAAAAAATCCGCACCATTGACGGTGAATCCGTCCAGCGCGCCTTTCTTGTCCACCGACGGCGTCAGGAAGGCATCGATGCCCCAGCGTTTGGTGGGCCAGGCGCAAACCACGTCATGACTGAAGGCGGTAAGCTTGCCGCTTGCATCCAGACCAGCGCGGACTTTTTGGTAGGTCAGCGGCCGCGAATAATCCATGCTCATATCGTCTTCGCGGGAATAGATCACCTTGACCGGCTTGCCCACCGCTTTGGCGGCCAAGACAGCGGGGATCACCATGTCGCCATCCAGCCTGCGGCCAAAGCCGCCGCCCAGATAGGCTTGGTGCATCACCACATATTTGGGATCCACGCCCGCCGCGGCGGCGGCCAGCGAACCGGTGCGGGTGGCGAACTGATTGCCGGAATAGATATGCCAGATGTCGCCCTGCTTTTCGGCAGTGGTGTTCATCGGCTCCATCGGACAATGGAGATTGATGTTGGTGGTGTATTCGGCTTCCAGACTTTTCGCCGCCGATGACAGCGCAGCGGGCGCATCGCCATCCTTGACGAAGTAAAAGCCGGTATCGCTTTGCGCCTGCAGCCGCCGCGCCTCCTGGAACAAGGTGTCGCTGGAGACATTGGCGTGCGGGCCCTTGTCCCAGGTCACTTTCAGCGCAGCTGCGGCTTTTCGCGCATTCTGATAGGTGTCGGCAACCGCCACCACCCAGCCGGTGGTCGAGCCGGTCTTGTCGTCCAGCACCACGGCCTGGATGAATCCGGGAATGTTCTTGGCGTCGGTGGAATCGACATTCTTGACGGTGGCGCCATAGCGCACTGGCGGCACCACCAGCTTGCCGTAGACCATGCCGGGCCGGAAGGTATCGATGCCGTATTTTGCGGTGCCGTTAGTCTTGGCGGGAATGTCGAGCTGCGGGACCGACACGCCGATCAAAGTATATTGGTCGGGCGATTTCAGCGTGATCGCCTTAAGCTCATCGGCGCTGAACGTCCGCTTGGCGGCGCCGCTCTTCACGATCTCGGCAAAGCTGATCGACTTGTCGGACTGTTTGTAATGGACGGTGGAGTTGCTGACCGTCAGTTCCCCCACCGGCACCTTCAGGCTTTGCGCCGCGCCTTCCAGTAACGCAATGCGCCCCGCCGCACCGGCCCGGCTCATGGCGTCGAAATTCATCATGGTGCTCCAGCTGCCGCCGGTGATCTGCACCCCCAAGACAGGGTCGTTATATTTGGGATCGTTGGAGGCAAGCTGCAGCCGCACATCCTTCCACCGCGCGCCCAACTCCTCGGCGATGATCTGCGCCATGGTGGAAGCGATGTGCTGGCCCATCTCCGCTTTGCCGCAGGTGACGGTGACCAAGCCATCGGTGCCGATGGAATACCAAACACTGGGAACGAAACTGCCGCCCGCGGCAGTGGCGCCGGGGGCATAAGCCAAAGTCAATCCGGCAGCGCTGGCGCTGACCAGAAAGGTGCGGCGGTCGAGATCGAAGCTCTTTTCCATGACAGGGCTCATGCGCGGCTCCTGGTCTTGGCGGCGGGCGCGGCGGTGCGCATTTCAGCCGCCGCCCTCACGATTGCCTTCTGGATGCGCGAATAGGTCATGCAGCGGCAAAGATTGCCGTTCATGTGAGAGACGATCTCTTCTTTTGTGGGATCGGTGTTGGTGGCCAGCAAGCTCGCGGCCTGCATGATCTGGCCTGATTGGCAATAACCGCATTGCGGCACCTGTTCGGCGATCCAGGCTTTCTGCAGGGGATGATCCCCCTTGGCGCTGAGGCCTTCGATAGTGGTGATCGGCTTTCCTTCCGCCGCGCTCACAAGGGTCTGGCAGGAGCGCACCGCCTTGCCCGCCAGATGAACGGTGCAGGCGCCGCACATGCCAACGCCGCAGCCGAATTTGGTGCCGGTCATCTGAAGCTGTTCACGGATCACCCACAGCAAGGGGGTATCCGGCGCGGCCTCCACCGAAATTGTCCGGCCATTGATGATCAGATTCGCCACGTCAACCTCCCTGCCCAATTCGCCGTTTTTGGCACGCGATTCCCGCGCCTTTTGTTACGGCCAGTCTGTCACTTTTCGCCTTTTTGAAAAAGCCAAAGGCGTTATTCCCAAACGGGGTTAACGCTATCAAAACCCTTGGAAAAGCAAGGCATCTTTGCTTTTTCGTCGTGGCCTTGCTCTAACTTGCGGCATGAACACGGAGCAACAGCGCGCGGCCTGCGCCTTTCTTTATCAGCACTGGAAAAACGGCACCCGCTGTGACGGCCTGCCGCCGGACCTTTGCGCCGCCGACCGGGCAGAAGCCTACCAGGTACAGGGTTGCATCGAGGCGAACAGCGCACAGCCACCGGTGGGCTGGAAGATCGCCGCCACCAGCAAAGCGGGTCAGGCCCATATCGGGGTGGATGGGCCGATGGCGGGGCGGCTGCTGGCCGAACGGCGCATTCCCGATGGCGGCAGCCTGGTCCTGGGCAGCAATCTGATGAAGGTGGCGGAGATGGAATTCGCCTTCCGCTTTGGCGAAGACGTGATGCCGCGCAGCGACGCTTATAGCCAAGCCGAAGTGCTGGATCGTGTGTCGGCACTGCACCCCGCCATCGAGCTGCCGGATTCCCGCTACGACCATTTTGAGACGGTTGGCGATTTGCAGCTGATCGCCGACAATGCCTGCGCCCATTACTTTGTCTTAGGAGCCGCCGCACCGGAGCATTGGCGCAGCCTCGACCTCGCGGCCTATACGGTGCGCGGCTTGAAGAACGGCGCGGTCGCCGAAACCGGCATTGGCGCCAATGTGCTGGGCGATCCGCGCATTGCTCTGACTTGGCTGGTCAATGAACTGTCGCGCTTCGGCACCCCGCTGAAAAAGGACCAAGTCGTGATCACCGGTACCTGCCTTAAGCCAATACCGATCGCGGTTGGTGATCGCGTGGCAGGGGATTTCGGGGACCTGGGCAGGATTTCCGTCCATATCATTTGAAGGGCGCCTTGCATTCAAAGCCGCTCGCCTCGCAAGCAGCTTTCGAACCACAATTCCTGCGCCGGCCGCTTGCCACACCCTGCGCGGCGAGGCCGCTACTGCACCGCCACAACCGCCACCGAACGGGCCGGCAGATCGAAGGCCGCCTTACCGTTTTCGCTGGTTCCCGAAAAAGCCACGGGATGGATGGCGTTGGGCGCGGTGAATGTATTGTGGCTATCCATTGCCGGCCCCGTCAGAATCTGCCCCTTTCCAGCACCCGGCAGGTTGGTCACCAGATGCACCGCCTTGTTGGGATCCGTATTGACCAGCGCCAGATAGAGCTTGCCATCTTTGCCCCTGGCCGCCGACACGTCCACCATAGGCATGGTCTTGCCGCCGAAACTGTAGTTTGGCGTTGAAACATGAGCGGCAAAAGGCGTCGCGCCCATGAAAGGCTGGTACATGTCGAAGACGTGATAGGTGGGCGTTAGCAGCATTTTTGGTCCGTCGGTCAGGATCATGGCTTGCAGCACATTGATCATCTGGGCGATGGCCGCCATCTTCACCCGGTCGGTATGACGGTGGAAGATGTTAAGGGTCAAGGCCGCAACCTCGGCATCGCGCAGGGTATTTTGCTGATAGAGAAATCCGGGATGGCTGCCCGGCTCTTGCAGATACCAAGAGCCCCATTCGTCGACATAAATTGCCACTTTCTTGTCGGGATCGTATTTGTCCATCACCGCCGCGGTGCGGCTGACATAGGGCTCCATCTGCAGCGCATAATCCAACTCCTCGGCCCATTCGCTTTCGTTGAAGCCGGTGGCCGGCTTCTTGGGGGCATGGAGCGCGGGCATGGCATAATAATGCGCGCTCAAAGCCTGCATCCGTCCGCCGCCCTTCATCATCGCCTCGGTAAAGGCTTCAAAGTCGCCCTCGTTCCGGTTGAAGCTGCCGCCGCTGGCCACCTTGATCATGCCCATGGAGGCCGGCGCATTGACGAAAGTGGAATAGCGCGCATTCACCGCCGCCGAAGTCTCGCCGCTCATATTGCCGCCGCAGCCCCAGGTCTCATTGCCGATCCCCAGGAATTTGAGTTGCCAGGGCTTGGTGCGGCCGTTCTTGCGCCGCTCATTGGCCAGCGAGGCCTTTTCGTCAGAGGTCATATATTCGACCCATTGCGCCGCGTCATATGGCGCGAGCGATCCGACATTGATCGAGACATAGGGATCGGCGCCGATGAGTTCGGCGAAATTCATGAACTCATGGGTGCCAAAGCTGTTGTCGTCGATGACCCCGCCCCAATGCACATTGATGCGGGTAGGACGCTTGGCACGCGGGCCGATGCCGTCGCGCCAATTGTACAGATCGGCGAAACAGCCGCCGGGCCAGCGGACCACCGGGACGTGAATCTTTTTCAGCGCCTCCACCACATCGGTGCGATAGCCATGAATGTTGGGGATCTTGCTGTCCTCGCCTACCCAGATGCCGCCATAGATGCCGGTGCCCAGATGCTCACTGAACTGGCCATAGATATGCCGGTCGATTTCCGCACCGGGGCTGGAAGTGTCGATAGTGGCGGTGGCCGTGACAGTTTGCGCCCGAACCGGGGCAGCGAGTCCCAAGATCAGTACGCCAGCTAGAGTCACTTTCAACATTTCATATCCTCTTGTCGTTATGATTCAGAGTGCCATTGAATATGCCAGAAGCCTGACCGCAGCGCGGCCATTCCATCAGATCTTTCGATCTCGCCGCCTGCAAATTTCAGCAATCAAGGCGTCTTTGCTTCCAAAATAGTGATTGATGGTGGAACGCGATACATTCGCCACCTTGGCGATTTCGCTCATTTTGAAACCAGCCCCGCTCTTCCCGCCTAGCGCCGCTTCCGTGGCACTGAGAATGGCTTCACTGGTTTGCTTTGGAGACCGTTTTCGCCCTGAGGACATCGCCATCGTTTTGACCTCACGTCATGGTGTGGACACGGATTTGATGCATGAGCGATTTTACCAATTGGTGAAGGAACCATCCGGCCGATGGTTAAGCAGCATTCCCGCGCGATAGGTTGTGTATTCGCCGATCTTGGTCAGCTTGGACACATCCACTTCCACGCCCAAGCCCGGGCGGTCATTGGGCCAAAGTTTGCCGTTCTTGAAATCATAAACCTTCGGCAAATGCGGCCAGCTGCGTCTACCGTCGCCCAGCATTTCCATTAGCGCCGGCACCGAAGTGGCAGTCAGGCAATTGACCAGGGCGGCTTCCGCAATGGGGCCGGTGAAATGCGGGATCATCCCGACATAGTGGGTTTCGGCCATCGCCACGATTTTCATGAACTCGCTGATGCCGCCCACATTGGGCAAGGTGACCCGGGCATAATCGATCAGCTGGCGCTCGATCAGCTTGTTGACGTCCCATTTGTAACCAAACTGCTCGCCTACTGCGATCGGCAGCTTGGTGCGCTGACGCATCACTTCATAGGCGTCCACATTCTCGCTGCGGATCAGATCCTCACAGAAATAGGGCGCCAGCTGGGCGTCCTCGATCATCTGGCACAGCCGCATGGCGTCGGGCGGGTCCAGCTCGGTGTGGAAATCCAATGCCCAGCCGCCATCGCCCGCCGCTTTTTGCATGGCGGCACAGTCATCGAACATCCGCTTCACCAAAGCAAAGCGGTCCACCTCGCGTCCGCCGCCGATATCGGTGGCGCTGCGATAGACACGGAAACCCGCATCGCGGCAGGCCCGGGCCGTATCGCCGATGCTGGCGTTGGGGTTGGGACGGGGAAAAGCGGTGGCATAGAGCTCGACATAGTCACGCGACTTGCCACCCAGGAGTTGCCACACCGGCCAGCCCGCCGCCTTGCCTTTGAGGTCCCACAGCGCGAGATCAAGCGCGCCCAACGAATGAATCTTTTCCCGTCCTGCCGGATAAAAGTAACCGCGCATCATGCGCTGCCAGGCATTTTCGATGCGCAGCGCGTCCTGCCCGATCAGCATGGCGGCGCATTCTTCCATGGTGCGGGGCTCGCCGCCTTCGCCGATGCCGATCAGACCGCTTTCGGTCTCGATGATCACCACATTGGCGGATTGGTTCACCATGGGCTGACCCTGGCGTCCCAGACTGTCGCCGGGCTGGGTGTAGTAGCGAACTCGTTTGATCTTGTCGGCGGCAAGGCCTAACGCATCGGCTGATGGCGGCATCCATAGCGCCGCGCCGGCCGTTCCGGCCAGACCCGCCAGCGCGCGGCGGCGATTCCACAAACTCATGAGAGCCCCCTACTTCGCTCCATTCCGCAGCTTGGACGCGGTGGCGCATTCCTCCATCACCGTGAAATAGTCCTGCACGCTTTTCGCGCCCATCACAAAGGGATTGTCTTCGCCCACTTCGCGCTTCACCCCCACTAGCCGCGCTTTGGTATAGGCATTGTCATATTCGCTGTGATTGGAAAGAATCACCGAGGCGCCGGCGGCCGCCGCCGCTTGGGCGATGCGCTTCTGCGAGTCGATATATTCGTCCCAGCGCTTTCCGTCGGTGCCAAAAGCCCCCGTAAGCGTGCCACCCGAATAGGCCACCATCACCGTTTTGCCTTTGTCCTTGACCGGGAAGACATAGGAAATGGTGCCTACGGAATGGCCGGGGGTGAAGATCACATCCACCGTCGTGTCGCCCAAGGTCACTTTGGTGCCTTCGGGGCCCACCGAAATATCGTTTGGCCCGCGCGTCGGCACTCCGCCCGCCACATCGGGGGCGCGTTTCAAGGTTGCCTCCCAATCGGGGCCGCCCATCACGACCCTGGCGCCGGATAGCTTCTGCAAAGTGGCGACGCCTTGGTCATGGTCGCCATGGGCGTGGCTCAGGATGACGTATTTGATGTCTTTGGGGTTGAGCTTCAGCTTGGCCAGGCCATCCAGGATTTCCGGCTGCGTCGCCCAGGCGAAATTGGTGTCGATGATGATGAGGCCGGCGCTGGTCTTGAGCGCCCAGGAGGAATGTTGCCGCGTGCCCAGCCAATAAAGGTTGTCGAACACCTGATAGGGCGAGGCATACCAGATGCCCCGGTCGGGCGCGGGCCGTGGTTGCAGCAGCGCCGCGGCGCCCCGCGGGCCACCCGGCAGTGGCGTGGGAAAGCACAAATTGACGAAGGTGGCGCGGTAATCCAATCCGGCGGCTGTTTTGGCCGCCGCAATGTGGCTGTCGATCTCGCTGATAGGCGTCTGTGCCGCCGCCGGGATGGAAATCGTTGACGCGCTGATCACCGTGGCAAGCAAAAAAGTGAAAAGAGCGTTCTTCGTCATGGCGGTTTCCCCTTAGTTTTTTTCAATCACGAATTTCCGGCTGGTGACAGCTCACTGCGGCAGCGGCGCGGTCCCTGTCACGTTAAACTTCCCTTCCACGATCGCCGCTCCGGTGTCCGGCTGGCCTTCACCAATGCTAATCCGATAGACGCCCGGCGCCACGACGCGATCGCCCGCCGCGGTCACGCTCGAAAGATCACGGGCGCTCAAGTCGAAATGGATGGTGCGGCTTTCGCCAGCTTTAAGAGCAACATGGCTCATGCCCCGCAACGCCCGCAAGGGCTGGCCGGCTGCACCCGGAAATCCAAGATAGAGCTGAGGCACCGCTTCGCCGGAGCGGGCACCGCTATTCTTCACCGTCACATCCACCCCGAGCTGATCGCCGGCTTTGAGAGACGAGGCTAGCTTCAGCCCTGAATAAGCGAAACGGGTGAAGCTCAAACCATGACCGAAAGGATAAAGCGGCTTGCCGTTGAAATAGCGGTAAGTGCGATTGGCCATGGAATAGTCTTCAAAGGCCGGGAGCTGATCGACGCCCGTATAGAATGTCACCGGCAGATGCCCAGACGGATTGTTGTCTCCGGTCAGAGTCTGAGCGATGGCTGTGCCTCCCTCCTCTCCCGGATACCAGGCGTCCAGAATGGCGTCGGCATTCTTTGCCGCCCAGTTCACGCTGAGCGCCGAGCCGTTCATCAACACCACCGCCATCTTCCTGCCGGTGGCTTTCATCGCCTTGAGCAGATCTTCCTCGTCCTTGGGCAGGTCCAGGCTGGTGCGGTCGCCGCCCTTGAAACCGGGCAGGTTGACCTTCATTTCCTCACCTTCCAGCGCGGAGGTGATGCCGACCACCGCAATCACCACATCGGCGTCTTTCGCCGCCTTCACGGCGTCGGCTTGAGGGTCCGGAACGACATGCCGCCAGACCAGACGCACCGGCGTGCCGATGCTGGGGGTCTGCTCGATGCGCAAACTGTAGCTGTGCCCTTTTTGCAGCGGCATCTCGATGGTCTTGGGACCGGGTGGGGCATTTTCGGTGATCGCGTTATCAACGATCAGCTTATCATCCAGCCATAGTTTGGTATTGGGCGTGGCCATGCCGATCTCAAAAGTGCCACTCTGGTCCGGCGTCAGTGTGCCGCTGAAGCGCGACGACTTGGCGCCCTGGGCTTCGATGGCGCGCGCCAGCCCTGATCCCCGGATGTTAAAATCCAACCTCGCATAGACTTTGGTGAGCAGCGGGGCGCCGGACAAATCACTGGAGGCGAAATACTCCCCCTTAACACCCGGCTGGCCGTCCGGGGTTTTCAGCGCCGAAGCCGGCACCGCGTCCGCCAGTTGCAGGAAGTTCGTGCCCGGTTCATACGTCACCTGGCTTCCGGGAAAAGCCGCCTTGATGCCATCCAGCGCTGTTACCGCATGGCTGGGCTGGCCGTTATAGTTGCCCAGCAACACTGGTACCTGATCCGCCAAGGGACCGACCACCAGGATGCGCTTGGTGGATTTTTTCAGTGGCAGCAGGCCATTATTCTTCAAAAGCACCATGCTTTCGCGCGCAGCGCGCAGTGCCAGCGCGCGATGCGCGGGTGAGTCCATTTCGCTGTCGGGAATATTGGCGTAAGGCGAGGCTTCCGGCGGGTCGAACATGCCCATACGGATGCGGGCGGCAAACAGCCGGTTCAGCGACTGGTCCATCACCGATTGCGGCACCAGACCCTGTGAGACGGCATCGGAATAGGCTTTGGCGGCGACAGCCGGACCTTCGCCGAAATCGGCGCAATCGGTGTCCACACCATGCTTCAGCGACACGGCCGCCGCCTCTTCCAGACTTTTGGTGAAGTGATGGCCTTGATAAATATCCCGGATGGCGGCGCAGTCCGAGGTGACATAGCCTTTGAAATTCCAGGCGTTGCGCAACAGATCGGTCAGCAGGAAATCATTGGCGCAGGCGGGCTGGCCGTTGACCCTGTTGTAGGCGCACATCAGGGAGCCGGCCTTGCCATCCACAATCGCGGCGCGGAAAGCCGGTGTATAAGTGTCGATCTGGTCGTGCTTGCTGATGGCGACATCCATGGTATGGCGAGTCGGTTCCGGCCCGGAATGCACGGCATAGTGTTTTGGCGTGGCAATGGTACGGGGATGTTCCGGATCGTCGCCTTGCAGTCCGGTGATGAAGGCGACACCGAACTGCGCCGTCAGGAAGGGATCTTCGCCATAGGTTTCCTGGCCACGCCCCCAACGCGGATCACGGAAGATATTGATATTGGGCGACCAGAAATCGAGACCGGCGTAAAGACCCTCGCGCCGCTCGCGATTGTAGCGAACGCGCGCCTCGGTCGAGATGGCGACGGCCATTTCATGCACCAAGACGGGATCAAAGCTTGCGGCCAGGCCCACCGGCTCCGGAAAGACGGTGGTGGCGCCGGGGATGGCGACGCCATGCAATGCTTCGCTCCACCAATTGTAGGCCGGCACGCCCAGGCGCGGGATGGCGCTGGCACGGTTGACCAGCTGCTTACCCTTCTCTTCCAGCGTCATCTGAGAAACCAACGCCTCGGCGCGCTGCTCGACCGGCAAGCCGGTGTTGAACCACGGCGCGTTGGGCGGGGGATTCAACGGCACCGCAGGCAGAGGCCCGGGCTGAGCCATGGCCTGGAACGGAACAGCGAGCAAAAACCCAAGAAGGACAGAATTGGCGCGGTTCAACATGAAGGCCCCCTCGCCCGAGCTACGAAAGCAGGACCCGCCGCACATCCGCCTGGGGATCGTCGACCATCCGGGTGTGATTATCGAAAATCATAGTCTGCATCTTGTGGGAATCCGCGGGTGCCCAAACCAGCCCGGGTTGGCTGGGATTTCCGGTAGCGGCAAAATTCGCCCAGGCAGTCGCCATCTTCCTGGCCAAAGCCTGCGCTTCGGGCGTGTTGCCGGTTCCCTGCTCGCACCGTTTTGTATTATCGAAACAGAAGGCGAGTTCCGACGTGTGCCACGCCCCCGCCACGCCATCCAGCTGAGGCGACTGCCAGGTAAACCAATATTGATAGACCGGCGCGCCACCCAAAGTGTGTTTCAGCCGGACCATGCGGTCGACATTGTTGCGCACGGCCAGACCCGACACGCCGTAAGAAAGAGTACGAACGCTCTTCCCGGGGTTGGCGGCCTTCATGGCGTCGACCAGCCGGTTTGCTTTATCAGCGCCGTAGGTCTTGGTCAGCGTGGCACGCCATTCGTCTTCATTCGGATTGGAATGGTAGCTATAGCCCTCCTCGCTGACTGACCCGATAATCACAGGGACGTCTTTCGAAATTTCGGGAGCCGCATCAAAGAACGGCCGCATGGGTACGACATGGCCGTCCATGGTGGGCGCCCAGCCGGCGCGGCGTATCGCACCCGGCGGGAAGGAATTGGGCGGCAGGCCGGCATTGACTTTCGCGACCGCGGCCTGCCCCGCGGCATAGAGTTTCGACCATTCCATCTGCTGCAAGGATGCAATGTCGTTCGGCTTAAGTCCCAGCTCAACCATCAGCTGGCGCGACAGCGCCCGCGACTGTTCGGAATCGGCAAAATTTCCGCCACCGCCCGACTGCACCACGGCGCGGTGAAACAGGCCCTTGGCCGAGGGCATGCCCATCAGGCAGGTGACCTTTGAGCCGCCGCCCGACTGGCCGTAGATCAACACCCGGTCCGGATCGCCGCCGAAGTTAGCGACGTTATCGCGAACCCAACGCAGCGCCGCCACCAGATCGGTCATGCCGACATTCGCGGATTCCGCATAGTCCGGCCCGCCGATCTCCGACACGTCAAGAAAACCCAGCGCATTGAGACGGTGGTTGACGGAAATCTGGACCACATCGTGATGCCGCGCCATCTGCGCGCCATCGTGTGAGGCCAATTCATAGGCCGAGCCGAAGGAAAAACCGCCGCCATGGAAATAGACCATCACCGGGCGCTTGCCGATCAGGCTGGGCGTCCAGATATTGAGCTTCAACATGTCTTCGCCGAGATAGCCGTCATCCCAGTCGAACAGGAATGACGTCTCGATCGCTTTGAAATCGTGAAGCGTTTGCGGACAATTCGCGCCGTAGATCAGGGTATGGCGTTCGTCGGTCCAGGGCGTCGGGGGCTTGGCCGGCAGCCAGCGATTGGCGCCGCCGGTATCCTGGCCATAGGGCACGCCTTTGAACGTGAAAACCCCGCCGTCCAGAAACCCACGCACTTTGCCATATTGGGTATCGGCGATGGCCGAGCGCGGCGTACTGCAATTGCCTGGATCCTGATGCGAGCCGATCTTGGTGCCGTCCGCGGCGTGTACGGGATCGACAAGTGCGGCGCTTGCAGCTGCGGAAAGCGCAAGAGCCGTACGACGATTTAAGGAGGCGCTGTCGCGGTTCATAACCCATCTCCCCGAATTTTTTCTTAGGCTAACAATAGCTGCTTTGTAGTGCCAGTAAATTGTCTGAGAAATATAGTTTGGTGCAAACAGCTCTGTCGAAAAAAGAACCGGCGCCGCGGATGCGGCGCCGGTCTAAAACAAGCGATATCGGCGATTCTAGAAGTTGCCCTTGAGGCCGATGGTGAAGTAGCGCCCCATGTCGCTGTAAACCCCTGGGCCAGTGGTGTTGCCTGAAGGATAGAACAGCCCCGGAACCGACGGGTTCTGGCCCCGGAGCGGCGCGCGGGTGTTGCCAATATTCTGGATGTTGAAATAGAAGGTGGAAGAACCGCCCCACAGGTCAAACCTGCGGTCTATCGTGACGTCCATCACGTCATAGCTGTGAAGACGCGGTATGACATAGTTCTGGCTATTGAAACCGGTGGCCTTCTTCGCCCCGGCCAGCCACTGGTTCTGAATATTAAAGCCCCAATCGCCGACCTGGTAATTGATGAAGGTGGTCTGGCGGGTCTTGGGCTGGTTGGTCCAGGCAAAGACGGTATTCGGCAGATTCTGAGTCTCCAGCACCGGCTGGTAGGTCAGAAGATGCCGTATGGTCATTGAGCCTGGGATGGCCTCCCACACGTCGGCCCAGTCGAAATTGTAATCCATTTCGAAGTTCCAGCCCTCCATCTGAACCTTGGCGCTGTTCAGAGGTGAGCTTAAAACCTGGGTTGGATAGTTCGCGGGCAAGGTAGAGCCGGGCTGGCCAAGGGGAATCGGCCTGACCGCCAGCGCGCAGAAGGGCGAGCTGTAGGTCGGTGCGCTGTCGATGCAAAGCTGCTGCACCGTTCCATTCTGATAGCTTATGTTGGTGATCGCGTTGGCCATGTGGGTGGTGTAATAGTCCAGCGACGTGGTCAAGCCGGGCAGGAATTCCGGCGTCAATACTATACCCAGCGTATAAGTATGGGCGAGTTCCGGCGTCAAAGCAGAATTGCCTTTGCTGACCAGCTGCGTGCTGTTGGTCGCGGTCGTCAAATTGTCTTTGAACCCGGTCGAAGAGATGCCGACCGGCTGGAACAGGTCGTTCAGGTTTGGCGCGCGAATATCAAACGACATGGTGCCGCGAACACGGATGGCGTCGCTGATCCGATCGTTGACACCGATTTTCCAGGTCTCGGCCGTGCCGGAGATGGAATAGTCGGTATAGCGGCCGGCAATGTCGACGTTCAGATCTTCAGCCAGCGGGGCGTCCTTGAGGAGCGGCACGTTGAGCTCAAGCGCCGTCTCCCAGACATTATCGCTGGCGCTGACCGGCGCATTGACATTCTGGGTCCACAATGCAGGCGCGGCCCCGCCATTGACGGTGCACATGCGCAAGCCGGTGCAATTGACAAAGTCGGTCGGCAGGGCATTAGAAATCAAGTCATAGGTACGCCAGCGCATTTCCGCCGACAGCGCGCCGGTGATCTCGCCGGCCGGCAAGCCCAGGCCGAACAGGCTGCCCGAGATACTGCCCCCGATATTGTCCATCCTCTGGGTCAGGGTCCAGAAGGTATCCGTCTTCAAGTAATTGAAAGAGGTCTGGGAAATCCCATTGGGGTCGAACACATTGATCGGCACGCATCCCGGATAGAGGGCTGCGAATTGCGCCTGAGTGGTGACCCAGCATTGCACCGTGCCGCCGACATCCTGGCCATTCACCTTGAGGCCCGCGGGCGCGATAACCGCGTCCTGCGCCGCCATATATTTGGCGTTGTTGGTGTTCTGGGGATCGCTGACCGTCAGCCGGTTTTCCTGATGGCTGTAATAGGCGTCCCAGCTGAAGCCGGACAGCGTGCCGCTCAGGCCCGCTGTCATGTTCAGCAGCCGGTTGACGGTTTTGGTGGCATAGACATTGTCTCCGAAGCTGGCGTGCGTCCCGTCGACCTTGTTGACGTAGTGGGCGTCGGAGAAGAAGGGCGTGTTGGGAGCAACCGCCGGCGCGATGCTGGTGATGTTGCCCACGACTTGGGTGAAAGGTACCGGCGCCGGAACGAAGTTTTTCGCCGCCGTGGCCGCCGCCGTCAACTGGGCCTGCTGGTCAGCGGACAGATAGGGGTTGTTGGTGAAGAAGGTGTTGGGACGCGAGCCGGCCGAGCTGACCGCCAAGGGTGTCCATTTGGAATAGTCCGCCGATTCCGCCGCACTGGCTTCAAGATAGAAATTGACGTCCGGCGTGATGTCATAGCTGAAGCGGTTGAAAATTTCACCATTGCGCTGCCTGGCCTGCATGGTCGTGTCGGCGGGATCCGCATAACCGCCGTCGCCACCGTTCTCCAGGCCCGGAGTCGAGGTGGGGATGCCGCGGGTCATGGGAACAAGCTGGCCGCCCTTGAAGGTGTAATTTTGCAGCGCGCAAGGACCAGCGGTTGGTACAATCGAGCATTTTATGGTGCCGGTCAGGGACTGGTTGAAAAGCCGGCCATACTGCACGTCGACAAACGGATCCGCGACCGTACCGCTGCCCGCCTCGACCCAGGCTTGATTCTGGTAGCCATAAGGACGCGCGCCGATCGGAATCATGTCCTGCTGGAATACACGCGCGGACACTTCATAATGACCGCGGCCGCCAAACAGGTCGGTGCCCCAGGCGATACCGATTTTCTCTTCCGCGGCATCGGCATATTTCGAAATGCCGGCATTCATGTCGTATTTGAAGCCGGTGAATTTCTTGTCCAGGATGAAATTGACCACGCCGGCCACGGCATCGGAGCCGTAGACCGCCGAAGCGCCGCCCGTCACCACGTCGACGCGGCTCATCAGCATCTGAGGCAAGGTGTCCACATCCACCGTGCCGCCCTGGTTGGTCGCCGCCAGGCGCCGGCCATCCAGCAGCACCAGGGTGCGGGAGGCGCCAAGGTTGCGCAGGTTCAGGGTATTGCCGCTGTTGTTGGTCGAGCCATTGCCCTGAGAGCGAGGCGTCGCGCCGCCGATAAAGTCGGGCAGCTTGTTCAAGGCGTCGGGGATGGTGGTAGGGGTTGTCGCCTGCAGCTGTTCGGCGCTGACCGCGGTGATCGGTGTCGGCGACAGGGTGATATCGGAAATGACGCGCGAGCCGGTAACCGTGACCGCCTCTACATTTTCCTGGGCGCGGGCGCCCGCCGTCAAAGCAAGCACGCTTGCCGCGCACATCAGCGCGAACTTGTTGGTCGAATTCATCCTATCCCCCTGGATTTATGACGTTTTTGTCTGGGTAGCGGCTAATGTCTGAGTTAACGCTACCAGATGGGGACGCTAGAGCAGTTTTGGCAACGCTGCCAAGCGAAAAGATGAAAGCGCTACCATTGTTCCAAAAAGTCGCGAAAAGCTCGCAAAATGTATGCTTTCGAGCAAGCTGCTGTTTTTCCCAGCACATTGAACGATACCGCTACCATCGGAAGGTGCGATATCGGTAACATTTGCTCCGCTGGTTGGTTGGGAGAGAGGGAATTTTGCAACACCCACATTGATGGATTGCGCGCGGCGGGCATGTGCTGTCGCCGTTCGCGCCGACCGTCAAATCAGGTCCGTTCATGCGCGATGCGTGCCGCTACTGGCGGCGAACATGATAAGCGACGCCTCGCTCATCCTTGACCTTCAGGACGAATTCGTCAGCGGCGCCGATAATGGTCACGAGATATGTCCCAGCCGGCCTGTTCCATTTGGCGAAGGTAAGATCGGATTCCTTTTGCCGATAGGTCTGGCCATTCTTCAAGACCACCGTGAAAATCCCATTGCGATCAAACTTGTAGGATTCCATCGGCACATTGCTGGCCATGGGTTTGGGTGAGCCGAGAAAATCCGCCAGGAAGCCGCGGGATTTCTGCGGCTGCGCATATCGGTTGGCATCGGGAGCGGCATAAGAAGCGCCGGCCGGAGGGACCAGCTTGGTCTGTGCGTACGGAGCCGGTGAAAGCCCCAGCGACCCGCGCATGGGTTGGGCGGCGCCATAGTAACAATCAAGCCATGTGCGATCATCGGCGATTCCCGCGCAACGGGCGGCGCCCGACATCACCTCATCCCGCGCGGGTCCGGCAAGCGCGCCTTGTGTCAGAAGCACAAGTGCTACCGGAAAAATTCCCCACCGCATGACCAGGCTCCACAAGGCTCTGGCTGTTTTGGTAGGCCATCATATGCGTCCAGGCAACTGCCGCCGTATCGCCTTACGAGACCGAAAGCCGTGGATCGACATGTTGAGGGCCTTTGCCTCCCGGATTTGCCAGCGGTCCAGCGGCCCGGACCGGTCCCACCGCCTTGCCCAGAATGTCGCTATGGATTTGGTTGACCGCGCCGACGCGGGGCAGCGGCTTGCTGCTGGAAATGGTCAGCTGCAGCGTATCGGGATCAAAATCGATCTGCGCCTCGGCCATCACGGAATTCTTGTCCCAGCCTTTCAGCGCCCGCCAGGCCGCAAGATCATAGAATTTGAGGTGGGTCCAGGCATTCGGGTCATAGTCCGGCGGCGGAGCGCCTTCGAACAGAGCCTGAAACTGTTGGGGCATGTCGACATAGACATTGCTATCCGCCTGGTTGTCGGTATTGAGGAAGTTGATGGCGGATTTGCATTTCACGAAGATGTTGTTCGCAGCATTGTTGCCGGACGCGTGAATGTCCTTGTTGCGATCCTGCCGGATGATGGCAAAGATGCCGGCATTGTCGCAACGGCCGATCAGATTCTGCGCGATGATAAGATTGCTGGTGGCATTGTCGAAGATGCCGGAGCCCGCGCATCCGCGTTGACCGGGCGTGCCGGGTTCGGCATTGCGAACGTCCCAGATAATATTGTTATCGATGGAATTCTGCCCCGGATTCATCTCCATATGAATGGCAGCGCCGACCGTCAGGACGTCAGCGAAGACATTCTTGGTGATGCGACAGTTTACGTTATCGACGTCCCACCAGGCCGCATTCGCATGGCGCATGTGCCGTATCACATTGCGACGGAACAGCATGTTTTTCGCCCGGTGGAACTTGGCGCCGGCGGCTTCCCAGCCCCGTTCGGCATCCGCCCAGCCGCACCATTCGATCAGATTGTCTTCCACCAGCGTATTGGAGGTTCCCATCCCACCGATACCCTCGATGCCGCAGTAGCGGAAGGTGTTGCGACGCAGGATCTGCGAGGCGCCGGGATTGGACGCTCCGGCGCTGTTGCCGTCGCTGCCGATGTCGATTCCGCCGCCATTGGCCCACTCGAAAATGTTGTCTTCCAGTATCCAGTGATCGCCGCCGGCCAGCGAGACCATGCCAAATTGCGGAAAGGGATAGGCGTTACCGGCATGTTGGAAGGTGATGCCCTTCACCCGGATATAGCTGATGCCGCTGTGTACCGGGATGAAGGTGTGCTGGCGGGCCGTAACCTCGATCATGTGATCGGCCGGCGTCCCCGAAGCGAGACGGACATGGATCGCGGTTCCGGAATCATCCACCGAGAAGCGCGCATCCGGCGATCCGCCGATCTCCTGCATGATCGGTCCGCCCCGCCGGCGCGGCGGCATGCCAAGCAACGGCACCGGCGGCTTTGTGAAATCCGGAACCGGTGGCAGTTTGGCCATGGCCAGTTCGCGAAGCTGTTCCATCGGCTCCAGCGGCTTGCCGTCCGCAAATACCAGTCCGCGCCGGCGCAGATACGGGCCCATATCGACGATGCGCGTATCCAACCACCCCCAGCTTCCCATGATACTGGGCAGCGCGAAGGGGTTGTAGCCATCCGGGAACAGCGTGTTTGGCAGCTCATGGCGCCAGGCCGTGATGCCGGTACCGGGGGCCGCATTGAAGCGTTCGGCCACCGTGATCTTCTGCCAACCGTCCTTCAGCACTTCAGAGCCTCTGACATAAACCTGCGCTCCAGGCGCCGCTTCGTAGCTGATCATTTGAGCCGGGCCCGTTCCGCCGCGCGCCGGGCGGACACATTCGCGGTAGATGCCGGCGGCGATCACGACACGTTCGCCCGGTTGAAGCACCTGCGCGGCTTTGTTGATGGTCCTGAAGGGTTTAGCCTTGTCCCCGGGGCCACTGTCGTCGGCATTGGGCGAGTTGTTATCAACATAATAGGTCTTCGAGAATGTCAGCGATTGTTCCCAGCTGACAAATTCCGTGCCGTCCGGCAACCGAGAGTCGGCCGATGCTCGGCTGCCGGATGGAGCACCCATCGCTCCACTCAAAAGGCCGCCATCCAAACTCAGCATTCCTCCAACCGCCGCAGCACTTTCCATAAATCGCCGGCGATCGACGGACCGGCCGGATGCCCCATCCGCCGCAGATTGTTCAGAAGTGGAAGACTGCTCATGTCCCGATTTCATAATCCACCCGCCTTTGATCTTGATACCCGGCTTCTTACACCCGTTGGTCCAATCGCTGCTATGGCTAAGTACAACAAAGCCTAGCCGACAGGCACCACATCAAAGGCAATGGTCGTGCGCGCCGCCCTGTCATGAAAGGGCACGGTGCCGTGCCACATGTAAGAAGGAAACAATACCAGCCTGCCAGGCACCGGCTGAACAGCACGCCGGACGGGCTGCTTCAGCACGGCATCGAAAGCCGGTTCGCCGAATTTGAGCCAGCCTTGCTTTGCGGTTTCGTCCTTCACGACATCCGGTACCGCCACATAATAACAGGAACTGATCCAGCCATCGGGGTGAAAGTGATTGACGTGAAAGCCGTTATCTTGGAGTCGCGACGACCATGATCCCGAATAGCGGAAATCTCTTTTGCGCCGCGACAACAAAGGATGCGCCATATCGTCTTCCAGTTCCGCGATATAACGCGCCACCGCTTCGTCGATCCGCTTTTTCAGCAGCGTCACCAAGGGTAGACCGGCAGGGAATAAGTGATGGGGGGTCTGGGTCCCGCCGCGCAGGCTCTGCTCGATGAATTCGCGGGTTTTGGGGTGCAGACGGTCCAGCGATGCGTTCAGCTCGGCATTGAAACTCGCCATGTCCGAATAGCCTTGCGGCGGCTCCAGGTCAAAAATCCGCACCAGGGAATCGTAGCGATTGATCGCCTCGTCCCGCCCGTCCTCCATCATGCGAGAGGCGATGCTCAGCATCGCCAAGCAGGCTGAACCATCCGAGATATTTGCCAGCCCCCGCTCGCAAAGGGCCGCCGCTTTTTGCGGATCGCCATTCAAAAGAGCAGGCTCGGCGGCAATAGCGAGCAACTTCGCTTCATCACCGTGACGCGCCAGGACTGAGTCGAATGCTTCGCTCGCTTCGGCGTACTGGCCCATCATGGAGAGCACCTGGGCGACGCCAATAGCCGCAAGCCGGTCGTTGGGATCACGCGCCTGCAGCCCGGCATATAAGTCATAAGCCTCCGCGTGGTGCTTTTCTCTGGCGAGGAGATAGGCCTTCCCCAGCAGAAGTTCGCGGCTGGCCGGCGCGCGATCATAGGATTTGAGGAATTGCTCGCTGCGGCCCAGCTGGTAAAGCAGTGCGTTATAGTCGAGATGCAGCCCTGGGTCGGCAGGCGTGCGCGCGAGCTCCTTGTCCAGGATCGCGAGCGCTTCGTCAAAACGTGCCAGATTTTGCAAGGTCTCGGCGCGGTGGCGCGGCAAGCCGGGCAAGCCCGCATCCAAAGCTTCGGCGCTTTCAAGTGCCGCAAGGGCTTCGTCGTCCTTGCGCTGGCGGCGCAGCGCCTGCCCCAATTGCAAATACAATTGCGCTTTGAGGCGCGGCTGCGCCGCTGTTACCAGTCCCTTGCGCGCCGCGACTTCGCCCTCGGCAGGGCGCCCCGCGTCCACCAGGACAGCCGCCAGAGCCAGGAGGGCGTGAGCCAATTCGGCATGGGCTTGGGCCGGCGTCAATTTGAGCACCCGGCGAATGTTTTTTTCCGCTTCTTCCAACCGTCCCGTGCGATGCAGCAGCGCCCCCAGCTCGAAAAGCGCCGCCACGAAATCCGGCTTATACTGCAAAGTGTCGCGGAGCGCCGTCTCCGCCTCTTGATTTTGGCCGAGCCGGGACAAGGTCATTCCCAGGTTGAAGGCGAATACTGGTTCGCGCGGCGCCGCTTTTGCCGCTTGGCGAAACAGACCGGCGGCTTCGTTGAGACGCCCCTGGTTCATTCGCAGGGTGCCGGCGATGTTGAGCAGATCGGGGTTGGCGGCCATCTGGCCCCGGAAAAATGGCGCCAAAGCCATCTCCGCGCCCATCAGATCGCCCCTCTGCAAGGCATTTGTGGCCGCCGCCAAAACATGCTGAGTGGCCGCGGAAAGCGTGGGGATGGTCATTTTTTCATTCTACAGCAGCAGGCTCTCCTTTCCAGTGGTACCTTCTGCGCTATTCGGCCAACGGGCGTGGCCCGTGGATCGGGTGTTTGCGCTACAGATTGAAGGGGTCAGAAATGAAACGCCGGCAATTTCTGGGTGGCACCGCCGCAACGGTTGCCGCTTTAACCGTGAGTCATGAAGCCCATGGGCAGGTACGTCGCAAACCCAATTTCATAATAGTCCTGTGCGATGATTTGGGTTGGGGCGATATTGAGCCGGAAGGTGGAACGGCCATCCATACACCGAACATCAATCGGATGGCGGGGGAGGGAAATGTCCTGACCGACTATTATGCGCCGCAGAATATCTGCACGCCGTCGCGCGCGGGTTTGCTGACCGGGCGCTACGCGATCCGCACCGGCCTGGCCTATAGCGTGATCTTGCCCAATGACGAGCGGCGGTTGCCCCTTTCCGAAGTCACAATTGCGGCCGCACTCAAACCGGCGGGTTATGTCAGCGCGCTGTTTGGGAAATGGCATTTGGGTCACACTGGCCCCAGTTGGCAGCCGACGCGCCATGGCTTCGACCACTTCTTTGGCCTGCAGTACAGCCACGATATGACGCCTTTGGCGCTATACACGGACAATGGTCCGGACCGGGAGCCGACGCGAGAAGAAGCCATTGAAGATCAACTGCAGCAGCGGTTCTACGCTGCAGCCGAAAAGTTCATCACCGATCACGCGGACCGGCCGTTCTTTGTCGAATTGGCGCTGAGCGCGCCGCATTTGCCGAATTATCCGGACGCAAAATTTCGCGACAAGACCATGCAAGGCGCCTATGCCGACACCGTCACGGAAATCGACACAATCGTCGGGCGCCTGATGGCGCATTTAAAGACTCTGGAAATCGAGCGCGAGACGCTGGTGATTTTCACCTCCGACAACGGCCCCTGGTACGAAGGCTCGACAGGCGGCTTGCGCGATCGCAAGGGCGGTGCGGCTTATGATGGAGGCTACCGCGTGCCCTGCATTGCCCGCCAGCCTGGTGTGGTCAAAGCCGGGCAACGCACCCATTCCATCGCAATGGGAATTGATTTCCTGCCGACTTTCTGCGCCATGGCAGGCATCCCAAACCCGCAAGGCGTTGAATTGGATGGCCGGGATATTTCGGCGGTTCTGACCCGGGGCGCCGCATCGCCTCACGACCAGCTGCTGCTGTTCAACGACGAAGAGGTCGTGGCGGTCCGTACCCAACGTTGGAAATATTCAACCCGCTCCCACTATCATGGCGCCCTGGCTTCGACGGAAGACAAAGGCTATCCGCAGCTGTTCGACGTCAGCAAAGACATTTCCGAGAGCTACAGCCTTGCCAAAGTCCATCCCGAGGCACTCGCGGACATGCAAGCGCGCATGGCATCCGCCCGCGCCCAGTTCGGGCCGTTGAAAGCCAAGCAACCGCCCAAAATATTTCGCGATCGATTGCTACAGTCGCTCAAGGAACAGTTGGGGCAGGATTGAGAAAAGCGGGCAGATGTTCGGTTATCCGCGCATCGGCGCATTGCGAAAGGCATCGGCGATCGCCTGGCGCAAAGGCTTGGACTGGTAGTTGGGATCATAGGGGCAGCCCCGCTTCAGCATGCCGTCGGCGCGGCGGGTGCGCGACTGCAGCCAGGAATGATGATCCAGCATGCCCCAACACATCACATGGTCGAGTCCGCGATAACGCAACATCATGTCGAGATAGCGTTGGGCGAGGTCGGCAATAATGCGATCACGCGCCGGAATATCCGCCGGAGTGCCCACCTCGCTGACATCGAATTCCGTAATTTGCAGGCGCGGATAGAGTATAGTGGCGGCATCCATGAAGCTCTTCCAGTCGGCCTCCTCCCGCGCGTCGAAAGTCATGGTGCCTTTGACGCCGCCGATCTCGCCCGCCCCGATATGGCTCTGCACCCCCAGCACATCGACGGGCACCTTGCGACTGTGCATGCGATCCAGCAACTTCAGCACGCCGTCACGATGCCTGGCGCTATTGTCGCCCCAGGTCATGAAATCATTGTAGACCAGCTGGGCATCTGGCACCGCCCGGCGCGCGGCGTCGAACACAATGTCCATGCAGTCGTCACCCAAATGCCTGCTGAACACCATGTCGCGCATTTTGCCGGTGGCAGGGTCGATCGCCTCATTGACCACGTCCCAGGTAAAGATGCGATTGCCATAGCGCCTGCAAACAGTGCTGACATGTTCACGCAGCAGCCGCTCAGCCTCGGTGCCGGGACGGGCGCCGAAGTCATAATTGTTCAGCCAGTCGGAATTGCGGTCGGGGCGCAACCACAAAAGATTGTGGCCGCGAATCTTCATGCCGTTCTGTTCAGCCCAGTCCACCAGAACGTCGGCGCCATGGAAGTCGAACTGCTTGGGAGCGGGATGCACCGCCGTCCATTTCAACTCATTTTCCGGCACCAGGATGTTGCATTCGATGAGCTGAATCTGCCGCGCCCCCAGATCGCTGAAGGCAGAACCTGGCTGGTCCACCCCGCCAATGGCGTTACCAAAGCCGGTAAGACCCTTTGCCCTGGCAAGGCCCGCCAGCGATTGCGGATCGGACCCGCCTACCGCCGCTCGGGAACCGGTGCTAGCCGCGGCAAGCGCCACACCCGCCCCAGCAATCGCCCTCCGCCGCGTGATCTGTTCCATTCCCGACTCCCGCACACTGTCTCAACAGGTTCAACTGTCGCTCCGCGCCAAAGCCTACTACCGGAAACCCCGGTTTAACAGTTGGTCGAGGCATCGGAGCGCGATGCGCATGCTCTTTGGCGAAGCCCGGCTTCCCCGTTAGAATGACATGGGCCTGTTGGAGAACGACACAGTGGCAGAACAAGATGACGCGATGATGCTGACCTTCCGCTGCCCGGCGGAGCTGGATGGCCTGCTACCGCCGCCGATTCCCGCGGCGCAGGGCCTGCCGGATTGGCTGAAAGCCATGCCCGCGCAAGCCTTCAATACGCTGGGCCAACAGGAAACACCCACGGTCAAGCGCTGCCCACCCTTTATCGATGCGATGACGTCGGGATTTTTGCTGCCGCTGATCTGCGACCTCAGTATCGAGAATGGCGAATTCATCTGGGAAAACGAGCTGCCGCCGGGCGGCGCTGTCAGTTTCGTGCGCTCGCCCATTGGGTTTCATGATTCCGGCCAAGTGACGGGCACGCCGCTGTTCGATAGTGGCCGCTTGCTGATCAAGTTCCACAATCTCTGGACCATCGAGGCCCCGGAAGGCTACGCTTTGTTTTTTACCCATCCTGTCAACCGCTTCGACCTGCCCTTCACCACCTTGTCTGGACTGGTGGATTGCGATCGCTATCACGACAACTGGATTCATTTTCCGGCGCACTGGCACGATATGAATTTCAGCGGCGTACTTCCGCGCGGCACGCCGGTCGCGCAATGCATCCCCGTAAAACGGGAGAAATGGCTGGCGCGTACCGCGGCCTTTACCAGCGAGGATACAAAGCGCGCTTACGAACAGATGACCGAAGTGGCCGCCGACCAGGGCGTGTATCGGCGGCGTTTCCGCGCTTAAACTCAGGCCTTGCGCAGGAATTCCATGGCCGCGCTGAGACGCAGAAAAAACCGGCCGTGCGAAGCAAGGGCCAGGGCGGCAATGGCGTGGCCGGCCAGCGGAGGCGCGGCGCGCACCGCCGCACGAAGCTCCGCTTCTCCGGCGGCACGCTCTCCCATTTCCAGACGGCAGGTGCCGAGATTTTTTCTTGCCGCGGCGTCACCGGGATTGACCGCCAGCACCGACTGATAGGCGTCGGCGGCAGCGGCATAGTCGCCGTCGAGATACAGCACCTGTCCCAATGTCATGAGCAGATAAGGATGCCGTGGCGTGCCGGCCAGAGCCTGCGACAGCACCGCGCGCGCCGCAGCCCGGTCATTGGTCTTGATATGCTGAAGCGCAAGCTCGTTCTGCAGCTCCCACGCGCCGGGGAAAATCGCGAGAGCTTGTTGGAGCGCAGCGATGGCATCGGCATATCCGCCGGTCTCGGCCGTATAGCGGGCATACATAATGAAGGATGGCAGAAAGGCGGGCCGCCGCGCCATGGTCCGGCGCAATTGCGCCAGCGCCTCATCGCGCCGGCCGGTCGCAACCAGCGCGTCGGCAAACTGGGTTTCCACCGCCGAATCGTTGCCACGACCGGCGGCCTGCTCCAGTACCGGGATCGCCTCTGCGACGCGGTTTTGCAGCATCATGGCGCGGCCCAGGATGCCGGCGGCCACGGGATGAGTGGGCTCAAGCTTGAGTACGCCCGCTGCGATCCGCTCCGCTTCATCGGGACGCTGCCTCTGCAGGGCAAGGACCGCGGCATGCAAGGCCTGTTCGGCATTGCCGGCGGGAGCATCGAAGGGAGGCGATCTTCCAGTCATCTTGTGTCCTGGCGCAATCAGCTAGCGCACCGCCCGCGGCAGCGCAATACGCTCGCCGGAAGTCGCCGGCGTACGAGGATCATTTTCGTTCGATCCGGCTGATGCGGCCGTACTGGTTGAATTGCGGCACCAGCAGATTGCCCTTGGCATCATAAGTTAGACCGTGCGGCGCATTGAAGCGATCAGGCTGTTTGTATCGGCACTTCAAACGAGGAAGCGGGAGGCAGAACCTTCCACAGCCGCGTTTAGCTGAGTTCGGTCAGCTCTTTGATCCGGCCATTGGCATCGCCCAGCTTCTCGAACGGAACGCCCATCTTGTCCAGGATGGTCGCACCCACATTGCTCAGCGGGGTCGACGGATCGAACACAATGTGACGGCCACCCTTGATCTGGCCACCGCCGCCGCCCAGCACCAGCACCGGCAGGTCATTGTGGTTGTGGATGTTGCCGTTGCTGATGCCCGCGCCGTACAGCAGGATCGAGTTGTCCAGCAGCGTGCCATTGCCATCGGGCGTGTTCTTCAGTCTATCCATGAACTTCGCCAACAATTCGATCTGATGCGTGTTGATCTTCACCACCTTGGCGATCTTCGCCGGGTCACCACCATGGTGCGTCAGGCCATGGTGGCCGTCCGCAATGCCGATCTCCGGATAGACGCGGCCGTTCTGCTCACGGCCCAGCATGAACGTGAAGACGCGCGTCATGTCTGTCTGGAACGCCAGCACCAGCAGGTCGGACATGATCCCGACATGTTCGGTGAAGGTGGCCGGCGCGCCAGCGGGCTGCGTCATCAGCGGAAGCTGCTTGTTCTGGCTCTCCGCCAACTGAATCTGACGCTCGATATCACGCACAGAGTCCAGATATTGCGAGAGCTTGACGCGATCGGCCGCGCCCAGGCTCGCCAACAGGTTCTTCATGTCGTCCGTTACCGAGTCCAGCAGGCTCCTCTCTCTGAGCAGCGACGCGCGGCGGACATTCGGATCAGTGCTGTCGCTGGCCCCGAACAGACGTTCGAAGACGCGGCGCGGATCGTTTTCCATCGGCAGCGGTGTCGTCTCATCGCGCCAGGAGATCGTGCCCGAATAGGCACAGCTATAACCAATGTCGCAGGCGCCGGGGAACTCGCTCGAGTCCAGACCGATTTCCAGCGACGCCAGCTGCGTCTTTTTGCCAAGTTCCTTGGCCGCGATCTGGTCCCAAGAAATGCCGGACCGGATATCGGCGCCTTCCGACTTCTTGACGTGCGCGCCCGTCATGAACGAGCCAGGACCGCGGGAATGGTCACCCTGCCCTTCGCCCAGAATGGCCTTGGCAGGCTCACTGTTCAGACGGCTCAGAACCAGCACATGCTCGCGATGCGCTTCAAGCGGCTTGAGGATCGGCGAGAACTCAAAGTTCTTGCCACCCGTCCCCACCGGCTCCCAAGACGGCGGGATTACGCCGTTCGGGATATAAAACGCGCCCGCACGAATAACCGGACCAGGCGTCGCGGCCAAAGCCGGGACCATGCTGTCCAAGAACGGCAGCGCAACCGCCGCGCCAGCTCCCCGCAAAAATGTGCGGCGGCCAAGATGGTGCTTCCTAATTATCATGACCCGGACTCCTTCCTGGGAGATTTTCCGCCGTGGTCAGGGGAGCAGACATTCTCTCCTGGAACGGCATGCTTTTAACAACACCCAGAATAAGCGACGACCAACGATAATCGTTTGCTGCCGCCTGATGCATGATCGCCCGTTCCGACGGCATGTCGTAATATTCGGTGCCGCGGCCCAGAGCATAGGTCAACAGCTTGTCGACGAATGCGCCGACGAATTCCTCGCGGCGGGTCACCAGCAGTTTACGCAGGTCTGCCGAACCAGTGAACATCGTGCCATCCGGAAGCGAAGCGGACGCATCAATCGGGGTGCCGTCGATATCGGCCGTCCGCCACTTGCCGACGGCATCGAAATTCTCGAGCGCGAAGCCAAGAGGATCCATGCCGACATGGCAGCTGGCGCACACCGGACTCTTGCGATGCATTTCCATCTGCTGGCGAACCGTAAGGGTCTTGCCGCCCACGACTGCCGGCGTCACATCCAGAGCCGGAACCACCGGCGGCGGCGGCGGCGGCGGCGCACCCAGAAGCTCGAGGATATACTTGCCCCGCAGCGTCGGAGAGGTGCGCGTGTGGAAGGTATAGGTCGAGACGGCCAAAACGCTACCCTGACCCAAGATACCACGGCGCGGATTGTCGGATGGATACGAAATCCTCCGAAACGCGTCGCCATAGACACCGGGGATGCCGTAAAACTCCGCCAACCGCTGATTGAGGAAGGTGTAGTCCGCGGTCAACAGGTCCGTCAGAGGCCGATCGGCTTTCATCTGGCTTTCCACGAACATCTCGGTTTCCCGCTGCATCGAGTCACGCAACGTGTCGTCGAACGCCGGGAAGGTATAGACGTCCGGAGAAACGGCCGGGGCGCTGCGGACCTGCAGCCACTGGTCGGCGAAGTTCGTCACCAGCGCGCTTGCGCGACGGTCAACGAGCATACGCTTGACCTGCTGTTCCAGCACCTTCGGGTCCTTGAGCTGGCCACGCTCGGCCACCCGCAGGAGTTGGTCATCCGGAATGCTGCTCCACAGGAAGAAGGAGAGCCGCGATGCCAGTTGGACGTCGTTGACCCGATAAGCTTTCGACGGCGGCACCTTCGCCGGATCCTTTTCGATGCGGAAGAGGAATTCCGGCGCGATCAGGATGCGCTCCAGACCAGCTTCGATGCCGGACTCGAAATCGCCGGTTTTGCGGGCGAAGGCATAGAGGTCGAGTAACGGCTTCAGGTTCTGATCCGTCGGCGTGTGGCGATAGGCCAGGCGGGCAAGCCGCGACAGGATCCTTTTCGCGCACGGGGCTTCCTGGCTGCTATTGCTGGGATGGCAGACAAAGATCTGCCGGCGGCTCGGCGTGTCACGCGCCGTTCCCGTTTTGATGGCGCTAATTTGGACCGTGTCCACCTCCGCATGCCCTTCCGCGTAGGAAGCACCGGCGATGGAGGACACCGGCATGCGACCGGGATACGGATCCTCCGAGACCGACATGGTCGTGTCGGTAAAGGAGACCGCGACGACATGCGGGCCCGCCTTGGCATCAAACTGGACATTCAAGTCCTTATCGCCGGAGTAGAAATAATCGATGACTTCCGGGCTCATTCCGCCACGGCTGCCGCCTGCCGGCGCCGGTGCAGCACCTGCTGCCGGGGCCGCGTCATAGCTGGAATGCGGCCTTGGGCCACGAAGGGTCGGATACTTGCCGCCGAAATCCAGGGTCTTGATGAGCTTGCCATCCAAGCGAACCAGAATCTTCTCCGGCTTATCGATGCCGCGGATGTAATTGCTTGAATAGAGATGCTGCATCCGCACGCTGACCTGATACTGACCGTCGAGCGGGAAGTTGACACGCATCGCCCTGCCGCCACGGCTATCGAATGGCATGTCATCGCCCATACGGGCGTCTTGCCGTGTCGAAATCTGCACGGGGAAGGTTTGCTTGGCCAGGCGTTGGGTCGGATCGCCGACCGCAAGGCGCGCGATCTGGCGCGCCGACAGCAGGTAACGCTGCATCAGGCCAGGCGACAGCGAAAGAACACTGCCGATATTGTCGAAGCCATAACCGGAATCGTCCGCCGGCAGCATCTCGCGACCATCGATATCCAGCGCCAGAAGATCGCGGATCGCGTTCGTATACTCCGTACGATTGAGACGATGCGGAACCGCGCGGCCCGGATTGGGGTTCGCCGCGGCAACGCGGTCCAAAGCCGCCGACAGGCCGCCGACGAAATTCTTCAAGACTGCCGGAGCGGGACGCGGCGCACCGGCCCTGGGCATCGCGCCGCTGCCGACCTTCTTCACAACCTTTTCCCAGATGTCAGGGTTCGCGCCGACATTGGCGGTGTCGATCTTATCGCTGGTCAGAACCAGGCTGGCAGCACGGACGCGGTCATTGTGACAGCCGGTGCAGTACTGATCGATCATGGCGCGCGCGGCTACCGGAAACTCCGCTGCGGGGGCAGCGGAGACTTGCGACGCTTCCGCTTTTGCGGCGGCTTGCGCCACGCGCAGGGGAGCCTGCGCGTTCGGCAGAGCGAGCACGGGCACGGCAACTGCCACAGTGGTGGCAAGGACACCGCCCAGAACAGCCAGGTTTTTTTCTTTTTTCATGGCTATACTCTCTCGTTACCTCCTAGCGTCTGCACCGGCAGCATCTGCGATCGGCTCAGGTTCCGGATTGTAGTTCCGCACACCGGTCCCCGCGTTTCCAAGGATGCCGTTCTTAAGCGCGCAAGGATAGGCGCATTCACCCGTTGTATCGGCACCCAGCCTCTTCAGCAGAGCGGCCGTGGTCGGCTGGTAAGGGTTGTTAGCCCCGACGCGCGGACCCTGACCATTGGCAATAAGGAAGGGCGTCATCCCGTCGCTGTTTTTTGGGTTCAGATTGACGCCTTTTGTCACCATGTACTGAATGGTGGTGTCATATCCTTGATACGCAGCCGCTTCCAAAGCGGTTTCGCCAAGGGTGTTTTTCGCGTTGATGTCATTGCCCAGGCTCAATGCGAGCTTGCCGGCTTCCAGCGCTTGCGCCTCAGTGACAGAGCCGAAGCCGAGGGCACGCTGGACACCTAGCGCGAGCATGAGCATTGTCGTTCCGTTCCGCAGCTTCGCATTCGGATCGGCGCCATGATCCAACAGCAGATGCATGATCTTCAGATCAGCGCCATTGGCCGCCAGCAACAACGGCGTTGCACCAACCAGAGAAAGGCTTATCCCGTCATCATTATCATGACCGCCAAGACGCGGGTACTTGGATAATTTGGCATTCACATCGGCGCCGTGATCCACCAGATATTTGGCAAACTGATATTTTGCGTCGCCGCGAAGACCGGCCGTATAGCTCCAATCGCTGTCCTTGGTCCTCACCAAAGACGAAAAACCGAGCTCCCACCAGCCGGCAGCCCAGTGCAACGCCGTGAAGCCGCCGCCGGCCGCGTTTATGTTCGCGCCTTTCTCGACCAGGAACTTCGCCACATCCAGGTTGCTCATCTGGGAGGCCACAACAAGCGGGGTATTGCCGTCAATGTCGCCGACTTCCAGCTTGGCGCCTGCGGCCACAAGCAGGACCGCGCTCTTGACGTCGTTCGAGCGCGCCGCAAAGAGCAGCGGTGTATAGTGACCCTGGGAGAGTGCGTTGACATTGGCGTGCGCTTGGATGAGCGCCTGCGCCACATCCGAATGCTTTTCTGCGACGGCCCACATCAGGGCCGTCTGGCCCTTCATTTCCTTGGCTTCGATATTCGCCCCATGCGCGAGAAGCGCCATCACGCCTGCGACACTGCCGGCGCGCGCCGCAAGCATGAGCGGCGTCGCACCGCCATTGAGAGCGACATTCGGCTTGGCGCCAGCCGCCAACAGCGCCTGGATCGCGGCTGCATTGCCCGTCTGGCTGGCAAGCTCAAGCGGCGTCGTGCCCAGATCGTCCGCACTGTTGACGTCGGCGCCAGCCTTGATCAGCAGCTTCACAAGATCGGCATCAGCTCTATGGGCCGCCCAGTGCAGCGCCGTGGACCCGTCCGGATAACGAACGTTCACATTGGGCTTGCCCTTGAGATAGGCGCGAACCGCAGCGGCATCACCGTTCTTCGCGGCATCAATCAAGCGCACATCATTTTTGACGGCCGCGAACGCGGTCGCCGAGAAGGCGACGGTCAACAGCAAGAACGCCGACCTGGCCAAAATGGAAATACCAAATGTCAGGCGAGACAACACCGTTTGCCCCCATGACTGCGCTGATCCTAGCATATCTATTTACCGTTGACGGTCCAGGGGCGGATGGCAGGGGCGGGTGGCAAACGGCTTGTCAATTAATCGACAGATTCTTGTTGGCTCCAGCCGGAATGTCCGCTTTTGGGTTAAAAGCGGAAGTCATCTGCCGAAGGCTATTCCACGAACAGCAGCTGGCCGAAACGGTCCGGATAATGCGGGTCCGGCTTCACCATGCCCGAATCCGACCATTGCGATAGACGGCGGTTGGGTTCGGTTCCATCCCAACGATTCATGTTTGCGATCCAGTGGTCACCAATTTTAGGGACGGAGCCATCCGTCAAATCGGAGAACGAACGCCAAGGAATCGCCACTTCCAGGCTCCATCCCTGGTCACGGTCCTTGGAGTTGTTGAGGGTGCCTTTCATGGAAACCGCCAGCTTCACGCCCGGCAGGTTGTAATTCTTGATGATGCGCTGCGGAAATGGATAGAGATAGTCGTACAGGACAGCGCGGGCATTCATCTCAAGGCCGAGATAAAGGTTCTTGACGCCTGGCGGCGCAATGAAGATTTCAACCGCGTCGTCCTTGTAGGTGGGGTCGTCGTGCCGGGTATAGATCGCGGTGATGTCGCTATCCTCACATTCATAGGCGACATAGAGATTGTCGCTATCCCAGGTCAGCCGGGCCATGGTCTTCTGCTTTTTGCCTGTCTGATCGACCCAAGGGAAGACGAAGGTCACCGGCTTGGCCGCTTGCCAAGCAGCATCGTCGAGCCGGCCGTCGATGCGAGGGGCTATTTTGGCGCGATGCACCTCGTAGGTCGGAAGCGGAGGAAGACCCTGTCGCTGAACCTGCGCCAGTGCGGAAGACGTCCCCAGAATAAGAGCTACCGCGGCTAAGGCTCGCATCTTCCCCTCCCTGTTTTTAGGGACGGTAGGAGGATCGGTCCCATCCCACAAGCATTGTTCTCAGCCTTGCCCGACGGACCAGAGATTGGCTGAGATACCAGAACATGAGAGGCTGGAACGGGGATGAAACGGCAAGAGGGGCAATATTGATGTCGATCCGAGAAATACCGGGCATGACACCTATCCGAACAGCAGGAGATCAGATTGACCGACTTTGCAAGCAGGCCATCTTGAAAACACTTGTCACCTTCGCGGCCATCGCTGGCTTCACCACCGGTCCGGCGATCGCGGGCGATGGACGGCAGATGACCGACTGGCCGGTCTATAACGGGTCCTACGCCAACACGCATTATTCGAGCTTGGCGCAGATCAATGCCGGCAATGTGTCGAAGCTGAAGGAAGTGTGGCGCTTCGATACCGGGGAGAAGGGCGGGCTGGAAACCCAGCCTCTCGTCATCGGTGGCGTGCTCTACGCCTATACACCCAGACAGAAAGTGATCGCCCTGGATGCGGCGACCGGCACATCGCTATGGACATTCGATCCCCAGAAGGAATTCCCGGCCGAAAGGATCGGCTCGCGGGCCGAGAGAGGGCTGTCCTATTGGCAGCATGGCCGTGACCGGCGCATCCTGGCGGGTGCCTCGCACTATATCTATGCCATTGATGCGGCCAGTGGAAAAATCATCCCCACTTTCGGCAATGATGGCCGCATCGATCTGCGGGAGAATTTGCGCGGCGATCCCAAGACCCTGTCCGTCTCCATAACGAGTCCCGGGGTCATCTATCGCGACCTCATTATCGTCGGCGACGGTACACCGGAATCATTGCCCGCTCCGCCGGGAGACATCCGCGCCTTTGACGTGCGCACCGGGAAGCTGCGCTGGACCTTTCATACCATTCCGCATCCCGGGGAGTTCGGCTACGACACCTGGCCCAAGGATGCATGGCTGCATAGCGGCGCCGCGAACAACTGGACCGGGATGGCGCTGGACCAGGCGCGCGGCATTGTCTATGTGCCGACCGGGTCTGCGGCAACCGACTGGTATGGCGCCGACCGGATCGGCGACAACCTGTTTGCCAATTCCCTGATCGCGCTCGATGCCGCGACGGGAAAAAGGATCTGGCATTTCCAGGGCGTGCGGCACGATCTATGGGACCGTGATTTTCCTGCTCCACCGAGCCTGGTGACCGTGCGGCGCAATGGCAAGGATGTTCCGGCGATAGTCCAGACCTCCAAGCAAGGCTTCGTGTTTCTGTTCAACCGCGTGAATGGCGAGCCGCTGTTTCCCATCGCGTATCGCAAGGTTCCGGCCAGCACCGTGCCGGGTGAGGTTGCCGCCATCGAACAGCCTTTCCCGACACTTCCCGCGCCCCTTTCGCGGCAGATGCTGACAGAAGACGACCTGACGCACAGAACGCCGGAGGCGCATCAATGGGCGCTCGAGCGCTTCCGAAAATTCAACTACCAAGGTCAGTTCACGCCCAACATGGTCGGGGTCGATACCCTCATGTTTCCCGGTTGGAACGGCGGCGGTGAGTGGGGCGGGGTTGGCTTCGATCCAAAAACGCATGTGGCCTACATCAATGCGAATGACTCCGGGCTGACCGAATCTCTTTTCAAAAATACGGGGGGCTCACGCGGCCAGGCGACCTACATGCGCCAATGCAGCGCCTGTCATGGCCAGGACCGGGCAGGATCGCCGCCCCTGGTCCCCCCGCTTGTCGATATCGGCAAGCGTCTGGACGCTTCGCAGATTACCGGGATTCTACAATCCGGCAGGGGCAGGATGCCGCCTTTCCCGAACCTGGACCCGGCGGCGTCGCAGGCGCTGGTTCAATATCTGCTGAACAACGGCGCCGAAACCGAAGCCGTCTCGGCGGCGCCGGGCGCACCCGCGCAATATGACACGACCGGGTATCATGCATTCCTGGATCCGCAAGGATATCCGGCGACTTCGACGCCTTGGGGGACCCTGAACGCCATCAACCTGGATACCGGAGAATATCTCTGGAAGATTCCCTTCGGACAATATCCCGAACTGGTGGCGCAAGGCTTGCCGGATACCGGCTCGGAAAATTTCGGCGGCCCCGTGATCACGGCGGGCGGCGTCTTGTTCATCGGCGCCACTACGATGGACAAAAAATTCCGCGCCTACGACAAAAAGACCGGCAAGCTGCTTTGGGAAACGCTGCTGCCTTTTTCCGCCACTGCCACGCCGGCTACTTATGCCATCAAGGGCCGCCAGTATGTTGTCATTGCCGCGGGCGGCCAGCGCGATCCCGCCACGCCGCCGGGGGGTGTTTATGTGGCTTATGCCTTGCCGCAATAGGCCAAGGCTTCCTTCGGAGGTCTGATCTTCAGCGGAGACTGACGATCAGCCAAATGTGCCAGAAGAGAACCCATTTCTCTGTATAACAATCTGATTATACTATAATATCTCATAACTTAATTTACAAAGGCCCCAACGGAATTCAGACCCCCAATCTGAAGATCGGCACGCTAGGTCTACGAGATCGTTGGCCGCTGTCTCGAAATAGCCATTGTGTAGCTACCGCGCGCAAGAGATCCTATCTGCCGCTCAGAACCATGGGTTTCACTCCCAAATTGGTTTCCCGGTCGAATCTAAAGCCCGCATCTTCCGCACCGTTGGCTTGCATTCCTCGGATCTTCCAGACGCGTCTCCCGGGCCGCCCGCCGTCCTCTCTTAATTCTGCGGCGCGCATGGGGCCGGTCGAAGCGATGCTGTGGCATATCTCCTGCCGGACGCGGAAGGACTAGCCCCGCTCCGCGCGACAATCCCAAACCCCCGAAATAAAGCAGGCTAACAGCAACGGCGCGAGATTGACGCGAGGCCGATGTAAGGCAGCCGGATCTGCTGCGCTTCTCTTGCAGTCCAAATGGCGGATATGCCCTATCCCGGTCATGCTCCAATGAACCGAGCGATATTCTCGAGCTCACTCAACCGCGGTTCAATAACGTCCTTGCAGGCCTGCGAATACCGCGCATTCCGATCGAAAAACATCGCAGTGAGCCTTATTCTACCATCCCCACGTCCCAGTGATTCAACCGTAAGCATGTTCAAAACGATTCTGGCATCCCGCAGCCTCTGCCGGCGCTGGTCCGTTAGCTCATCCCGATTCAACTCAAAGACCTCGATTGTATTTTCACCGCGTTGGTCTCCATCGACCGCGACAACGATGCCAGCTTCTCCGAAGCGGAGGTGCCGCGAGGGTTCGTCAAAATAGGGATGCAGAAGCAAGGGGTCTTCCCGCCCCGCCAGATCAGTGGTACTCGGGCTCGGGTCGAAAACATAATTGGCATTGTGAGCGACTGGAAACTTATCGCTTTTGCAATTATTGCACTTCTGGCAGGCCGGCAACAGATTCAGCCAGTCGTAAGCAAGCCAAATAACCGGGATGCGGGTTACCATTCTGGTCAATGAGGACTTTGGGCTTTTTTGATTCCAAATAACGCACGCGGCTTTTCGGTCGGTTATGATCTCCCTCCCCAAAAAAGCCGAAGTAATCTCTGATTCGCAATATGCGCACTTTCCCGAGAAAACATATTGCAGCAGCCAATTCTTTAAGTCCCGCACACCGTATCGTCGAGTGTACGGTTCGTCGGGCCTAACCGTTTTAATGCCGCCAACGCGCGCTTGCCGAAGGGACTTGATCTTTCCCTCTAATTTCTGCGCCAATGGGTACTTGGCTCGCCACAACGCAGATATGGACAATCCCCGAACATTTATCAAATGCGAAAGTGCATCACGCAACCATCGAACGAATTCCGAAGGATTTATGTAAGTTTGCCGGACCTGTCGCGCAAGCCAGACTGTTAGACTTGTCTCGTCCCATCCCTCGACCGGAGTGTCAAGAATGAGCTGATCCTCCTCATTCATAAATGAATAGGCGAGCTTCTTGCCGTCAAGATTAATTTCAAATTCCATCGAGCTTTTCGCGAATAGCGAATTCGCCGTCGGCGAGCATGGAGGAATAGTCGAGTAACGACCACTCAAAGTCTGGTGATGCACTGATGGTATGTCGGAATGTCGGCGCGGGCTTTTCGCGGGGTGCAAACAGTCCTTCTTCATCGAGTTCGTATTGCGAACTTTCGATGTTTTCCTTGGCCTCAGAATCGTCGAACCCCATATCGACGAGTTTATCTACCAGCGCAGCCGCAGCCTCGGCAAATCTGAGTGAACTCTACAAGCCGCATGATCCGTACCCCGTTTCGGAACTGCCTATCCTTACTCCCGAATGGGAGTTCGTCCTGGAAGCCGAAGAATTCTGATCACGGTGAGTGGCCGCATTGCGCCTGGTTGCTCGTAGCAAACAATTGCGGCCCAGAATCTGCCCTCGCCAATGGTGGCCGTTCACACATCTCAGCTTTGCGGCCATGCGCAAAAAGCGGACGTCAGATTCTCCAAAATAGCGGATGCAACAAGCCCTCGTCGGACGGCGACGTCTAATGCTCGCTTGCGATTTGCGTGCGGTCTTCTTCTCTTTCCTGCCAACCGCCGCCCAGCGCTTCATAGAGATGGATGGTCGATTGGCGGTTGGCGAGGGTAATCTGCACCTGCTGATCCTCGGCGGAAAAGAGCTGCTGTTGCGCCTGCAATACATTGAGCAATTCGGCGGCGCCTTGACGATATTGCAACTGAGAAATCTCAAAGGCCTCGCGCGCGGCCACGATTTCGCCTTGCAGGTGCTCCTGCGCCCTTTTGGTATTGGCGACCTGGATTAAAGCGTTTTCGACATCGGCATACGCATTGAGAGCGGCGCCCTGATAATTGGCGATGAATTCCTTTTGCACCGCTTCCGCCAGATCCTTTTGCCCCGCCAAACGACCGCCATCAAAAATGGTTTGCAGCAGGCTGGCGCCGTAGCTGTAGCCGAAATTGGAGCCTTGCAGCAAAGCACCGATGGCGGTGCTGACAAAACCACCGGAACCGGTCAAGGAAATCTGCGGCAGGAAGGCAGCGCGTGCCGCATCGACATTGGCATGGGCGGCGGCAAGATCGGCCTCCGCCTGCGCAATGTCGGGACGGCGCAACAGCAGGTCCGACGGCAAGCCGGCGCCGATGGCCGGAGCCTGGATAGCGTCGAGATCAATGGATTTGATGTCGAACCCTTCCGGCGGGCGGCCCAACAGAACAGCCAGAGAAAACAAGGCTTGTTTTTCCGCCGTCTCCAGGCCAGGAAGCCGGGCCTGAACATCCTCCAGCTGAGCCTGTTCCCGCGCCAAGTCGAGGTGGGATGACGATCCGGCCTTCACTCTCAATTTGATAACGTCCAGAATATTGTTGATGGCCGCAATATTCTCGTTGGCGATGGCGATGCGGCGACGGATCGCCAGCACATTGAGATATTGGTTGGCGACATTGGCGGTTACCGTCAGCGCCACCGATTGTTGCGCGAAGCGGGCTGATTTGAGCTGCTCATTGGCCGCCCGCAAATTGTCGCGCGCCAGCCCCCAGAAATCGAGCTCATAGCTGGCGTTAAAGGTCAGCCCGAACGACTTGACCCGGCCGAACTGCTGGCAGCCCTGGCCATTACAGCCGCCATTGACATGTTCGCCTTGCGCGCCGATTTGCGGAAAGAGTTGTGCGCGCTGGATGGTGGATTGGGCCTCTGCCTGCATCACGCGCGCCGCCGCCACGGCCAGGTCGCGGTTGTCGGTCTGGGCCTGGACAACCAGGGCCGTGAGGTTGGGATCGCCGAAATTCTGCCACCAAGTCGTGTCCGGCCAGACCGGAGAGTCCGGCGTTACCGGACCGGTGAAACGCTTGGGCACAAGTGGGGGTGAAAGCGCTTGCGGCACCGGTGTCGAGCAGCCCGCCAAAAACAGAGCCAGCGCGGCGCTGGTCGTGAGGAGCAATCTATTCATAGCGCAACGCATGGATGGGATTGGCGTCCGCTACCCGCTTGGCGTGAACGAAGACTGTCGCCCAGGCGATCAGCAGCGCCGCCGCGCCCGCGCCCAGGAAATAGACCGGGCTCAACGTGATGCGATAGGCGAAGCCTTGCAGCCAAGTGTGCAGATAGTACCACGCCACCGGCCAGGCGATCAGATTGGCGATCAGCACGGGAACGGAGAACTGCCACAACAGCAAAAGCGTCACATCGCGCGTGCGCGCCCCGAACACTTTGCGAATACCGATCTCCTTGGTGCGGCGGCCTACCGTAAATGCAGCAAGCCCGAACAGCCCCAAGCAGGCGATGAAAATCGCGACCAGTACAAACACCCCGAACATTTTGCCCTGGCGCTCGTCGGCCTGGTACAGCTTGTCGAAATTGTCATCCAGGAAATGCCGTTGCATCGCCTTTGTTGGCGCAAAACTGTGCCAAGCCCGATCTATGAAAGACAGGGTTTGCGGTATGGCATCGGGCCGGATGCGGATCATCGCGGTGGCCGCAAATTTGGGGTCGTAGAGATAGATCGACGCCTTGGCGGGTTCGCGCGCACCTCCGAACTTCGGATCGGCGAGCACACCAACGATATTCAAATGGCTCTTTCCCTGGAAGACGATGGTCTTACCGACCGCCTGTTGCGGCGTCAGCCCAAGCCTGGCCGCAGCGGTCTGATCGATCAGAACATTGTGTCCGTCATTCCTGCGCGAGACATCTTCCCTGTTGCCCTCGTCCACCTGGTCCTGTGCGCGTTTGTCGGACAGCAAACGGCCTGCCATCAGCTTCATGCCCAGCAATTGGACCGCATTGGTGCCAATAACCCGCTCGTTGAGTTCAATGAGTTCGGAATGGCCAGTCAACTGTACCGACGATGTCATCTGACTGGAATCAAAGGGAAGTATGTAGATCATCGCGATGTCGAGAATATCGGGATTGGATCGCAACTGCTGAACGAACCCTTCCCGGCCCTCGATGGTCAGCAGCCCGGCACCTGAGACGACCAGCAGATTGTCCTTGCGAAAGCCCAGGTCGATATTGCGCGCGAAGCTGATCTGCGCGAACACAACGGCCGCGGCGATGCCCAGCCCGATGGACACGGCGAATTGCAGAACCACCAAGGCGTTGCGCAGGCCTCCGGAACCGGCTTGCCCCCTGTTGTTCGCGCGCAAGACCATTGCTGGCCGGAAGCCCGACAGCACCAAGGCAGGATAGCTTCCGCTCACCAACCCAGCGGCGACTGTAATGCCCATTATGATGAGCAGGAGAGGCCAGTCGCTGACATAGTCCAGGGCGACAGAATGCTGAAGAAAATTGCTAAAGGCAGGCCGCAGGATTTCCACAATGGCCAGTGCCAGAACCAGTGATAGAAGCGCCATCAAGACAGCTTCCCCCAAAAATTGGACAACCAGCTGACCACGGTTGGCGCCATGCGTTTTGCGCAGCGCGATCTCCCGCGCCCGTAGCAAGCCGCGGGCGGTCGCCAGGTTCATGAAATTGAAGCAGGCCACAAACAGGATCAGAAGGCCGACAATTCCTACGCCATAAACGGTGGTCCAGCTGCCCGGAGGCTTCAAGTTGAACCGCCAGCGTTCCGATGTCAGATGAACATCGGCAAAGCGGGTGAGATGGACGGTATAGGCCTGGCTCCCTCTCAGGGGCTTGCCGGCAGCGGTAAGTTCTCCCGTGACGTTACGATCCAGTAAAGGGGCCATTTTCGCGATAATCGCTTGCGGATCGGCGCCGGGCGCCAGCCTGACATAGCCAGCGCCATTTTCCGTATGCCAGCTGAGCTTTGCGCTTTTGCTATTCCGGTCCACAATCGAGGTGTTTGGCAGAAACATGTCACCGTCAAATTGCGTGTTGTAGGGTATGTCCCGCATGACGCCTGTGATCTTCAGGGACACCATCCTGCTGAGGCAGGCGGCATCGCCGAACTCGCAATTGGCTGTGGTTGCGATGATCTTTCCAATGACGTCTGTGGTGCCGAAATATTTTCGCGCGGCGCTCTCTGAAAGAACCAGCGACTGCGGGTCCCGGAAAACCCGGCTTGGGTCGCCCTGCAACAGCGGCAGTTTGATGATCTGAAAGAAATCAGGATCGACCGCGGTGACATGCTCGAGAAACTGCCGGTCACCAGCCGTCAATGTCATGGTTTCGGGATTGAAGCGCGTCATCCCGGTGACTTCCGGGATCTCGTCACGCATCGCAGCCGGCATCGCGAATGGAACACTGGCCATGGCGAGTGGCTCGCGCCCCGGCGAGAAAACCGACAGTTCGAGCCGATACAAGTTCTGCGTATCGGGAATCCATCTGTCGTAGGACAGTTCGTCCCGGATAAACAGGATCACGAAGATCACGCAGGCGAGCCCGATCGCCAAGCCGGCGATATTGATGCAGCTATACAGCTTGTGCCGGACGATGTTGCGCAGCGCGACGGTGAGATAGTTACGGAACATGGCTCCCCCTATTCATAGCGCAACGCATGGATGGGATTGGCGTCAGCCACCCGTTTGGCATGGACGAACACAGTGGCCCAGGCGATGACCAGCGCGACCGCGCCCGCGCCCAGGAAATAAACCGGGCTAAGCGCAATGCGATAGGCGAAACCTTGCAGCCAGTTGTGCAGATAATACCAGGCCACCGGCCAGGCGATCAGATTGGCGATCAAGACCGGTTTGGAGAATTGCCACAGCAAAAGGACGACCAATTCGCTGACTCGGGCGCCGAACACTTTGCGGATGCCGATTTCCTTGGTGCGGCGGCCCACTGTGAAAGCGGCCAGTCCGAACAACCCAAGACAGGCGATGAAGATGGCTATCCCGACGAAAACGCCAAACAGTGCGCCCTGCCGTTCATCGGCCAGGAATTGCCGGTCATAATCGTCATCCAGGAAGTGCCGCTGGAGGGCGATGCCGGGGGCAAAGGCGTGCCAAGTCTGGTTCAGGAAGTCGACGGCTTCCTGGGTGTGCCCGTCGCGAATGCGGACAGAAAGATGGCCCTGAGGGAATAACCTGCGGTACATGTACATGGTGGCGTCGACGGGATTTTTGGGACCATCTTCCTTAATGTCGGCGACCACACCCACGACCATCACGCTTGTGCCTGCGGGTGCGTTGAGTGCCAATGTTTTGCCCACCGCCGCTTGCGGCGCATAGCCCATACGGCGGGCCGCGCTGGCGTTGATCAGCACATTAATCGGCCGGCCAGCCTCGACGCCGTTCAACTGGCCCGCGGAAATCCCATCGGCGCCGCGCTCTTCCGACAGCAATCGGCCCGCCAGCAGCCGCACGCCATAAAGACGCATGAAATCGGGGCTGGCCGGGACCAGGGCGAATTCCTCGCTGGAGGACGCTCCGGGTGGCCGGCCCGAAATATGGTTGTGATCATCGCTGAAAGGCACCGCGTCGGAAATGGCGACATGAGAAATAGCCGGGCTGGTGCGAAGCGCGCGCGCGAGGCTGTCGGCGGAACTGGGCGGCAGATTGGCGATATTCACATCCAGCACCGCGTCCCTGCGGAAGCCGAGATCGACATTTCGGGTGAAGGAAATCTGGGCGAAGATCACGGCGGCCGCGATGCCCAGCCCGATCGAGACCGCAAACTGCAGCACCACTAGTGTCGTGCGCGTCAGGCCCGCGCCCTGGCCGGCGCCGCCGCTTGCGCGCATGACGGAGGCCGGACGGAAGGCCGAGAGCACCAGCGCGGGATAGGCGCCACTGAGGAGCCCGGCTACGACGGCGACCGCCATGATGAAAAGCAAAAGCTGCCAGTCGCGCAGATAGTGGATTTCAATCGGCAAGCCTAGAATCCGGTCGAACAGCGGCAGCAAAATCTCGGTCAACGCCAACGCAAAGACCAGCGCCACACCGGCGGTCACCAGCGCCTCTCCCAGAAACTGAACGATCAGCTGCACACGCTTGGCGCCCACCACCTTGCGCAGGGCGATCTCGCGGGCGCGGGTCATCGCCCTGGCCGTGGCCAGGTTGGTGAAATTGAAGCAGCCCATCAACAGGATCAGCAAACCGATGGCTGAGAAGCCATAGACCATGGTCCAGCTTCCCGGCGGCATCATGCCGCCAAAGCGGTCGGTCGAAAGATGGGCGTCAATAAAGGGCGTGAGATGTGGCGAGACGAAATCGCTGCCCCGCACCTTGACACTCACCATCTTCATGGGATTGACCGTGCGATCGATGACGGTCCTGAATTTCGCCAAGACGGCGTTCGGATCAGCGCCGGGCGCGAGGCGGACATAACCCCAGGTGCTGGTCCAGCCCCAACTTTCCCGCATTTCCTGATTGACCGGCGCAGCCGCAGAAATGTTGGAAATCATAATGTCGGCTTTGAGCTGCGTATTGTGAGGCAGGTCGCGCATGATGCCGGTGACGACCAGCGCCTGCTGCTGCGGCTCGCAGTTCTGGTAATTGGCGTCGCATTGCTGCCGGCTCACCACGATGGTCTTTCCAACCGGCGATTGGTCGCCAAAATATTTGCGGGCGGTAGTTTCGGAAAGAACAGCGGATTCCGGTTTGGCGAACACTGTTCCGGGATCCCCAGCCACCAAAGGCAGGCGGATCACCTGCAGAAAATTCGGATCGACGGCAGTCAGATTTTCCGGAAACTGGCGGTCACCGATCAATATTGTGGCGGACTTGCGAACCAGCCGGGTCTGCGCCTGAACTTCTGGAATATTGTCGAGCATTGCCGGAGCGGCCGCGAAAGGGATTCGTGCGGAATAGCGGGACGGCTTTCCGGGTAGATTGACGGAGATTTCCACCCGGTAAAGATTTTCTATGCCCGGTATCCAGCGGTCATAGGAAAGCTGGTCGCGTACGAACAGGATAATGAAAATGGCGCAGGTCAGCCCGACGGTAAGGCCGGCGATATTGATGAAGCTGTAAAGCTTGTGCCGGGCGATGTTGCGCAGCGCGGTGATGAGATAATTGTGAAACATCACGGGCCCCTATTCGTAGCGCAAAGCGTGGATGGGATTGGCGCCGGCCACGCGCCTGGCATGGGAAAACACCGTCGCCCAGGCGATCAGCAACGCCACAAGTCCCGCGCCCAGGAAATAGAGCGGGCTTAGTGGGATGCGATAGGCAAAGCCCTGCAGCCAGCCATGCAGATAATACCAGGCGATGGGCCAGGCGATCAGATTGGCGATGAGTACGGGAATGGAAAACTGCCACAGCAGCAGCCAGACCACATCGCGCACCCGCGCGCCGAACACTTTGCGGATGCCGATTTCCTTGGTGCGGCGGCCCGCCGTGAAAGCCGCCAGCCCGAACAGGCCCATGCAAGCGATGGCGATGGCGACGGCGACAAAGACCGCGAACATCTGGCCTTGCTTGCGGTCGGCCTGGTAAAGCCTCTCATAGCGGTCGTCCAGAAAGGTACGCGTCAACGCCACATTGTGGATGAAGCTGCGGGAGACGCGATCGATATAGGCCATGGCCTCTTTCCAGCACAGTGGGATCCGAAGCTTGGAATTCACGTGACTTGAAGTCGCGGC
>JADMIO011251638.1_pt1 | contig 59423 bp, 60 predicted proteins | sample 8958161 | NCBI WGS metagenome assembly JADMIO01 (sample SAMN16585339, study PRJNA669376) | soil metagenome | isolation source: Crop rotation soil | place: USA: Cullars Rotation, Alabama | collected 2011 | reverse complement strand
CATCAGCGCCCCGCCGCATTTGGCGCAGCACCAAATGAGGTCGGTCGTCGGGAATGACGCGCTGCAGGCTAGGCATTTGAATTTCATCGAACTGGCCTGTTCCTGAACCGCGCCACTACTGGATGTAGGTGATGTTGCGCGGCGATGTCGGAATGACTTCGACCCCGGTCTTCGTCACCAGAAGAAGCTCCTCGCAGTTAAAGACACCGTACTTGTTGGTCACGCGCGGCTCGATGGTGAAGATGAGCCCCTCCTCGCACAGCGTCTCCTCGTAAAGCGCGACGTGCGGCGGCTCGGTGCTCATCAGCCCCATGCCATGCCCGACGCGGCCGGAGCCGAGCTTCATTTCAATTCCCTGACGGGCAAAGGCCGCTACCGCTGCCTCCGCCACCTTGCGCAAAGGCTCACCCGGTTTGGTCGCTGCGATCATTGCGTCGTTCACTTCGAGAATCATCTTCTGGCCGTCCTCGAGCTGAGGCGTCGGTTTTCCGAAATAGGCCGCGCGGCAGAAATCCGACCAGTATCCGTCGACCACGGCGCCCATATCGATCCAGATCATGTCGTCGCGGTCCAATTTGCGGGCCGTCGGCTTGCCGCTCAACACGTGATGGTTCTCCGAACCGGAGGTCACCAGGATGAAGCCCGGCCGTTCCGCTCCTTTTTCAATCATCGTCTCGGCGCAGACGCGGCACACCTGCTCCTCCGTCATCCCCGGCTTCGCCGCTTCAAAGCCGGCGGCAAAAGCTGCCGCGGTGACCGACGCCGACCGACGCATCATGTCAATCTCCGCCGGCGACTTGTACATGCGCAGCGACCACAACATCATCGAGGCATCGACGATTTCGATGCCCTTGAGTTCGGCTTCCAGCCGCCGGAAATCGTTCAGCGGAATTCCGAGGCGCTGCTCGTACCCAAGCTCCATACCTAGCCTGCCCTTTGTCAGGCCGAGCTCGGCGATGATCTCGCGCACCTGTCCTACCGGCGCGTCGCCTGACGCCGCGAACGTCCTGATATCGTCGACAGCGCCCGTGCGGCGCATCTCCGGCTCGAGAAAGGTGTGCGTCAGCAGCGCGCTGCGGCCATCGGCGGAGATGATCTGGAAGAATGGCCGCGCGAACAAAGTCCAGGGGGCGTGATGCCGAAAGCCGGAGAAATAGTCGATATTGCTATCCGCGGTCAAAAGCATCGCGTCGATGCCGGCCTGCCGCATCCGGGCGCTGAGTTTTTCGATGCGGGACAGATATTCCTTGCGCTCGATCATTTCCGCTTCCTGTCGCTGTGACGCCGTTCAATAGCTCAACATGATCGACCGGTAGATATCGAATGCCTTATCGAGTTGGGCAATATCGACATATTCGTCGACCGTATGGGCCTGCGCGATGGAACCTGGCCCTATGATGATACAAGGAATACCCGCCGCCGATAGCTCGCTTGCGTCCGTGCCATAGGGCACACCGCGCGGCTCGCCTGAACCACCGAAGTCGCGGCAAACGCGCTGGGTCACCTCGGCCAGCCGCGTGGTCATCGCGCCGCCGACGGGATAATCGTCGGTCGTCGGCATGACGGAGCGCACATCGATCAGTGGATTAGCGGCCTTAAGTTTCTCAAGCAGCGCGTTGATCTCGCGCAAGGCTGCCGCCGGCGTCTCGCCAGGGACAAGGCGACGATCGACCGCGATCGCGCATTGCGCCGGCACCGTACAAATATCCGTGCCGCCTTCGATCAGGCTGACGGTAAGCGTCGGCGGGCCGGTCAGCGGGGCCGCCCGCGTGGCCAGTTCGTTGTTGAGCTTCTTGAGCGCCAGCACGACCTCCGCCATAGTTTCGATGGCGTTGATCCCGGTTTCCGGGATCGAGGTATGTGCCGCGCGACCTGTGGTCTCGATGCGCCAGCGGATAGATCCCTTGTGCGCCACAACCATTTCCAGGTCAGTCGGCTCGCCGACAATGGCTCCATTGAATCGCGGCGCGATCTTGCCGAGGGCTCGGGCGCCGATCTTGCGGTACTCCTCGTCTATGCTGCCAGCCACAACGATGGTGGCGCGCGGCTTCTCGCGCTTGATGGAATCGAGCGCGGCGAGCATCACCGCAAGCGAAGCTTTTGTGTCGCAAGCGCCGCGCCCGTACAGGCGGTTCTCGACCAAATAAGGCTCGAAAGGATTGCGCGTCCAGCCGTTCGCCGGCACCGTGTCAAGATGCGCGACGAACAAGAGGCTCTCTTCGCTGGCGCCCGGGACCGAAGCGATGACGTTCCGCCGATCTCCGCTCACATCCTGCAGCCGACAGTCTATCTCGTTTTCGCGACAGAATTCGGCGATATAGTCGCCGATGGCACGCTCACCGCCGCCATTGCTGTCGAGCGAGGGATTCACGCTGTCGAACCGGATAAGCCTTTCCAACAACGATTTGGCTGATACCGGCAAACGCAGCTCCGCAACGAGACCTCATAGGGCACCCTATCGCATTGACTGCATTGGATTTATGCGGATTTTCGCTCGGCTTATGCCGGATGAGGATTTAGATTCCCGTCCGTCAGATGCGCCCTTTAAAAGAAGTCCGTGACGCTGGGACTGTCTTTTATGATCAGATTCCAGAGCTTTTCGGCGGGCTTCGGCAACCGCGTCAGGGGGCGAAAGGCGCGCACCTCGAAATCGATATCCCACTCCGATTTACCGGCGCGAACGAGCTTGCCGGTCTCGAGCTCATGACGCACCATCGTTTCGGGCAGCCAGCCGACGCCATGACCTTCGAGGACCATCGCCTTGACGCATTCGGCAAGCGACGTCTCAAAGCAGGGTTGCAGGTAAGCCGGCTGGCTCTGTTCGAAGAACAGATCGAGCGAGCGGCCCATGAACGAACCGTGCGCATAGCTGAGATAGGGGATGCGTGAATCCCGCGTTCCAGGCACCTTGACGAGCGGCGCGTGATCCGGGGCCGGAGCCGACACGGGGATGAGCTTGTCCTTGCCGAGCGATAATGACTTGAGCCGGCTCGCCTTGAAATCGCCTTTCATGCGATCGTCGAAGTGACAGATCATGAAATGGCATTCGCCGTTGGATAAAGCCTCACGACACTTTTCGCCGTCGTTCGACAATAAGCGGAGCGACAGCGGGCCACTTTTGTGTTCAATCTCCTTGATCCAGCGGGGAAAGAAATTCAAAGCCAGACTGTGCGTCACGGCGAAGGATATGGACGCAGTCGTTTGCGTCGCGATCGAAAGAACTTCCTCGCGACCATGCTTCATGCCGCGTAGCATATCCTCGGCTATTTCCTTGAATGCCTCGCCGGCAGCGGTGAGCTGGAGCGGGTTCGCGCGACGATCCACAAGGGTCGCGCCGACCCAACGCTCGAGACTCTGGATGCGGCGGCTAAAAGCTGACTGCGCGGAATTCCGCCGCTCGGCGGCGCGGGAAAAGCTGCGAGTTTCGGCGAGGCTGAGAAAGTCCTCAAACAGTTTAAGTTCCATGACACCCACCTTTACAGTAGCCGTCGACATGGAATTCTATGCAATTTCCAAGCCAGAAGGACACAGCTCGTCCGTAATCAACCGGACAAGTCTGTGGCGGCGTGTCGGACGAAATTGACTTGAACTTCGGAGCGATGACACAACCTTCAATAGTAACCGCCGGCAACTCCTCTGCGGTTGCGTGCGATGCCCTTTGCGAGATGGGGCATTCCGGCAGTGCCATGCGCTGCTAAACCCGGATAGGCAGCGTTAAGCCCTGCCGTTCGGCGCGTAAATCCGGCGCAGGTCGAGCGGTCCGCGCGCATGACTGTCGAAGTTCAGGCTCTCCTCGACATGCAGGAGGTGCTTGCGCATCAGCGCGACCGCCGCCTGAACCTTGTGCGCCTCGAGCAGCCTGATGAAGTCGCCATGGTCGTCGTGCCAGCAACTCATCGTGCTCTGGTTCTCGTAGAGGCTAACCACGAGCGAGGTCCGCGCCACCAGTTGCCGGACGATGCCGGCGAGTATCTCGTTGCCCGACGCATTGCCGAGCAGGATGTGAAACTCGCCCGATGAACGCACTGCCTCGCGGATGCGGCCTTGCATCCGGTGCGCGGTCTCCTCTTCGACGTTCTTGCGCAGCGGCGCCAGCATCTCGCGCGTCGCGACGCCGGCGACCATGCGCGTGATCTCGCACTCGATGGCGATGCGCGCCTCGAAGATCGCGCGCGCCTCGGCGACGTCGGGCGACGCGACGAAGGCGCCGCGATTGGTGTGCAAGGTGATCAGCCGGTCGTGCGACAGGCGCAGCAGCACCTGGCCGATCTGCCGCCGTCCGACATTGAACACTTCGCACAAGGTCAACTCGTTGAGCTTCGTCCCCGGCGGCAGGCGCTGGTCGACGATCGACGCGAAAATATGCGCATAGATGTCGTCGAGGTTGTCCACGGCGGGACGGTTCGACGCATTGCTGAGGCCGACCAGCTTGCCGGCGGCGAGAGATTTCCTGGGCACCATGCCGGAATATTGAGCGACAGATTGCGCGCAATCAAGGTGAGATATTGAGCAACAAAGGGAAATCTTTGGCGCTCAATCTGGCACGAGCCTTGCTCGACAAGGGATGGGTTCGTCCACATGGAGGGTAACATGGCTCATAGGGGATCTGCTCCCGCATTCGCGTCCCGCCGAAAGCTGCTCGGCGCCGCGGTTTTCCTGACGCTGACTGTTTTGACCGTCTGGCCAGCCGCCGCCGAGGAAGCGGTGAAGGTCTCGCTCAACGCGCCGTTCGACGGCTCCAACGCCGCCTTCTTTCTCGCCGAAGAGCGCGGGTATTACGCCGCCGAAGGCATCAAGCCCTCCTTCGATCCGTCCGGCGGTTCGGGCGAAGCGGTGACGCGCATCGGCAGCGGCACCTACGATTTCGGCTTCGGCGACATCAACGTGCTGCTCGAGTTCAACGCCAAGAACCCGGACAATGCCGGCAAAGCCGTCTACATGCTGTACTACCGCTCGCCTCTGTCGATCGGCTCCTTCGCCAAGGCCGGCATCGGCAAGGCGGCCGACCTGCCCGGCAAGAAGCTCGGCGGCGCGCTCGGCGACGGCGCCTACAAGCTCTGGCCCGCTTATGCGAGCGTCACCGGCATCAAGCCGGATTCGGTGACCTGGTCCTATGGCGACCTGCGCCTGCGCGAGGCGATGCTGCTCAAGGGCGACGTCGACGGCATCCTCGGCTTCGACTCGACGATGTACTTCAACCTGGTGCGCCAGGGCATCAAGCCCGAGGACATCAAGTTTCTCTATTACTCCGACGCCGGCATGGACCTTTACGGCAACGCCATCCTCGCCTCCAAGAAAGTGATGGCGGAGCGGCCGGCCGTGGTGAAGGGCTTCATCAAGGCGACCGCCAAAGGCTGGCAGGATGCCATAAAGGAGCCGCAAGCGGCAATCGCTGCCTTGAAAAAACGCTCGAGCCTCGCCGACGAGAAGATCGAAACCGAAAAGCTGATGTGGTTGATCAAGAACCAGCTCGTCACCGCGGAATCGAAAGCCGATGGCCTCGGCGGCGTGCAAGCCGCGCGCTTCGGGAAGTCCGTCACGATGGTCGGCACCGCCTTCGCGTTGCCGAAAGCGGTCGCGCCGGCCGACGTGTTCGATGCGTCCTATCTGCCGGACGCCTCGATCCGCAAGCTGCCCTGAGGCAAGATGCGTCCTTACGTCGAAATCTCGGACGTCAGTCTGACCTATCCCGGTGCGGGGGCGAGCGAAACGCTCGCCCTCGAGCACTGCACCTTGGGAATCGAAAAGGGCGCCTTCGCCGCCGTGGTCGGGCCTTCCGGCTGCGGCAAGTCTACCTTGCTCAAACTCGTCTCCGGCCTGCATCAGCCAAGCTGCGGCGGCGTCATCGTCGCCGGCCATGAAGTCGCCGAGCCGATCAAGATCGTCGGCATGGCGTTCCAGAATCCGGTCATGCTGCCGTGGCGCACCACGCTCGATAACGTGCTGCTGCCGCTCGAAATCGTCGAACCTCATGCAAGCCGCTTTCGCGCCAACCGCAAATCCTATGTCGAGAAGGCGGAAGCCCTGCTCGCCGCGGTCGGCCTCGCCGGCTTCGGCAATCGCTATCCCTGGCAGCTCTCCGGCGGCATGCAGCAGCGCGCGTCGCTATGCCGGGCGCTGATCCACGAGCCCGAATTGCTGCTGCTCGACGAGCCGTTCGGCGCGCTCGACGCCTTCACCCGCGAGGAATTGTGGGGCGTGCTGCGCGACCTGTGGAAGGCTCACAACTTCACGGTCATCCTCGTGACGCACGACCTGACCGAAGCCGTCTATCTCGCCGACACTGTTCACGTCTGCTCAAAGCGGCCCGGGCGTATCGTTGCGAGCCGCAATGTCGATCTGCCGCATCCGCGCGACAAATACGCGCCGGACTTCGTCGCGCTGGTGCGCGAATTGCACGAAGGCATCGCCGAAGTGAGGGCCGCCTGATGCAGAACCTCGAACGCGCCATGCCCTGGCTGTTCATCGCCGCCGTGCTGCTGCTCTGGGAAATCGCGGCGGTCGCCTTCCAGGTCCCTGCCTTTCTTTTGCCGCGTCCCTCGGTGATCGCCGCGACGCTTTACGACAAGTTCGAACCGATCGCCTCGAATTCCTGGGATACGCTGGTCCGTACCGTCCTCGGCTTTGCGCTCGCAGTCGTTCTTGGCGCTCTGCTCGGCATCGCCATCGGCTCGTCGCGGCTCATATATCGCGGCCTCTATCCGGTGCTGATTGGCTTCAACAGCATCCCGAAGGTCGCGGTCGTGCCGGTCTTCGTCATCTGGTTCGGCTCCGGCGCCGTCCCGGCGATCCTGACCGCCTTTCTGGTGTCGTTCTTCCCGATTTCGGTCAATGTCGCGACCGGTCTTGCCACCGTCGAGCCGGAATTGCTCGACGTTTTGCGCTCGCTCGGCGCCCGCAAGCGGCAAATCTTGATGAAAGTGGGTCTGCCGCGTTCGCTGCCCTATTTTCTTTGCGTCGCTGAAAATCGCGATCACGCTCGCTTTCGTCGGCACCATTATTTCCGAAACAGTCGCCGGCAGCCGCGGCATCGGCTACTTGATGATGGCGGCCACCTCGAATTTCGACACGCCGCTGGTCTTCGCCGGGCTGATCGTCACCGCGGTCTTCGGCATCGCCATGTACGCGCTCTTTGCCGCGATCGAGCAACGCATGACTTTCTGGGCGCAGCGCGGCGACGGTCTGGTCACATGAGCGCCTTCGATCTCGTTATCAAGGGCGGCACCGTCGCCACTTCGGGCGGCGTCACGCGCTGCGATATCGGCATCCGCGGCGGCCGCATCGCTGCGCTTGCGGAGAACATTGCCAATGGGGAGCGCATCATCGACGCAGGCGGCCGCTTGGTCCTGCCTGGCGGCATCGACGCGCATTGCCATCTGGATCAGCCGCGTGCGCAGGGGCTTGCTTCCGGCGGCTCGGTGATGGCGGACGGGTTCGAGACCGGCTCGCGTTCGGCCGTCTTCGGCGGCACGACGACGATCATTCCTTTTGCCGTCCAGCACCGCAACCAATCATTGCGCGCGGCGGTCGCCGATTATCACACCCGGGCCACCGGCAATTCCTATATCGACTATGCCTTTCACCTTGTCGTTTCCGATCCGACCGACGAAGTGCTGGGGCAGGAACTGCCGGCGCTGATCCGCTCAGGCTACACCTCGCTCAAGGTCTATATGACTTATGCGGCGATGGTTTTGACCGACCGGCAGATCCTCGACGTGCTGGCGGCGGCGCGCGAACACGGCGCTCTGGTGATGATCCACGCCGAGAATTTCGAATGCCTGACCTGGCTGACGGAGAAGCTCGAAGCCGCGGGCAAGACCGAGCCGAAGTACCACGCAACGTCGCGGCCGATGGCGATCGAGCGCGAGGCGACGCATCGCGCCATCACTCTGTCGGAAATCGCCGACGTGCCGATCCTGATCGTCCACGTCTCTGGGCGCGAGGCGGCCGAGGAAATCCGCCGGGCCAAGGCGCGCGGCATCAACATATCGGCCGAGACATGCCCGCAATATCTCTTTCTCACCGAGGCCGATCTGGACAAGCCGGATTTCGAAGGCGCCAAATGCATGTGTTCGCCGCCGCCGCGCGACAAGGCAAGCCAGGAGGTGTTGTGGCAGGGCCTGAAAGACGGCCTGTTCGATATCCTTTCGTCCGATCACGCGCCCTATCGCTTCGATGAGACCGGCAAAAAGATGTTCGGCTTCAAGGCGCCGTTCAAGAAGGTGGCGAACGGTCTGCCTGGGCTGGAGACGCGCGCGCCGCTTCTGTTCTCCGAAGGAGTCGTCGCCGGCCGCATCGACATCGAGCGGTTCGTCGCGCTCAATTCGGCCAATGCGGCTCGCCTTTACGGTCTTTACCCGCGCAAGGGCACAATCTCGATCGGCGCCGACGCCGATATCGCCATCTGGGATCCCGAGAAGAAGGTCGTCATCCGCAATGCCGACTTGCATCACAATGTCGATTACACGCCGTTCGAAGGCATGACAGTGCAAGGCTGGCCCGTGACGGTACTGTCACGCGGCAACATCGTCTGCGACAATGGTGTGCTGCTGGGCGAGAAGGGCCGCGGCCGCTTTCTCGAATGCGGCGAGCCGGAGCCCGTGCGCAAGCGGCCGAACGGTGCGGAGAAGCGCCTATGGATCTAGGGCTTACAGGCAAGCGGGCGCTGGTGCTTGGCGGCAATCGTGGTATCGGCCTGGGCATTGCGGCGGCGCTCGCCGCCGAAAGCGCCGACGTGCTGATCGCGGCGCGCGACAAGGAACGGCTGGCCGCCGCTGCCGGCGAACTGCGCAAACTCGGCCGCGGCCGGATCGATTTTGCGACAGTCGATCTTGCCGACAGCGCCGGTCTGCCGGCCTTTGCCGAAGCGATCACCTCGTCTTTCGGGCCGATCGATATCCTCATCAACAACACCGGCGGTCCGGCCTACGGCGGCGCCGCTGGCCGTCCAATCGAGGATTGGCGCCAGGCCTATGACGAGATGGTCCTGAGCATTATCGCATTGACCGACGCTCTGCTTCCGAGAATGCGTGCCCGCAAATGGGGCCGTATCGTCACTGTGATCTCGTCCGGCGTCGTCCAGCCGATACCGATCCTCGCCATTTCAAACAGTTTGCGCGCGGCCGTGACCGGCTGGTCGAAAACCCTGTCGAGCGAGGTCGCCGCCGACGGCGTCACCGTGAACGTCCTGGTGCCGGGACGTATCGATACCGAGCGTGTCCGCCTCACCGACGAAGCAGTGGCCCAGAAAGAAGGTCTGCCGGTCGAAGCCGTTCAAAAACGTTCCTTCGCCACGATTCCGCTCGGCCGCTACGGCAAGATCGAGGAAGTCGGCGCAGCGGTAGCGTTCCTGTGCAGTACACAGGCAAGCTACATGACCGGCACGATGATGCGCGTCGACGGAGGCATTGTTCGCTCGTGGTGACCGCCGCCTCCTCGCCGCAGGATGTGCGCCGCGCCGCCTGGCAGCAACGCTTTGACGGCCTGACGACCGGGTTGGCGCCGGGCTATGTGCAGGCCAATCTCGCGGTGTTGCCGGCAAGCGAAGCCGCCGACTTTGTCGCCTTCTGTCGCGCCAATGCTGCCGCCTGCCCGGTGCTCGCCGTCGGCAGCCCGGGTGTGCCGCGTTTACCCGAACTGGGTGCGGACATCGATGTCCGCACCGATCTGCCCGCCTATTGGATTTATCGTGACGGCAAGCGCGCAGCGACCGTTACCGACATCGCCGCGCTGTGGCGCGCCGATCATGTCGCGGTTGCGATCGGCTGCTGGTTTTCCATGGAAGATGCGCTGGTCCGCGCCGGCGTTCGGCTGCGCCATGTGGAACTCGGTATCCAGGGTCCCCTGTTCCGCACGACGCGGCAGACCGTTCGTGTCGGCCGTTTCGGTGGGCCGCTCGTCGTCTCGATGCGGCCTTTCGCCGTCGACGCGGTCGATACCGTGCGGCAGGTGACCGCTCGGTTCAGCCGCGTCCATGGTGCGCCACTTCATGTTGGCGATCCTGGCGCTCTCGGTATTGCCGATATCGCCCGCCCGGACTTCGGCGAAGTTCTGACGCCGCTCGCCGGCGAGGTGCCGATGTTCTGGGGATGCGGCCTGACGGCGCTGACGGCGCTCGAACAGTCCGGCTTGCCGCTCTTCATCACCCACGCAGCCGGGGCTATGCTGGTGACCGACCTGCGCAACGACGCATTGGAACAACGGGGTTAGGCGATGGCGACGACGCGACCGGCGATCAAGCTTACCCATGAAGGCGCGCTGCTGCTGCTCAATGCGGCGGTCGAACACGCGCGCCAGATGGGCGTGCCGCAGTGCATCGCCATTGTCGATGAGGGTTGCAACCTGATGGCTTTCGTCCGCATGGATGGCGCGCGGGTGCTCAGCATCCGCTCCGCCCAGCGCAAGGCCATGACCGCGGCGACGACCGGAAAACCGACCGGCGGGTTTGACCCGTCGATTGAGCTCAAGCTCGCGGCGGCGACCGACGGCGACATGGTCAACTTGAAGGGGGGCCTCCCGATCATGACCGAAGGTCATGTTATCGGCGGCATCGGCGTCGGCTCCGGCACCGGCGATCAGGATTTAGAAGTGGCTGCCGAAGCGTGCAAAAAATTCTTGAGCACGTTACCGCTTTGAATCATATCCTCTGCGTGTGGACGCCGAGCTTTCGACTGACGGAGCTTCGTATCGTTCAGTATGTTGGCATCGCCAAAATTTCTGACGTTGCGCCAACAAAGTACCGACGGCACCAACCTACCCCGGTACACCTGAGTGAACGTTCGCCGACTTAAACGATTGAAAGTAAAAGAAGAAATAAACTTCAGGGATTTTAATGGACCGTCATGAATAGGGTAATGGTGCCCAGGGCCGGAATCGAACCAGCGACACTGCGATTTTCAATCGCATGCTCTACCAACTGAGCTACCTGGGCCCCGACGCTATCCCAATGGTCCGGGACGAGCCGAGCGCCGCGTTATAGAGGGGTCGCCCCAGCCTGTCCAGAAGCCAATCCGGCTCGTCGACAGACCAATCCGGCTCATTGAAACAAAGGTTTAGGCGCCGAGCGCGGCCCGGAAACGGGCCTTGAGCACGGCCCCGTCGCGTTCGGGCAGCACCCGCGGCGCCTCGCCGGTGGCGATGGCCAGCCGGGCGAACAGGGTGCCCTCAGGCCGCCGCAACCGGTCGGCCAGGCCGGCGAGGCCGGCCTCGTCGGTGACGTCGAGACAGGTGGCGATGCCGCAGGATCGCGCGACGCCGAGGAGATCGACCCGGCCGCTATTCGTGTGGCTCGGCTGCATGCCGGTCTCGCCGTAATGGCCGTTGTCGAAGACGACGACGGCGAGGTTTGCAGGCTGCTTGACGCCGATGGTGGCGAGCGCGCCCATCCCCATCAGCATCTCGCCGTCGCCGGTGACGACCAGGACGCGCTTGTCCGGCTGCGCCAGTGCGAGACCCAGACCGATCATCGCCGCGCCGCCCATCGCGCCCCATAGATAGAAATTGCGGTCGTTGTCGCCGGCGGCGGCGAGATCCCAGCAGGTCGAACCGAGACCGGGAATGACCAGGAGGTCGTCCTTGCGGCCTTCGAGCAAGGCGGCCATCGCGGCGCGGCGTTCGAGTGTGCTCATTTGACCCAGACCTTCTTGCCGATGAGCTGCTGCGACAGGATCAGCGCGGCGATGCGTTCCTGGCCGAACACATGCTGCACGGCGCGCTCGGCCAGACCTTCGACTTCCTCCGGCTGCGTCGCGCGATAAATCTCGGCGTCGCTGAGCTTGAGCACCGGCTCGACGATCGAACCCATCGGCTGCTGCCACGGATTGAACTCTTCCCATTCGCCGCGCATGGTGATCATCATCAAGAGCGGAAAGCGGCACGAGCGCGCCAGCGACAGCATGTTGATGCAATTGCCGACGCCGCTCGACTGCATCAGCAACACGGCGCGTTGCCCGCCGAGCCAGGCGCCGGCGGCGAGCGCCACGCCCTCCTCCTCGGTGGTCAGCACCACGTCGTGAATGTCGGGGTCGGCGCGGCAGCGGTCGATCAGCCGCGCATGGCCGGCATCGGGCACATAGCCGACCTGGCGGATGCCGGCGCGCTTGAGGGTGGCGTAGAGTTTTTCCGGCCAGTCGATCGCGGCCTGCGGCGCATTCATGACTTGTCACCTTGGTCGCCGTCGGCCGGGCGCGCGCCATCTTCGTCTTCATCCTCGACCACCGGTACGGCATAGACGCCGGTGAGCCAGCGGTTGAGATCGATATCGGCGCAGCGCTTGGAGCAGAACGGCTTGAACGCGACGTCGGTCGCGGTGCCGCAGATCGGGCAGCGTTGCAGCGAGGTCTTGCGGGCTATTTCGTTCATGCGCCTAATATAATCATTTTCGGCGCGCATCGAGGGCGCGCAGTTCGGTTTTCAGAATTTTGCCGTAGTTGTTTTTCGGCAGGGCGTCGACAAAAACATAATCCTTCGGCCTTTTGAAGCGGGCAATGTGCGAGAGGCATAGCGCGTCGAGTTCCTTGGCGCTTGCGTCGCCGACGACGTAAGCCACCACCGCCTCGCCCCATTCCGCATCGGGCCGGCCGATCACCGAGACTTCGCGCACGCCGGCGTGCGTCAGCAGCACTTCCTCGACTTCGCGCGGATAGATGTTGGAGCCGCCGGAGATGATCAGGTCCTTGGAGCGGTCCTTCAGCGTCAGGTAGCCCTCCGTGTCAAAGGCGCCGACATCGCCGGTATGCAGATAGCCGCCGCGCAATGAGGCCTTGGTGGCTTCGTCATTTTGCCAATAGCCGGCCATGACGGCGTCGCCGCGCACCAATATCTCGCCGGTTTCGCCGGGTGCGACGGGCGCATCGTCGCGATCGGCGACGACGACCTCGACGCATTCGTAAGGCTTGCCGCAGGAGCCGAGCCGTTCGCGCCAGCGCGGATGATCGCGGTCGGCGATGTCCTGCTTGGTCAGCGTTGTAATGGTCATTGGCGATTCGCCCTGGCCGTAAATCTGGGCGAGCCGCGGGCCGAAACGATCGAGCGCGCGCAGGCAATCCTCGACATACATTGGCGCGCCGCCCCAGACGAGGGTGCGGATGTTGCCGACATTGCAATCGCCGGGCGCATCGACCAGGCGCTTGATCATGGTGGGCGCCGCAAACATCGACAAGCGCGGCCAGCGATCGATCAGCGCGAAGACTTCGTCCGGCTCGAAGCCGCCGCTCTCGGGCACCACCTGCACGCCGAGTCGGGCGACATGCTGCATGATATAAAGACCCGAGCCGTGACTCATCGGCGCGGCATGCAGGATAGTGTCGCCGGGCGACACCGGATCGACCTCCGCGCCATAGGCATGGCTGGCGATCGACAGATTGCGATGCGTCAGCATCGCGCCCTTCGGCTTGCCGGTGGTGCCCGAGGTGTAGAACAGCCAGGCAAGATCGGAGCCGTCGCGCGCTGCAATGGCGATGGGATCGGCGGTGAGCAACAGATTGTACTCGGCGCTGCCGATGACGATGAGCCGCTTCAGCGATTTCGGCGCGTGCGGCGCGATCGCCGCCTCGATGTCATGCGAGGCAAAGCACACGCGCGCGCCGGAATGTTCGAGGATGTAACCAAGCTCGGCGCCGTGCAGCTTGGCATTGGCCGGCACCGCGGCGCAGCCGGCGTGCCAGATGCCGTAGAGAAGCGGCAGATAGTCGGGCGAATTCTTGGCGGCGACGGCGACGCGGTCGCCGGGCTGGAGCTTGAACTTGTTGCGCAGGCTGCCGGCGATGGCCCCGGCGCGCTTGGCGAGTTCGCCGTAGCTCATCACCACGCAGTCCGCTTGCGCCACCGCGGGCATGGCGGGATGAGATAGACCGGAACGCAAAAGCCACAGCGCGGAGTTCATACGCGCCTCTTGCGTGAATCAGACTGCGTTGAGCCAGCCGAAGCGGATCGGGAAACCCTCGCCGCCGAGCAGTTGCATCGTCTCGTAGAGCGGCAGGCCGACGACGTTGCTGTAGGAGCCGACCAGCTTGACCATGAAGGTGCCGGCGATGCCCTGCGCGGCATAGCCGCCAGCCTTGCCTCGCCATTCGCCGGAGGCGAGATACGATTCGATGTCCTCGGCCGACAGGCGCTTGAAGCGCACGCGGGTTTCGACCAGGCGCTGGCGGAAGGTCTCCTTCGGCGTCACCAGGCAGATCGAGGTATAGACGCGGTGATTGCGGCCCGACAGCAGCCGCAGGCATTGCTGCGCCTCGTCGAGCAGTTCCGCCTTCGGCAAAATGCGGCGCCCGACCGCGACCACGGTGTCGGCGGCGAGGATGTAGGAACCGCGCAATTCGTCGTCGAGCCGGACATTGTTGAGCGCCACTTCCGCCTTTTCGCGGGCCAGCCGGTTGGCATAGGCGCGCGGGATTTCGCCCCGCTTCGGCGTCTCGTCGACGTCGGAGGGTTTCAGCGCGTCGGGCTCGATGCCGGCCTGATTGATCAGGGCGAGGCGCCGCGGCGAACCGGATGCGAGCACGAATTTGGGGCGGCCGATCATTCTATTTTCGCTGCAAGAATAGGGAGAAAAATGGTGTGAATGGCCGCGGAAGCTAGCGGAACGGGGGTGGATTCGCAAACTTCACTCATTCCCCCCGCCGCCACCCCGGCCGAACCGCTTCCTGATCTGCGCCATCAGCGTGTCGCGCACCTCGCGATAGGCATCGAGCTTCTGCTCGCGCGAGCCCTCGATGCCGGTCGGATCGACGGTCGGCCAGTATTCGACGTCGGCCGCGACGGTGCGGGTGAGGTCGAGCGCCTTGTGGTGCGCCGGCGGCGACAGAGTGACGATCAGATCGAAATTCAGCCCTTCGAGGTCTTCCAGTTCCTCGAAGTCGATCGGCTTGTGGCGCGAGATGTCGATGCCGACCTCGTCCATCACCGCGACGGCGAAAGGATCAAGCTCGCCTTTCTGTACGCCGGCGGAGGCGACATAGATCTGCTTGCCGAACAACTGCCCGAACAATCCGGCCGCCATCGGCGAACGCACCGCGTTCTGCCCGCAGGCAAACAAGACTGCCTGTGGCCGCGAGGGGCGGTCTGCGGGAGACATTGACTCACTAGCCTCCCATCATCCGTTCGTCCCCGCGAAAGCGGGGACCCAGCCTTTGCCAAGCATCGTGTAGCCAAAGAACTGGGTTCCCGCTTTCGCGGGAACGAACGGAGATTGGAATCGCTGTCCTGCCAACAGCTAGCCTTTCCAATGCAAGACGCAAATAAGGGTAAACAAGCGACGCGCGGTGTCCTGATCGACGACGACCTTGTCCTTCAGCCGTTCCATCAGGATCTGCGAGCCGTCGTTGTGAATGCCGCGCCGGCCCATATCGATGGCTTCGATCTTGTCCGGCGTCGCGGTGCGGATCGCCTGATAGTAGCTGTCGCAGATCATATAGTAGTCTTTGACGATGCGGCGCAGCGGCGACAGCGAGAACAGATGCGCGACCACCGGCGTGCCGTCTTCGAGACGGATGTCGAAGACGAGACGATTGTCGTTGATCGAAAGATGCAGCGCATAAGGCCCGCCGTCGTGGCCGACCGGCGCGAAATGATTCATCTCGAGCAGGTCGTAGATGGCCACCGCGCGTTCGTGTTCGACGTCCGGATTGGAGCGGCCGATCGAGGCCTCGTCGAGCGTCACCGAGACCAGTCGCTGTTTCGAGGCGGCCGTTGGCTTGGCGGGGCTCATGTCAGGCGCCCGGTAAATTGAGACGGATGGCGACGGAGCGCGCATGCGCGTCGAGGCCTTCGGCCTTGCCGAGCGCCATCGCGGCGGGGCCGAGCGCGCGCAACTGATCGGGGCCGCACTTGAGAAGCGACGTGCGCTTCATGAAGTCGAGCACGCCGAGGCCGGACGAGAAGCGCGCCGAACGCGCCGTCGGCAGCACGTGGTTCGAGCCGGCGACGTAGTCGCCGATCGCCTCCGGCGTGTGCGCGCCGATGAAGATGGCGCCGGCATTGCGGATGCGTGCGACATAGTTGTCGGCATCGGCGCAGGCGAGCTCGAGGTGCTCGGGCGCAAGCCGATCGGTGAGCGCGATGGCGTCGTCGAGTTTGGCGACGGTGATGATCGCGCCGAAGTCGCGCCACGAGGCGCCGGCGGCTGCGGCGCGCGGCAAGGTCTTGAGCTGCGACTCGACAGCCTTCTCGACATGCGCGGCGAGCGACGCATCGTCGGTGATGAGGATCGACTGCGCTGAGGCGTCGTGCTCGGCTTGCGCCAGCAGGTCGGCGGCGATCCAGTCCGGATTGCCGGTCTTGTCGGCGATGACGAGCACTTCCGAGGGACCTGCGATCATGTCGATGCCGACCGTGCCGAACACCAGCCGCTTGGCGGCGGCGACATAGGCATTGCCGGGACCGACGATCTTGGCGACGGGTTTAATTGTCTCGGTGCCGTAAGCGAGCGCGGCCACGGCCTGCGCGCCGCCGATGCGATACACCTCGTCGACTCCGGCGAGCTTGGCGGCGGCGAGCACCAAAGGCGCCAGTTTGCCGTCCGGCGCCGGCACCACCATGACCAGGCGTTCGCAGCCGGCGACCTTGGCCGGCACGGCGTTCATCAGCACCGAGGACGGATAGGCCGCGGTGCCGCCGGGCACGTAAAGGCCCACGGCTTCGATCGCGGTCCAGCGGGTGCCGAGCGCGACGCCGGCTTCGTCGGTGAAGCGGTCGTCCTTCGGCTTCTGGCGGGCGTGATAGGCCTCGATGCGGTCGCGCGCGAATTTCAGCGCGGCCAAGGCTTCCGGATCGCAGGCCGCGGCGGCGGCATCAATCTCGGCGGCGCTGACGCGCAAGGTGGAAGGCGTCAGCGTCAGGCGGTCGAATTTGGCGGTCAGCTCGATCAGCGCCTTGTCGCCGCGCGCCTGCACGTCGGCGACGATGGCGCGCACCGCCTGCTCGACGTCCGGCGCGGCCTCGCGCTTGACGGTGAGAAAGGCACGAAAACGGGACTCAAAGTCCGGGGCGGTGGCGTCGAGACGAATGGGCATGACAGGTCAATGGCGCGCGGGGACGGGAACGTCAACCTTGAGGCGGCGATCAGGCCTTGTCGGCCGCGGCGTGGACCGGGCATTTGGCCGCGCCCCAGACCGGGCCGAGATCGACCAGCTCGGCCTCCAGGCATTCGACCTCGAGGCGCAATTCGCCGCCGCCGGAGAAGATCAGCGACACCACGCCGGAGGGCGTGTCGGTTTCGGCGAATTCGACGGCCAGCAGGTTGAGGACGGCGTCCTTGCCGGCCGGATCGAGGCCGCGGCATTTGCAGGACTGGACGCGCTCGAAGCGCAGCGCCGCGCGGCGGCGGCGATATTCCGGCCGGTCGGCCTGCGCGCCTTCCCAGTCGAAGCGATTGAGCGCCACGACCAGGCGCTTTTCCGACGGCCGCCAGAGCACGTCGGCGGCCTTGAGCACCGCGTCCTGCAGGTGGGTGGAAACCACCTCGAGGTCCTCCTCGTCGAGGACGGCGAACTTCAACTGGTCCGGTGCCTGGCTCATGGCTTCTCGCGCTCCCTGCCCAAAAACTTAAGGACGCGCCCGCGCAGCCGCAAGAGCACGAGCGGCCTAGAAAGCCGGCTCCATACCGGCCTCGCGCCAGCGCGGCCTCGTCGCGGGCGCGGTGAGGAAATCGAGGAAGGCCCGCGCCGCGTCGGGCTTGCCGGAGCCCGCGTGAATACCGGCCGAATACATGTTCCGGAAGTTCAGTTCGCCCGGCAGCGGGCCGACGATGGTGAGGCCCTTCACCGGCAGCGCCTCGCTGATCAGCGTGGTCCCGAGCGCGGCGCGGCCTTCGGCCACCGCGCCGGCGACGTCGTAGCCGCCCTTGCACAGCACCGCCTTTTTGCCGACGGCCTCGGCGAGGCCGAGCCGGTCGAGGAGGCCGGCGAACATGATGCCGCCGGAACCGCCGGCTTTCGGATCGGTATAGGCGACCGAGGGCGCATCGAGGAGCGCCTGCTTGAACGCCTCGGCCGTGGCGATGTCCGGCTTCGGCGCGCCTTCGCGGACGATGACGCCGGTGACGGTCGAGGCGAGATCGATGCAGCTGGCGACCTTCAGCAGATTGAGCTGGTCGAGCGCCTCGATGCCGGATTGCGACAGCATGACGAGATCGGTCTCCTCGCCGGCCTTGATGCGGTCGCCCTGCGCGCCGGCCGTGCCGAAATTCAGTTCGAGCGTAACGCCGCGCGCACGCTCATATTCGGCGCCGAGCGCGAGCAGCATCACCTTGAGCGCGCCGGCGGACATGATCTTGAGCCTGGCATCGGACATGCCGCTCCTCCGTTGGTTTGATGCGGAGTTGATCGAAGCCACGCTGCGCCGACAAGGGGGCGGCAATGAGGTGGCGTGCGTCATCGCCCGTATTCTTTGGTCGGCTCCGGGTGAGCCCTCGTCCCCTTGTCATTTCCTTGAAATGGAAATGGAGCGCCGGGGAGGCGCCAGGGCGCTTGCGAGGCGCCCTCGAGCGGGGTTGCGTGCCCCGCCCGCGCGTCTTGCGAGGACGCGCGGGCCCTTTGCGAAGGGGCCCGGCGCCTCCACGACGCTCCACCGCGGCGCCATTGTCGGGTGCCGCGCCCTGCCCCTCACCACCCGCGCGTCATGACGGCGCGGGTGGAGCGGAACTGGACGAAGGGGAGATAAGCATAGCGTGGGAATAAGGTCAAGACAGGAAAAATAGGATCTCTGCCTGAGACGCGAATGCGACGGCGATGCCGGATGGAGAGCAAACCCCACCCCGGTTCGCTTACGCGAACCGCGCCCTCCCCTTTCAGGGGAGGGATAAGGAAGAAAGCATCCGCAAACCGAAAAACTTACGAGCTGATGCGCTCGATGACCGCGCCGCAGCGGGAGAGCTTTTCCTCGAGCCGCTCGAAGCCGCGGTCGAGATGATAGACGCGGTTGACCATGGTCTCGCCTTCGGCGGCGAGCGCGGCAATGACCAGCGACACCGAGGCGCGCAGATCGGTCGCCATCACCGGCGCGCCGCGCAACCGCTTGACGCCTTCGATGGTCGCCCGCATGCCGTCGAGCTGGATGCGCGCGCCGAGGCGGGCGAGCTCCTGCACATGCATGAAGCGGTTTTCGAAAATCGTCTCGGTGATGTGCGAGGTGCCGTTGGCGAGCGTCATCAGCGCCATCAACTGCGCCTGCAGATCGGTCGGGAAGCCGGGGAACGGCTGCGTCGTCACGTCGACCGGCATCAGCGCCGAGCCGTTGCGGGCTATGCGGATGCCTTCGTTGGTCGGCGTCACCGTGGTGCCGGTCTGCGCCAGCACGTCGAGCGCCGACTGCAGCAGTTCGGGGCGCGTATGCTGCAGCAGCACGTCGCCGCCGGTCATCGCCACGGCCATCGCGTAGGTGCCGGTCTCGATGCGATCGGGCAGCACGGTGTGGCGCGCGCCGTTGAGTTTGGCGACGCCTTCGACGACGAGGCGCGAGGTGCCGATGCCCGTGACCTTGGCGCCCATCTTGTTGAGGCAGTCGGCAACGTCGCCGATTTCCGGCTCGCGCGCGGCGTTGTCGATCACCGTGGTGCCGCGGGCGAGCACCGCGGCCATCAGTGCGACATGGGTGCCGGAGACGGTCACCTTGGGGAACTTGATCTCGGCGCCGCGCAGGCCGTTCGGCGCACGGGCGATGACATAGCCGCCGTCGATCTCGATCTCGGCGCCGAGTTTTTCCAGCGCCATGAGCAGCAGGTCGACCGGCCGCGTGCCGATGGCGCAGCCGCCGGGCATCGACACCTTCGCTTCACCCATGCGCGCGACCAGGGGCGCGATGACCCAGAAGCTCGCCCGCATGGTGGAGACGAGTTCGTAAGGCGCGGTGGTGTCGACGATGGTCTTGGCCGAGATGTGCAACGTGCGGCCCGAGGCCGGATCGTCGCCCGGCCGCTTGCCGGCGATCATGATGTCGACGCCGTGATTGCCGAGGATGCGCTGGAGCTGGATGACGTCGGCCAGCCGCGGCACGTTGTCGAGGATGAGCGTGTCCGCGGTGAGCAGGCTCGCGGTCATCAGCGGCAGAGTGGCGTTCTTGGCGCCGGAAATCGGGATCGTGCCATTGAGGCGCTGCCCGCCGACGATGCGTATCCGGTCCATTCTCGCCCCGCTTGGGCTGACGCCGAAACGCCGCCGCCCGATTGAATATCCGGCCCGATCTATGGACCCAGCTACCCCCGCCTGCAAAGCCTTAAAATGCCGGACGGTTACTCCTTATCGCCGGGCAAATAAGGCGAAAGTCGGTCTTCTGTTCCCTCCCCGGCGCAGCCGCGGGATGGAAACGCCCGGCGAAGTCGAAGTCAGCTACCTTCGTCGCCCTCGCCTTGCGCCCCGCGATCGCGTTCATCGGCGCCACGGGCGCGTTCTTGCGCCTTGCGCCGGCGCAGATTTTCCCGTAGCGCAGCGGCCAGCCGCGCGTCGCGGCGGGCTGTCTGGCTCGATTTGCCCGGGTTCTTGTCGCTTTTTTCCAAGGGTTTGCTGGCTTCGTCGCTGCCGCTCATGGCGTTATCTATCGGTCAGCCCTGGGACTTTCGCAAGTTCACTTAAAATTCAGGGCTGGACAGGTAGTTAGCTTGCATCCTAGAGGGGCGTTGTGGCAGTTTCCCGCCGCATTCGCCCCCCGGCCCCAAGCCGGCGCGACCTGAAAATAAGCTGCCGTAGCTCAGTGGTAGAGCACCTCATTGGTAATGAGGAGGTCGAGTGTTCAATCCACTCCGGCAGCACCAGTTTTCCGCAAAATCAGAAATCGCACCGCCAGCTCACCTGCGCGCGACCAGCGCGATGTCGGGCCGCGCCGGCTTGCGGCCAACGACCCGCGCATAATCCACGATCGGCATCGGCCGGCCGACCAGATAGCCCTGCATCGCGTCGCAGCCTTCGGCGGCGAGGAAATTGCGCTGCGCTTCCGTCTCCACGCCTTCCGCCACCACCGGCATGCTCAAGCCGCGGCTGAGCGCGATGACGGCGCGGATGATGGTCGCCGACTGCTGGCTGTGACCGAAATTGGAAATGAAAGAGCGGTCGATCTTGATCTTGTCGAACGGGAACGACTGCAGATAGGACAGCGACGAATAGCCGGTGCCGAAGTCGTCCATGGCGATGCGCACGCCCATGTGCTTGAGGCGGCGCAGCATGGCGACGGCGCGCGTGAAGTCGCCGATCAGCACGCCTTCGGTGATTTCGAGTTCGAGCCGCGCCGGCGACAGGCCGGTCTCGAGCAGCACCTGATGCACCAGGCTCGGCAAGTCGCCGTGCTGGAATTGCACCGGCGACAGGTTGACCGCGATGTGCAGCGGCTTCGGCCATGACGCCGCCTCGCGGCAGGCGGTGCGCAGCACCCATTCGCCGAGCGCGCCGATCAGCCCGCTTTCCTCGGCAAGCGGAATGAACACGTCGGGCGGCACCAGGCCGTGGCGCGGATGGTGCCAGCGCGCCAGCGCCTCGAAGCCGGTGACCTCGCCGCGCATGTTCGCCTGCGGCATGTAATGCAGCGCCAGCTCGTTCTGCTCGATCGCCTTGCGCAGGTCCTGCTGCAGCACGCGCTTTTCGCGCAGCTGCTGGTCCATGGCGACTTCGAAGAAGCGGATCGAGCCGCGCGCTTCCGACTTGGCGCGGAACAGAGCGGCCTCGGCATTGGCGACCAGCGTCGTCGTATCCGCGCCATCGTGCGGATAGATGGCGACGCCGATCGTCAGGCCGACGCGCATCTGGTGGCTCTCGATGGTGATGTCGCTCTCGAACGCCGCCAGCAGCCGCTCGGCGAGCGCGGCGGTGGTCTGCGGCTGCTGCGCCGCCGGCGTGATGACGGTGAATTCGTCGCCGCCGACGCGCGCGACGAACGCGCCCTGGCAGACCTGCTCGATGCGTTGCGCCGCCTCGCGCAGCAGCGCATCGCCGACGCGATGGCCGAACACATCGTTGACCGCCTTGAAGCGGTCGAGGCCGACGCAAAGGAGGCCGAAGCTGTCGCCGTTGCCGGCGGCCAGATCGATGGTGGCGCCGATGCATTCGTTGAATGTCGCGCGGTTCGGCAGATCGGTCAGCGAATCGTGATGCGCCAGGTGGGCGATGCGCTGCTCGCTGCGCCGGCGTTCGGTGATGTCGTGGACGACGGTGATGAGGTATTTCGGATTGCCGTCGGCGTCCTTCACCGGCAGGCGCGCTTCCGAGACGATGCGCGTGCCGGCGCCCCGGAAAGTGATGCCGTGCTCGCCGCGATGCGTGATCTCGCCGGTCGCGATCGCCTTGCGGTCTTCGGCGACGACGCCCTCGACGACGCCTTCGGGGAGGATGTCGACCGACCTGCGGCCGATGATGCTGGCGCGGTCGAGATCGAGGAACTCTTCCGTGGCGCGGTTGACCAGGAGATAGCGCAGGTCCGCCGCGCTCTTGACGATGATCGGCGACGGCACGTTCTCGACGATCATGTCGAGGAAGGCGCGCGTGCGCTCCAGCTCGCGCTCCGCCCGCTTGCGTTCGGTGACGTCCTCGTGCGTCGCCACCCAGCCGCCTTCGCCGGTCCGCCGGTCGACAACCGCGATGGTCCTGCCGTCCGCCGTCTCGACTTCGATGGTGAAGTCTCTGCCGCTGTCGAGCGCGGCGCGCAGGTCGCTCTCGTATTTCTTCGGATCCATCGGCAGCGTGCCGGCGGCATGGCGCGCCTGCAGCAGTTCGCCGAGCGTACAGCCGCGCCGGATGACCGACTCGAGCTTGTACATGGTCTCGTAATTCTTGTTCCAGACAACGAGGCGATGCTGGCCGTCGAACATCGACAGGCCCTGCGCCATGTTGTTGAGCGCGAAGTCGCGGCGGGCATTCTGTTCGTTGAGCTTGCGGATGACGCGCAGCGCCGCCCAGATGACGGCAAGACACGCGCCGAACAGCGCGCCCGTCACGGCGATCAGCATTGCCGGCACGAGCCCCGGCGCGAGCGAAGGCGACGCCGCGCCCGCGGCTTGCGTCGCGGCAAGCGTCAGGCAAAAGCCGACAGTGCCGGCGGTTATCAGCAAGCGCCAGTCACGGAATTTCGCCAGATAGCGTAGCGTCAGGATCATGACTCCATCGGGGTTTTTTTGGGAAAACCGCAGGCATTCCCGCCCTTTAAGAGCCATCACTGTAGGCACTGGGCCTTGGACGCCCGTTAACATCCGCCGACGGCAATCGTTAATCGCCGGTTAGCCCTACGGCAGGGTAAAGAACTACTACCATCCATTTATCTAATCTGGCCGCCGGAGCTTAACTCAGCGCGGCCGCAGGAACTCGAAATCGCAGCCCTGATCGGCGCCGGTGACTTCCTGGGCATAAAGCCGCGAATAGCCGCGCGGCGGGGTTTCCGGCGGCTTTTCCCGCGTCGCCTCGCGCTTCCTGAGCTCGGCCTCGTCGACCAGAAGGTCGATCCGGCGCTGCTTGACCGAGAGGCGGATGCGGTCGCCGTTGCGCACCAGGCCGAGCAGGCCGCCGGAGGCCGCATCCGGCGTCACATGAAGGACGATGGTGCCGAAGGCGGTGCCGCTCATGCGCGCATCGGAGACGCGGACCATGTCCTTGACGCCTTTCGTCGCCAGCTTTTTCGGGATCGGCAGATAGCCGGCCTCCGGCATCGCCGAGGTCGAATGCGGGCCGGCGTTCTGCAACACCAGAATATCGTTGGCCTCGACATCGAGGTTCGGATCGTCGATGCGCGCGGCAAGATCGGCCAGCGAGGTGAATACCACCGCCCTGCCCTCGAGTTCGAACAGTTTCGAGTCGGCGGCCGAGCGCTTGAGGATGGCGCCGCGCGGCGCGAGATTGCCGAACAGCGCGACCAGCCCGCCTTCCGGCTCGAGCGGCTCGGCGCGCGGCGCGATGACCGTGCGGTCGATCCACGCATCGGCGTCGACGGCAAGCCGTTCGCCGAGCGTCTCGCCGGTGACGGTGATGCAGTCGAGATGCAGGAGATCCTTGATCTCGCGCAAGAGCGCGCCCATGCCGCCGCCGGCGAAGAAATCTTCCATGTAGCCGTTGCCGACCGGCTTCAAGTTCACCAGCACCGGCGTGGTGTCGGACAATTTATTCAGCCGTTCGAGCGACACCGGCACGCCGGCGCGGCCGGCAATCGCGGTGAGATGGATGATGGCGTTGGTCGAACCGCCAATGGCGAGCAAGACGCGCAGCGCGTTCTCGACCGACTTGGCGTTGACGATGCGCTGCGGCGTCAAATCGGACCCGATCAGCTTGACGGCGAGCGCGCCGGTGGCTTCCGCCGCGCGCAGGCGGTCGGCGTGAACGGCCGGGATCGCCGCAGTGCCCGGCAGGATCATGCCGAGCGCCTCGACGATGCAGGCCATGGTCGAGGCGGTGCCCATCACCGCGCAGGTGCCGGCGGTGGTGGCGAGGCGCCCTTCGACTTCGTTGATTTCCTTGTCGTCGATCTTGCCGGCGCGATAGGTCGCCCAGAAACGGCGGCAGTCGGTGCAGGCGCCGAGCCGTTCGCCGTGGTGACGGCCGGTCATCATCGGGCCGCCGACCAGCATGACCGCCGGTCGATTGGCCGACACCGCGCCCATCAACTGCGCCGGCAGCGTCTTGTCGCAGCCGCCCATCAGCACGACGGAATCCATCGGCTGTGCGCGCACCATCTCCTCGGTGTCGATCGACATCAGGTTGCGGAACTTGAGACTCGTCGGATTCAGGAAGACTTCGCCGAGCGAGACGGTCGGAAACTCCACCGGCAAGGCGCCGGCGGCCAGCACGCCGCGCTTCACCGCCTGCAGCAGTTCCGGAAAATGGCGGTGGCAATTGTTGAAGCCGGAGCCGGTGTAGGCGATGCCGACCACGGGCTTGGCCAGCATCTCGTTGGAATAGCCCATCGATTTGGCGAAGGACCGCCGCAGATAGAGCGAGAAATCGCGGTCGCCGTAATTGGTGAGACCGTTTGCAATGCCGACCGATTTTTCGCTCATGCGGATACTCTCTGGAGCCGCGCCAGGCCGTTGGCCATGAGGCGCGACAAAGGATGATGAAGCACGCGCTCCGACAATAGCGGATAACGGCGGCGCAGCCACGGCAATCCGGCCTGATGCAAGAAGACCATGACGACCAGCAAGGTCAGGAACCAGGTGAGGAAATGGTAGCGGCCGGTGGAGATATAGAAAAGCGCGACGACGTGCTGGGCCAGCGCCGCGGCGCCGACGAGCCGCAGCCACGGTTCGTATCGGCGGCCGCGCAGCACCACGTATATCAGAATGGCGACGCCGGCGGCGTTGATCGGCACGGTCCAATAGGATTCGGCCGGACCGGACAGCCAGTTCGGGATCTGCTGCAGCGCGCGCAGCAAATTTCCCCCGCTGAAATCAAGCGTCAGCAATTCCTTAAGAGCCGCGACATAAGCCGACGGCGGCATCACCAGGACCAGCGGATGCGCGGCGTTCGCGCTGAACAGCACCAGGACTTTGCCATAGACCCAATTGTGCAACGCCATCGACAGGACGGGCAGGAAGCCGAAGCATAGCCCGGCGAGGCGAGGCCATTGCCGCAGATAAAGCGCATAAAGGCCGGCGCCGCCGAGAATGACGCCCGCGGCCGGCGCGACGATGGGTTTCATGGCTATGCCGAGCGCCAGCAACAGCGCGCCGAAAAACGCCGTGGCGAAAGTCACGCGGCCGTTCAGCAAGGGAATGAGCCCGGCGATGAAGAAGATGTAGGCCGCCGGATCGGCAAAGCCGCGCGCCGCCCATTTGGCGTAGTCGATGAAGGTCGTGCCGAAGATGGCGCCGAGCGGCACCGCGACGAACATCAAAGCCAGCGCCAGCGCCCACGTCGCCGGCAGGAAGCGGCGGAACAGCGCCATCACCAGGAACGGCAGCAGCAGCACCAGCGACAGATAACCAAGATAGCTGTCGCCAAAGACAATGTGCTCCAGCGCGCGCAGATAGCGCAGGCCGGGCCCGCCATAATAGAAGACGGGCTCGCCGCCTTCGAAGAAGCCCCACAGGTCGCCGGCCATCAGCTTCTGCAACATGTGCTGCGCCGTGCCTTCATAGAACATGCCGTCGTCGCCGCCGTCGAACGGCCTTATGCCGCCGAGGAAGCTCGCGTCGTCGATGGCGATGACGAGCGCGGCAAGGCCTGTGAGCACGAAGGGCAGGATCGCGCGCTTCGGCTCGAAACGCACGAGCAGCAAAAGCAGACCGGCAACGGCGGCGAAGGTCAGCACGCTTTGCGCGATCAGCCGCAGGCGCACCGGCAGCGGCGGCTCGAGCCGCATCGCCAGCGAACCCGGCACGATGGCGACGCCGACGACGCGCCGTCCGGCGTCGGCCTGCTCGATCGCGCGGCAGCTGTCGCCGCGCCACAGCGAGAAGCGCTCGGCCGCGCCTTCCCACATAACGTCGCCGCGCCAGCACAATTTGCCGCCGACATAAGCCGCCGGCAGACGGATCATCTCGAACCACGGCATCGTCAGCTGCCAGCGATTGAGCCCCGCCCAGATGCGGCGGTCGCGGCTGGCGCGCTGCACGTCGCTCAGCGGGTACCAGTTGTAGCGCATGTCGTTGATGAAACTCAGGCGCAGCCAGACCGGATCGACAAAGTCGATCGCCGTCGCCGAACGCGACATGTCGGACTTGTGCAGGATGCCGTCGGCGGAAAAGGCGAAGACGCGGTCCGGCAGACCGGTGCTGCGCCAGCATCCGCCCTGCTCGACGCCGCAATGTTTCGCCGGCGGATATTGCCGCTCGAACTCCGCGGCGAGATGGCGATAGACGTCGGCGGGCAGGCCCCGCTCGAGCGCAGGTCCCGGGAGAAAGACGTTGTGCCCTTCGTCGATGCGCGGCGGCGCCAAGAGCCATTGCGCGGCGACGGTGGCGACGACGAGCGCCAGCGCGCCGAGCCAGTATTTCCCGTCAAGGCGGATGGCGCTGACGAAGATGACGATCGTCGCGGCGACCAGCAGCGCGTAATCGGTGGCGTTGTTGACCGGAAGGCCGACCACCGCCACGGCCAATGCCAGCGCGGCCAGCTTCAAGCCCGGATGGGAGGACTGCGGGGCGGGGCGACCTTCGGACATGCGGCTCACATATCACCAGACCGCGCGGAACGGCAATCGGACCGGCCTTTAAGCCTTTTCGGCGCTTACCATTTCGGCGGACGCGGCGTTGTCCGGCGCGAAAACCCCGTGCTAGAAGACCGCCAAATGACAGCCCTCCGCTCCCAGAACAAAACCAGCGAAATCGCGTTTTTCGACGGCCACGGCGCGGCGAATGCGTATGACGTTTTTTCGCCGGACACCAACCAGCGGCTCATCGACATTTTCGTGCGGCTGACCGGCCTGCCGCGCGGCGCGCACATCGCCGACCTCGGCTGCGGCTCCGGCGTCTTCACCGAGATCCTGCGGCAGCGCGGTTATGAGTGCACCGGCGTCGATCTCAGCCCGACCCTGATCAGGATCGCGCGCGAGAAATTCCCCGGCATCGAATTCATCGAAGGCGATATCGAGCACCTGCCGTTCGCCGATGGAAGCTTCGACGGCGTGCTGCTCGCCGGCGTCGTGCACCATTTCAGCGAAAGTTCGCTGTGCGTGGCGGAGATAAAACGCATCCTGCGGCCGGGCGGCAAATTCGTCGCGTTCGATCCGAACCGCATGAACCCGGCGATGTATCTGTATCGCGACCGCTCGTCGCCATTCTATAGCGCGATTGGCGTGACGGAAAATGAACGCCCGGTGCTGGCCGATGAAGTCGCCGCCGGCTTCCGCGCCGCCGGCTTTCGCGTCGGCACCGAATTTCATTCGGGCATGAAATACCGCTACATTGCTTCCGGCGCGGTACGCTGGCTGCTGCCCGCCTATAATATCGTCGACCGGCTGCTGTTCTCGCCGGCCTTCATGAAGCGTCTTCGCGCCTTCGTCTTCACATTCGGCGAAAAGCCCAGGGAGCGCGCGTGATCCGTATCGGCATCATCGGCAGCAATTACGGACGCACGGTCCTGCTGCCGGCGTTCCGCGCCGATCCGCGCTGCGAGGTGGTTGCGATGGCCGGCAGCAATGCTGCGCGGACGCAAGAACTGGCGAAGGAAGCCGGCATCGCCAAGGCTTACAGCGACTGGCGCGCGCTGCTCGACGATAAAGATGTGCAGGCGGTGGTCATCGCCACGCTGCCGAGCCTGCAATCCGACATCGCCGTCGCCGCGCTCAAAGCGGGGAAGCCGGTATTCGCCGAAAAACCGATGGCCGGCAGCCTCGCCCAGGCGCGCGCGATGCTCGACGCGGCGAAGCAAAGCAAACTGCCGACCGGCATCGATTTCAATTTCACGCGGATCATCGCCTGGCTGCGCGCGAAGGAAATGCTCGACGAAGGTTGCGTCGGCGCACTGCGTCATGTCGCGGTGCATTGGCACGTCGAGAGCTACGCGATCCAGAAGCGGATGCGCAACTGGAAGACCGCCGGCGGCAATGACGGCGGCGGCGTCATCGGCAATTTCGTGTCGCACTGTTTCCATTATCTCGAATGGTTCGCCGGTCCGATCGCCGGCCTGCAGGCGCGCGTCGCCGGCATGCCGGACGATCCCGAGCTGCAGGCGACCGTGGCGATGGCGCTGCGCTACAAGGCCGGGCCGCAGGTCAGCCTGTCGATGAGCTGCGCATCCTACGCCGGCATCGGCCATCGCATCGAATTCTTCGGCGAGGACGGCACTCTGGTGCTGCACAATCCGACGCTCGACTATATGCGCGGCTTCGAACTGACTTATGCCAAGCGCCCCGGCAAGCCGGAACGCATCGCGGTTGACGATCCCGCCGATGCGCAATATCCGGACGGGCGCATCGCGCCGGTGTCGCGGCTGGCCAAGCATTTCCTGGACGCCATCGAGACCGGCAGGCAGGTGGCGCCGGACTTTGCCGCGGGCTATCGCACGCAAACCTTGATCGATGCGGCGCAGCGGTCGAACAAGCAAGGCCAATGGATCGAGATCGCCGCCGAAGACGGCCATCGGGAGCAATAGAATATGAGCGGCGCTAAAGTTCTGGTCACCGGCGGCTCGGGCTTCATCGGCTCGGCATTGGTCAAGGCATTGGTCAAATCGGGCGCGCAGGTGCGCGTGCTCGACGACAATTCGCGCGGCAGGCCGCGCCGCCTGCATTCGGTCGAGGAAGAGATCGAGTTCATCGGCGGCGACATTCGCGATCCCGCCGCGGTCGACGCCGCGACCAAGGGCATGGACGAGGTGCATCACCTTGCCTTCGTCAACGGCACGGAGTTCTTCTATACGCAGCCCGACCTGGTGCTCGATGTCGGCGTGCGCAGCATGATCAATGTCATCGACGCGTGCCGGAAGCACAATGTCGGCAATCTCATCCTTGCGTCGTCGTCGGAGGTCTACCAGACGCCGCCGAAGGTGCCGACCGACGAGAGCGCGCCTTTGTCGGTGCCGGACGTCCTGAACCCGCGTTATTCCTATGGCGGCGGCAAGCTGATCAGCGAACTGATGGCGATCAACTACGGCCGCAAATATTTCGAGCGCGTGCTGATCTTCCGGCCGCACAATGTCTATGGCCCGGACATGGGCTGGGAGCATGTCGTGCCGCAATTCGCGCTGCGCCTGCAGAAGCTCAAAGCCGCGCAGCCCGAGGGCGCGTTGCGCTTCGACATCCAGGGCACCGGCGAGGAAACCCGCTCGTTCTGCTATGTCGACGATCTGGTCGCCGGCGTCATGGTGATGCGCGAGAAGGGCGAGCACCTCAACATCTATCATGTCGGCACCACCGAAGAGCTGTCGATCGCCGACGTGGCGCGCAAGGTCGCGGCCCAGGCCGGCCGGACCATCGAAATCGTGCCAGGCAAATTGCAGGCCGGCGGCACCCCGCGCCGCTGCCCGGACATTTCTAAATTGGCGGGGCTCGGTTATAAGCCCGCCGTATCGCTCGATCAGGGCCTCAAGCCCACGCTCGACTGGTACTGGAAGAACGCCGATCTGGCGCCGAAAGACACGGCGGCAAAGAGCTAAGTGGAGACTCAAGTGGTAGGTCCGACGAAAATCGCGCGCGGCGCCGGCACCGGCGGCAGCGTCCCGGTCGAGCAGTGCCAGATCTGCGGTTCGGAGAAGCTCGATCCCGTGCTGTCGCTCGGCTACATGCCGCCGGTCAACCAGATGGTGCCGATCGGCCAGGTGCCGCGCCAGCAGCCGTGGTTTCCGACCGACCTCCTGCACTGCCGCAACTGCGACCTGGTGCAACTGGGCCTCGCCGTCGATCCGGTCATCATCTTCCCGCCGGAATATCCCTACACCTCGGGCACGACCAAGCTGCTGCGCGACAATTTCGCCGACCTGCAGCGTGAATCGAGCGCGATGCTGGGCCTGACCGAGAAGGATCTCGTCGTCGATATCGGCTCCAACGACGGCACCTTGATCTCGAACTTCCAGAAGGCCGGCAACCGCATCCTCGGCATCGAGCCGACCGACGTCGGCGACATCGCCAATTCGCGCGGTATTCCGACCATCAAGCGCTATTTCGGCAAGGCGGCGGCGGAAGAAGTCGTCGGCTCGCATGGCAAGGCCAAGCTGATCACCGCGGCGAACTGCTTTGCCCATATCGAGGACGTGCACGCGATCGTCGAGGGCATCGTGGCGATGCTGGCCGACGACGGCGTGTTCATTTCCGAATCGCACTACCTCATTCCGCTGCTCGACACGCTGCAATACGACACCGTCTATCACGAGCACCTGCGCTACTATTCGCTGACCAGCCTCAAGCACCTGCTGGAAATGCACGGCCTCGAAGTGTTCCACGCGCGGCCTATCCCGAGCCACGGCGGCTCGATCCGCGTTTATGCCGGGCGCAAGGGCAAGCGCCCGGTTCAGGACAGCGTCAAGAAGATGCTCGACGCCGAGCCGCGCGGCGACGCGATGGCCAAGCGACTCAAGCAGTTCAAGCACGACGTGCTGCTGTCCAAGCTGCGCCTCTTGTCGATGCTGCGCGACCTGAAGGAAAAGGATGCGCGCGTCGTCGGCATCAGCGCGCCGTCGCGCGCCTCGACCCTGTTCAACTATGTCGGGCTCGACGACGGCATCATCGACTATGTCTGCGAAATTCCGGGCTCGCTGAAGATCGGCAAATGCATGCCGGGCACCGCGATCCCCGTCGTCGATGAAGGCCGGCTGTTCGAAGACCAGCCGGAAGCGGCGGTCATCTTCTCCTGGCACATCGCCGACGAGCTGGCGCCCAAGCTGCGCGCGAAGGGCTACAAGGGCCAGTTGATCACGCCGCTGCCGGTGCCGCGGTATTTGTAGGGCCTGGCCAAGCTTCCACATCAGCACCGTCATGGCCGGGCTTGTGCCGGCCATCCACGTCTTGCTTTCTAAAGCGAAGGCGTGGATGCCCGGCACAAGGTCGGGCATGACGGCCGTAAGTTTCGTGCTAGGTTACCCACTTCACCGGAACACGAAGCATGGGCGAATTCCCGAAGATCAAATCCCGCCGCACGATCGACGTCTCGCCGTGGATGAAGGTGATCGAGCGCGAGGTCGCGTACAAGAACGGCACGACCGAGCTTTATCACGCGGTCGGCCAGCAGGATTACATCGCCATCGTCGCGCTGACGCCGGACGGCCGTATTCCGATCGTGCGGCAATACCGCCCGGCGCTGGAGCGCTTCACCTGGGAATTGCCGGCCGGCCTGGTCGATCCCGGCGAGGACCCGGCGCTGACCTGCGAGCGCGAACTCAAGGAAGAGACCGGACACCCCTCCAAGGCCGTGCACGCGCTCGGCATCTATTCGCCCTGCACCGCGCGGCTGTCGAACCGGCTGCATTCGTTCTTCGTCGAGGCCGGGCCCCGCCCGGCCGGACAGGCCATCGAGGCCGGCATCGAGCTCAACCTGGTCAGCCCCGAAGAACTGACAGCCATGATCTTTTCCGGCGAGTTCCCCCTGCAATTGCATATCGGCGCGCTGATGCTGGCCGGAATGCGCGGTTTCGTCGATTTGACGGGCTTCAAGCTCCGCTAGGCCGATTGACTTCGGTCAATACCGGCACTTTGGAATGTGGGTAATTTGACCTGTACAAAGGCCCTGGAACCCCTCTAAAAAGCGGGTGCGGCGCAGGGGGCGGGAAAGCGGACTGCAATGAATTACAACGAGTTTTTCGTCTCGGCCCTGGATAAATTGCGCGCCGAGCAGCGCTACCGGGTGTTTGCCGATCTCGAGCGCATCGCCGGCCGGTTTCCCCACGCGGTCTGGCATTCGCCGGAAGGCAAGCGCGAAGTCGTCATCTGGTGTTCCAACGACTACCTCGGCATGGCGCAGCACCCCAAGGTGATCGGCGCCATGGTCGACGTCGCCGCCCGCATGGGCACCGGCGCCGGCGGCACCCGCAACATCGCCGGCACCAATCATCCGCTGGTCGAGCTTGAGCGCGAGCTCGCCGACCTGCACGGCAAGCAGGCGGCGCTGCTGTTCACCTCCGGCTACGTCTCGAACCAGACCGGCATCCCGACCATCGCCAAGCTGTTGCCGAACTGCCTGATCCTGTCGGACGCGCTCAACCACAATTCGATGATCGAAGGCGTGCGCCAGGCCGGCTGCGACAAGGTCGTCTGGCGGCACAATGACGTCGCCCATCTCGAGGAACTGCTGAAAGCCGCCGATCCGGCGCGGCCGAAGCTGATCATTTTCGAGAGCCTGTATTCGATGGACGGCGACGTCGCGCCGATCCACGCGATCTGCGACCTCGCCGAGAAATACAATGCGATGACCTATTGCGACGAAGTGCATGCGGTCGGCATGTACGGCCCGCGCGGCGGCGGCGTCACCGAGCGCGACAGCGCGGCGGCGCGCGTCGACGTGATCGAAGGCACCTTGGCCAAGGCGTTCGGCTGCCTCGGCGGCTACATCACCGGTTCGGCCGAACTGATCGACGCGGTGCGCTCCTACGCGCCGGGATTCATCTTCACCACCGCGCTGCCGCCGGCGATCTGCGCCGCGGCGACCGCCGCGATCCGCCATCTCAAGACCTCGCAGTGGGAACGCGACCGCCATCAGGACCGCGCTGCGCGCGTCAAGGCCGTGCTCAACGCGGCCGGCCTGCCGGTGATGCCGTCGTCGACGCATATCGTGCCGGTGCTGATCGGCAATGCCGAGAAGTGCAAGCAGGCGAGCGACATGCTGCTCGCCGATCACGGCATCTATATCCAGCCGATCAATTATCCGACCGTGCCGCGCGGCGAGGAACGCCTGCGCATCACGCCGTCGCCCTATCACGACGACGTGCTGATCGATCAACTGGCGGAAGCCCTGGTCGACGTGTGGGAACGGCTGCAACTGCCGAAGCGCCGCCAGCAGATGGCGGCGGAGTAAGACTTATCTTTCGCGCTAGTCCTGAAACGGCGGCTGCGGCGGCTTGGGCTTCGCAGGGTCCGGGCTGATCGCCGCGCGCACGTGGCGGCGCACGACAAACGGCATCGTCGACATCACGAAGAAGATGCGCGCGAGGTGATGCGCGCCGACATAGACCGGGTCGAGATTGAGCGCGAGCGCCAATAGCAGCATGGCGTCGACCGCGCCGGGCGCATAGGCGATCATCACTTCGGCGAGCGGCTCGTCCAGGAACTGCATCAACACCACGGCGAACATCGCGGTGATGACGAGCGCGGTCGCGAACGAGCCGAACGCGGCGCCGACATAATGCAGCAGCATGCGCAGCGGCGTGTTGGCGAAACGCGCGCCCGAAACCGCGCCGAAGGCGATCATCACCGTATAGCTCATCCACCACGGCAGCACGACGTGCAGCGTGTCGCTGCCGTGCAGCGCCGCCGAGGTCAGCATGGCGCCGAACAGGAGGCCGCCGGGAAACCGCACGCGATGGCCGAGCCAGGCCATCGCCGTCGAGGCGGCGACGAGAATGGCGAGTTCGTCGAGCTGCGAGATGTCGAACGCGCCACCCAAGCTACGCTGCGCCTGCCCGGCCTGCCCGAGCGCCGACAGCAAGGCCGGAAATCCGACGGCGATGATGACGATGCGGATGGTCTGCACGATGACGACGGCGCGCACGTCGGCCTTCAGTTCGACCGCCAGCGCCATCACCTGCGACAGGCCGCCCGGCACGGCGGAGAGATACGCCGTGACCGTGTCCCAGCCGTGCACCGTCCGCAGGTAAACGGTGCCGACGACGCTGATGACGATGCTGGCGACCAGAAGCACGCCGATGCTGAGCGGATAGGTCGCCATGCCGCGCAAGGTTTCCGGCGTCACCACGGCGCCGAGCGATATGCCGATCAGGACCAGCATCACGCGCATCATCGGCGCCGGAATGCGCATCGGCCGCCCGCCGAGCGCCGCGGCCGCGACCACGAGAATCGAGCCGGACAGGTAACCCGCCGGCATGCCGAGAAGCCCGAACGTCAGGCCGCCGATGGCGGCAAAGACCAGCGTTTCCGCGACGTCGCGAAAGCTGAAAAGGCGATCCCGGAATGACGGAGCGGGCAAAGGGTGGGTGACTTTCGCTTTAGCCAGCGCACCGGCGCCGCCCATGGCGGATCAATGCCGCGCGCAGGCGGCAACGTCAAATGCAGGACAGCACGGGCGCCCTGCTAAAACAGCAGATCGCGCGTCAGGGTCTCGAGCACGCCGACGGCGCCCAGCGAGGCGCGCAGGCGGGCGCGGCGCTCGCGCGACAGCCGCTTGACCTCGACCTTGTTGCTCGGCGGCCGGCCGCTTCCGATGTCGGCGAGTTGTTGCCACAGAATGAGATCGAGGAAGTCGGCCTGCGCGCCCATCAGGGCGGTGAGATCGTCTTCGCTGCGCCCGAGCGCCCTGGCGGCGGCGAGCCGCGCGGGAGTCGACCGCTCCAGCAGGCGATGGCGGATCGCCAGCACGCGGCCGAGCGTGACGATGCCGAACAGGCCGGCGCGCTTGAGATCGATGCGGCCGTTCTCGGTGCGAATGCCGCCGAGCATGGTGATACCGGGTGCGACCGTGCCGGAGGCTTCCGCCAACAGCTTGGCGAAGCCGGCATTGCCCTGCGCCGCGTCGAAGCCGGAACGCCATAGTTCATTGGCCAACGCGGCTTCGCCGTGCACGCCGACCAAATCGAAAAAGATATCGACCGACAGGAGATCGGCGGGATTGGAGCGCGAGATCCAGTCGGCGATGCGCGCGCGCCAGGTCGCCATCGAGCCGCGCCAGGCATCGTTCTTCGCCATGATGCCGCCGCTGCAATAGGGCACGCCGACTTCGTGCAGGATATCGGCGACGATGGCGCCGTAGCGACCAAACCATTGATCAGTCGCGGAACCTGGCGCGCCTTCGGCAAAGACGATGGCATTGTCCTGGTCCATCGCCAGCAGGCTCTCGCCGCGCCCGGCCGAACCGAGCACGCATAAAGCAAAGGAACAAGGCGGCCCGCCCTGCCCTTCGTCGCGCATTCGCCGCTCGGCCAGCACGCCGGCGCGGCGGGTCAGAGCGCCGAGCTCGCGCGAAATGACCGCGGCGATATCGCGCGCGTCGACGCCTTCGGCGGCAAGCCCCGACGCCGCCCGCGGCAGGCGCGCCCATGCCGCGCCGAGGGACTGGACGTCATCGGCTTCGTCGAGGCCGTCGCCGAGGATCGCCGCCTCCTGCCCGCGCAGCCGCAGCAGATCGCGCGAGGTGACCATGCCGCAGACATCGCCGTTCTCGTCTTCAACGGCCAGATGCCGCAGCTTGAGCCGGCTCATGCGGCCGAGCGCGCGATAGACGAAAGCGGCGGCGGGGAGCGAAGCCAGCGGCCTGCTGGCGAATTCAGACACGGCAACAGCCAGCGCAGCCGGGCCCCGTTCGCCGATCGCGCGCAGCATGTCGCGCTCGGTGACGATGGCAGCGTCGCGCACGCGCAGTCGCGCCTCGGACGCGGCGCCGGCCGGCGCAACGAGCAGCGACGATATTTTTTCTTTCGCCATGCGATTGAGCGCGTCGCCGAGCGGACGGTCGCCGGCGATCGTCTTGACCGGCGCGCTCATCACGTCGGCGATGCGATGCCGGTACGGATAGGTGTCGATGCGCGCGAGAGAAATGTCGGCGCGCGCAGGCGGCGGCGCCACCGCCTCTTCCCATCCGGCACGATGCTGCTCCTCGAGCACGCTGGACAGCGCCAGGCAGGCCTTTTCCGCTTCCGCCACGGTGCGGATATTGCCGGCGCGCAATTTCGGCAGCAGCGCCAGAAAGATTTTCGCGGTCAGGATTGCATCGCCCAGCGCCGAGTGACGCGCCTCGACCGTGACGCCGAGCCAGCTCGCCAGATGCTCGAGCGTATAGCCGCCGAGATGCGGCTCGGCGACCTGCGCCAGCAGCCGCGTGTCGAGCGTGCGCGGCGCCGTCCACGGCAGGCCGGCACGCTCGCATTCGCGCCGCAGCACCGCGAGATCGAAACCGAGCGTATGGCCGATCAGGATCGCGTCCGACATCGTTCCCGCAAGCTTCGGCCAAACCGCGGCAAAGCGCGGCGCGTCCGCCACCATCGCGTTGTCGATGCTGTGAATACGGGTGGTCGCCTCGGGGATGGGGATACCGGGATTGACCAATTGGCGGCAGCCGGCGCCGTCGAGGAGCTTGCCGCCTTTAAGCGGCACAGCGCCGATTTCAACGATGCGCGCCTTGGCCGGCTCCAGGCCGGTGGTCTCGGTATCGATGACGAAAGCATCGAGCGAGATCAGCGGCGTTGCGTTGCCCGCCGTTGCCATGGCTCAACATCCCCCCGGACCGCGATGCACCGGAAAGCATAGACCGGCGGTTTGCCCCCTGTATTGACCGAGCGCATGGCGCATTGCCGCACCTTGGCCGAAGGGCCTTGCTCGAAGCGCTATCCTAAACGCCGCGATCCAGCTAAAATTGCAGTGAACGCTAAAGCTTAGCCCGTTTTCGGAGCGCGCATGCTGCAAGGCTGGGTCGTCATCGCGGTGGCGCTTTCCTATATCGGCCTGCTGTTTCTGGTCGCCAGCTACGGCGACCGCGCCCGCGCGCAAACGAGCGAAGGCTCGGCCCAGGCCGTCCGCCTGGGAGGATCACGTCAGGGCGGATTGGGCCGCGAAGGCCGCGCCCGGCTGATGATCTACCCGCTGTCGCTGGCGATCTACTGCACGTCGTGGACGTTCTTCGGCTCGGTCGGCTCGGCCTCGCGCACAGGCTATGAGTTCCTCACCATCTATATCGGCCCGGTGCTGATGATCGGCCTGTTCGCGCCGCTGCTGCTGCGCATCGTGCGGCTGGCGAAGGCGCAGAACATCACCTCGATCGCCGACTTCATCGCCGCGCGCTACGGCAAGGGCCAGGCGGTCGCCGCCGTCGTGGCGCTGATCGCCATCGTCGGCACCATTCCCTATATCGCGTTGCAGCTCAAAGCCGTCTCGTCGTCGCTCGAAACGATCCTCGCGCATATCACGCCGATCACCGACCTGACCCGGCCGCTGCTCGGCGACATCGCGCTGTTCGTCGCGCTGTCGATGGCGACCTTCGCCGTGCTGTTCGGCACGCGGCACATCGACGCCACCGAGCACCAGGACGGATTGATGCTGGCGATCGCCACCGAGTCGCTGGTCAAGCTGTTCGCGTTCCTCGCGGTCGGCATCTATGTGACCTTCTGGATGTTCGGCGGCCCCGGCGCGCTGTTCGAGGCGGCGCGGCAAAGCCCGCAGACCGCCGGCATCTTCACCAGCGAACCGGCCTTCGACACGCTCCTGGCGACCACGCTGTTGTCGTTCGTGGCGATCATCCTGCTGCCGCGCCAGTTTCACGTCGCGGTGGTCGAGAACAACAACGAGAGCGAGATCAAGCGCGCGGTCTGGCTGTTTCCGATCTACCTGGTGCTCATCAACCTGTTCGTGGTGCCGATCGCGCTCGCCGGGCTGTTGACCTTCCCGACCGGCCTCGTCGACAGCGACATGTTCGTTCTGGCGCTGCCGCTGCAGACCGGCTCCTACGTTCTCACCATCGCCGCTTTCGTCGGCGGCCTGTCGGCGGCGACCGCGATGGTGATCGTCGAATCCGTGGCGCTGTCAATCATGGTGTCGAACGACCTGATCATGCCGCTGGTGCTGCAACGCCGCGAGGGCCTGCTGTCCGGCCGCGAGAACCTCGGCTCGCTGCTGTTGATGGTGCGGCGGCTGGCGATCTTCGTCATCCTGCTGCTGGCCTATCTCTATTACCGCGCGGCGGGCCCGACGCAGCTCGCCTCCATTGGCCTCCTGTCGTTTGCCGCCGTCGCGCAGCTCGCGCCGGCGTTTTTCGGCGGCTTGTTCTGGCGGCGCGCCACCGCGGCCGGGGCCATCGCCGGCATGTGCGCCGGCATCGCCATCTGGGCCTATACGCTGCTGCTGCCGACCTTCGCCGACGTCGGCTTCATCGGCCAGCGCATCCTGACCGAAGGCCCCTGGGGCATCGCCATGCTGCGGCCGCAGCACATGTTCGGCCTCAACCTGTCGCCGCTGGTGCACGGCGTGGTGTGGAGCCTCGCGCTCAATGTGCTGTGCTACATCGGCTTCTCGCTGCGGCGCGAGCCGTCGGCGATCGAACGGATGCAGGCCAATACTTTCGTGCCGTCCGATCTGACGCCGATGACGCCGAGCTTCCGGCTGTGGCGCTCCTCGGTGACGGTGGAAGAGCTCGTCACCACGGTGGCTCGCTATCTCGGCGAGGAACGCACGCGCGGCGCGCTGGCGACCTTCGCCGAGACGCACCGCATCAGCATGGAGCCCGGCGACGAAGCCGACTTCCGGCTGGTGCGGCATGCCGAACACATCCTCGCCTCGGCCATCGGCGGCGCGTCGTCGCGGCTGGTGCTGTCGCTGCTGCTGCGCAAGCGCACGGTCTCGACCAAGGCGGCGCTCAAGCTGCTCGACGACGCCAATGCGGCGATTCAATACAACCGCGAAATTCTGCAGACGGCGCTCGACCACGTGCGCCAGGGCATCGCCGTGTTCGACCGCGATTTGCAGTTGATCTGCTGGAACCGGCAGTTCGGCGAAATTCTCGACCTCCCGCCGAGCCTGATCCGCGTCGGCGTGGGACTGGCCGACATCCTGCGCTTCAACAGCCAGCGCGGCGACGTCGCGCCCGACCGCATCGAGGAGATCGTGCGCGCGCAGATCGAACGCTACGTCTCCGGCAGGGAAGTGTTCATGGAGCGCTTTGCCGAAGCCGGCATGGTGATCGAGGTGCGCGCCAACCACATGCCGGACGGCGGCATCGTCACCACCTTCACCGACATCACCGCGAGCGTCGAGGCGGCCGAGGCGCTCGAGCGCTCGAACGAGACGCTGGAGCGGCGCGTGCGCGAGCGCACCGAGGAACTCACTTTGCTCAACGTCGCGCTGGCCCGCGCCAAGGGTGAGGCCGACGCTGCCAATATTTCCAAGACCAAGTTTCTCGCCGCCGCCAGCCACGACATCCTGCAGCCGCTCAACGCCGCGCGGCTCTACGTCACCAGCCTGATCGAGCGCGGCGCCCGCGACGACCGACGGCTCGCCGACAATATCGATGCGTCGCTGGAAGCGGTGGAGGAAATCTTCGGCGCGCTGCTGGACATGTCGCGGCTCGACACCGGCGCGATGCGCCCCGAATTCTCGTCGTTCCGCATCGACGATTTGATGCGGCAGATCGAGCTGGAATTCGCGCCGCTAGCCGCCGCCAAAGGCATTGAACTCAAATACGTGCCGTGCTCGCTGGTGGTGCGGTCCGACCGCAGACTGTTGCGCCGGCTGGTGCAGAACCTCGTGTCGAACGCCATCAAATATACGCCGACCGGCCGCGTGCTGATCGGCTGCCGCCGCAAGGACGCCAATCTGCGCATCGACGTCTACGACACCGGCGTCGGCATTCCGGAAACCAAACGGCGCGACATCTTCATCGAATTCCATCGCCTCGAACAGGGTGCGCGCATCGCGCGCGGCCTCGGCCTCGGCCTGTCGATCGTCGAGCGCATTGCGCGCGTGCTCGGCTGCACCGTCGAGGTCGGCCAGCCGGCGGGCGGCGGCTCGCATTTTGCGGTGACGATCGCGCGCTCGAACGCGGCGCCGGTCGAACTGCCGGCGCGCGACACGACGCGCGTCGATCCGAGCCAGCTTGCCGGCACCACCGCGATCTGCATCGACAACGAGCCCTCGGTGCTCGACGGCATGGAGATGCTGCTGCGCGGCTGGGGTTGCGAGGTGATCAAGGCGCCCGATCTCGACACGGCGCTAAAGGCGGTCGCCGACTGCGCGACGCCGCCGAACGGCCTGTTGGTCGATTATCATCTCGACCACGGCAACGGCATCGAGGCGATCATCGCGCTGCGCAAGCGGCTGGGTGCGCTGCCGGCGATCCTGATCACCGCCGACCGTTCGCCGGCGGTGCGCGAGCGCGCGCAGGCCGAGGACATTCAGCTCTTGAACAAGCCGCTCAAGCCGGCGGCCCTGCGCGCGCTGCTGGCGCAATGGCGCATCATGCGCGTCGCGGCGGCGGAGTAAGCTAACGGAAGAACGTGGGGTCGGCTAAGGCGCGAACGCGCCGTGCCCGCCCGAAGAGCAACGAACAGCGGGAAGGATCACCCCTCCGCGCTTGCGCCTTGCGACCACTGGCCGCCTTCGATCTTGGCGGCGGCGATCACCGCCTGCGTGCGGCTCTCGACGCCGAGCTTTTGCAGGATCGCCGAGACATGCGCCTTCACCGTCGCTTCCGACACGCCGAGCTGGTAGGCGATCTGCTTGTTGAGCAGGCCTTCCGACAGCATCATCAGCACGCGCACCTGCTGCGGCGTCAGCGTCGCCATGCGCACCATCAGCGCCGCCGATTCCGCATCGGACCCGGCGGACAGATCGACGTCGGCCGGCGTCCAGACGCCGCCGCTGAGGATGCGTGAAATCGCCGCACGCATTTCCTCGACGCTCAAGGTCTTGGGGATGAAGCCGGAGGCGCCGAATTCCATGCAGCGGCGGATCGCCGCCGGATCGTCGTTGGCCGACACCACGATCACCGGCACGCTCGGATACTGCGCGCGGATGTACATCAGGCCGGAAAAGCCGCGCACGCCCGGCATCGCCAGGTCCAGAAGCACCAGGTCGGTATCGCCGCCTTTGTCGAGCAGCGCCACGACATCGTCGAACGTGCCGGCTTCGGCAATCTCAACCTGCTCCAGCAGCCCAGATACCGCCTCGCGCAAGGCGCCGCGGAACAGCGGATGGTCGTCGGCAATCACCAACTGGTAGATCTCGAGCTTCTCCACTTGCCGAACTTTCTTATGGCGGAGTACCGGCCATGTGCCGCCCGAACTCCGGCCCCGGATGTGCCTTTAGTTCAATGTTCCACTTCGTCGGGGTCTAGCACAAGGGTTTCGCCCCGCAGCCAGGAACGATCTGGCCCGCCACCGCAAGCTATTTGAATTGACCCCTGGTTTCAATGCGATAGCTGCGAAGCGCGGCAAGCGCCGCGGCGGCCGTCAAACCGCGGTGGCCAGCGGCGCCAAAGGCCGGCCCTCGATGCGCTTGGTCAGCTCGTCATGGATATTGCACAGCGTCACCTTGAGATAATTGCGCGTCGTCTCAAGGTCGCGGCCGCGCAGCTTTTCGTGGATCGGCATCAGATCGAAATAGCGCTCGGCATAGGGTTCCGGCACGTCGAGCGCGCGCTTGACCGGGTGCAGACTGACCAGCCGCAGACGGCGCTCCAGATCGGCGCGCAATTGCTGCCAGGCTTCGCTGCCGAGCGCGTCCGGAACCGGATAGCGGTCGAACACCGACAGCACGACCGCCACCAGCGCTTCGAAATCGCGCGGCGCGTCGGCGCCGGCTTGATGCCGCATGACCCCTTCGGCGATTTCACCCACCATCGCGAGACCGAGCGGAAAGGCGCGCCAGCGCGATTCCTCCACCGCCTTTTGAAACTCCGGCTCCTTGAACAGCACCTTGGAATAGTGCCCGGCGCGCGCGCGCGAATATTCGTAGATCGCTTTCTGAATCAGAAAGGCGGCGTTGCCGTCGATAAATTCTGCCAGTTCGCGCGCGTCGCGGATCGGGCGGCGGCGCTGGAAGATATCGAACAAGCCCATGGCGATTCTTTCGGCGGGTCGAATTCGGCCCGCGTTTTATTGCGGTTGCGAAGGCAATAATTGCAAAAAACATCAATAAAATCAAATACAAGAATCATGCAGATAAGTCTAAAGTCTAATGCTGGGCTGCTAACTCCCGGTGCTAGCTTAACTTTAGGGCAAATCCGCCGGAAAGAGCGGGCCGCCCTGCGGTAACTGGGGGGTGCCGCTGCCGTACGCTTTCGCTGCCCTCCAATTTTTCACACCCGATCCGCGCCAAGGCGGACGGCTATTGAGGGAGGGTCTGCGACCCATGGCTCCATCCAACGATACGCAAGCCAATACGGATGCGCATTGGCAAAAGACGTCGAGGCTGATGTTCACGCATCTCGGCGTCTGGTTCTTCTTCGGCTTCATCATCCACTTCTTCGTGGTGCCGTTGAACAACATCACCATTCCGATTCTCGGATTTCCGCTCGGCTTCTACATGGCCGCGCAAGGCTCGCTGATCGCGTTCGTTGTCATGCTGTTCCTGTTCGCCAAGCAGCAGGACAAGATCGACCGCGAATTCGGCGTGGCCGAAGACGACTGAGGGGGGCGCAATCATGACCACGCAAACGGCCGGCACTTCCGACTTCATCAAGAACCTCGGAAAAATGTACGGCACCTACACCGGCGGCTTCATCGCCTTCATCATCCTGCTCGCGCTCCTCGAGCAGGTCGGCGTGCCGAACAAGATCCTCGGCTACCTGTTCGTGTTCTTCACGCTGGCGGTTTACGCCATCATCGGCGTGATGACGCGTACCGCGCAGGTGTCCGAATATTACGTGGCGGGCCGGCGCGTTCCGGCCTTCTATAACGGCATGGCGACCGGCGCCGACTGGATGTCGGCGGCCTCCTTCGTCGGCATGGCCGGCACGCTCTTCCTGCTCGGCTATGACGGCCTGGCCTGGGTGCTCGGCTGGACCGGCGGTTTCGTGCTGGTGTCGATCCTGATCGGACCGTACCTGCGCAAGTTCGGCGCCTACACCGTGCCGGATTTCATGGCCTTCCGGTTCGGCGGCAACGTCGCCCGCATGATCGCGGTCGTCGTCCTGGTGTGCTGCTCGTTCACCTACGTGACCGCGCAGATCTTCGGCACCGGCCTGATCGCCTCGCGCTTCCTCGGCATGCAGTTCGAAGTGGCGGTGTTCGCCGGCCTCGTGGGCATCCTGCTGTGCGCGATGCTGGGCGGCATGCGGGCGGTGACGTGGACGCAGATCGCACAATACGTCGTGCTGATCATCGCCTACCTGACGCCGATCGTCATCCTGTCCACCAAGAAGTACGGCATTCCGATCCCGGAACTGACCTACGGCGCTGCGATTGCTGAAATCACCGCGCGCGAAGGCCAGATGCTGGCGAGCGGACTGGCGACAGCGGCCAATCTCAAGCCGCACATCGCGCCGTTCATCAACTACAGCCCGCTGAACTTCTTCGGCATCGTCATCTGCATGATGGTCGGCACCGCTTCGCTGCCGCACATCCTGATGCGCTACTTCACCACCCCGTCGGTGCGTGAAGCGCGGCAGTCGGTGGCCTGGTCGTTGCTGTTCATCTTCCTGTTGTACTTCTCGGCGCCCGCTTACGCCGCGTTCTCCAAGCTGGAAGTGTACACCAACATCATCGGCCGCGATCTGACGCAGGTCCGTCCCTGGATGTTCACCTGGGGCGAACTGGGTCTGATCCAGATCTGCGGCAAGAACGCTGCCTCGATCGACGCCATCGTGGCGGCCTGCAAGGCCATCGCCGGACATCCTGGTGTGGTCCGCTTGCAGGACTTCGTGATCAACACGGACGTGATCGTGCTTTCCACGCCGGAAATCGCGGGACTTCCCTACGTGATCTCGGGCCTGGTGGCCGCGGGCGGCCTGGCGGCGGCGCTTTCGACCGCCGACGGATTGCTGCTGGCGATCGCCAACGCCCTGTCCCACGACATCTACTACAAGATGATCGACCCGAACGCGCCGACGATGCGCCGGCTGTTCGTGGCCCGCATCCTGTTGTTGTTCGTGGCGGTGGCGGCGGCGGCGACGGCGGCAACAAAACCGGCGGACATCCTCGCGATGGTCGGCTGGGCGTTCTCGCTGGCCATGGCCGGCAACTTCCCCGCGCTCATCATGGGCGTCTGGTGGAAGCGCACGACGGCGGCCGGCGCGGTCGCCGGCATGCTGGCGGGCTTCGGTCTCTGCCTGTTCTATCTCGTCTGCACCCGGTACTTCCCCGGTGTCGGCGTGAAGTACTTCGGCATGAGTTCGTTGCTCAACCCGGTCACCGGCGCGCCGCTCGTCGACATCGTCAAGGCAATGGCGGCGCCGAACGCGATGGAGAGCTTCGTCACGCTGGCCCATCCGATGGCGAGCAAGGTCGGCTGGTTCAATCTCAACAACATCTCTTCCGGGTTGTTGGGCGCGCCGGTCGGCTTCCTGGTCATCTACGTGGTCAGCATCCTCGGCAAGGAGCCGTCGAAGGAAATGCAGGCTTACGTCGACGAGATCCGCAAGCCGCGCGGACGGACCGTCCTCGAAGAAAAGGCCTGATCGCCTCGCGATCATGCCGGAGCGGGGCCCTGCGGGGCCCCGCTTCTTTCCCGGTTGCCTGATGCAACTGCAACCGCCATGCTGCCGCGGGGGATCGAGCCGGTGAACGAGACGACGATTTTCTCGTATTGGGTTTATCAACTGCCGAACTTCGCGCTCGCGGTGGTGATGTACACCATGCTCGGGCGCGTGCTGCTCGGCCTGTTCGTCGATCCCGATTCGCCGAATTACATCTGGCGGTTCTTCTGCCGCCTCACAGATCCATTTATCGCGGCGATCGCGCTCGTCACGCCGAAGGCCGCGCCGCCGGTGATCCTCTGGCTGTTCGGTTTTGTCTGGCTGTTCTGGCTGCGCGTCGCCTTGCTCTACGGCTTCCTGCTCATGGGCGCAGTCCCTAAGGTGAGCTGACGCCATGGAGAGGAATTTCTATTTCGTCGGCATCGCCTTCTTCGGTATGGTCAACGGCATCTTCAATCAGACGGCGCTGCTGTTCGCGCTCATTCATGTGCAGGTGCTGGCGCCGGCGTTGCTGTTCGGCTCGACCGGGCTGACCTTGATGTTTTCATCGCTGATGGTCTCGACCGCCACCATCATTCTCGCCGGGATTCCGGCGGCGCTCTACGAGCGCTTCGCCGGCGTCAAGGACGACTCGAACGTCGTGTCGTTGTGGATCTGGCTGGCGGGTACGGCGGTACTGACGTTGCCGGCGATCGGAAATTTTTTCCAGTTCGGCCTTTAAAGCGCGCAAGCGCATCGGAACCGACGGCCATGGTCAGCACCGACATGGTCGGCAACGCCGGGCCGTCGCGGCCTCCGACACCGAATCGTGACCTCCCGGAAAACGGATTTCCGCTAAATTACCCGCGTCGGTTTTGACCTGCTCGAGGGCGACATGCAGGAGATGCGGCGGATTGCGTACGAGACCGTGCAGCGCGCCTGCCTGTTCGGCTCCCTGGCGATATTCTGCGTGATGGTTGGAATGTCGTTCGAGCCGCGGCTGGCGTTTCAGGCCGGCGGCACGCTCACCGCGCTGATGGCGATCATCCTCATCTACAAAGCGCGCGAGGCGCTCACCAAGCCCTATCGCAAGACCGAGTTGTGGCTGTACCTGCCGGAGGAACTGCGGCCGCCGGAGGCGCAGGCGCAATGGGCCAGCGCCACGATATTGCGCGAGGTCTATCTCACTTTTGCGCTTTGGACGTCGGCGATTTCGATCGCGATGTGGATCGCGGCGCTGCTGTTCCGCCTGTTCGGCATGTGACCGCAGGCTAGCGCCGGCTGCCGATGAACTGGAAGATCACGTCGCGCCCGTGCGGCGCTCGCCGGTGCTCGACGAGATAAAGCCCCTGCCAGGTGCCGAGCGCCAATGCGCCGCCGGTCACCGGTATATGCAGCGACACGCCGTTGAGCATCGCCTTGACGTGCGCCGGCATGTCGTCCGGACCTTCGACATCGTGCACCCAAGGTACGCTCTCCGGCGCCAGCCTTTCGAGCGCCGTCATCAGGTCGGTCTGCACATCGGGATCGGCGTTCTCCTGAATCGTCAGCGAGGCCGAGGTGTGCCGCAGGAAAACCAGCAGCATGCCGTCGCTCGCGCCGCATTCCTTGATGAAGGCGCGCGCATCGGCGGTGATATCGGTGAAACCGGCGCCCGGCGTATCGACGCGCAAGGTGGCGCTGGCGATCGTCTGCGCCGGCGTCTCGGTGACGGGTGAGAGCTTGCGAGCCATGGGCGACCTTACCCCTTCCGCCGCAAATCCTTCTGGAAATCGGCGACCATGTCGACGAACTGCCGCCACAGCTTCTCGATCGCCGCGCGCGCCCACTTGATGTCGTCGTCGGTCGGCAGCTTGAGCGCGCCGGAATTGGCCTCGCCCTCGCCGCGCGGTGCGAGATCGGCCGGCGGGCGCGGCGGCGCGGGCGGCACACGCAAAGCGGCGATCTCGGTCTGCAGGGCGGTTACGCGGTCCTGCAATCGGGTAATTTCGCTGTCCAGGGCGGCGCGATCGTCCGGCACCGCCTGGCAGGTCCAGCCGGCTTCGCGCTGGCTGCACAAGGCGACCTGGCCGGTGACGCTGTCGAGCCGCAGAAAGCCGCCCTCGACCCGGTTGAAGCTGAAACGGGCGGTGGCCTCGGGCGGGGCCGCGTCCTTTGGCGCTGCCGCCGGCGGCGCCGGCTGGGTCGCCTCGGCCGCGGGCTGCGGCAATTTTTCGCCATCCTGCGCCAACGCGGCGAAGGGACCGGCGATATGCAAGACCAGGCCGGCGATGGCGGCGAGCAGCAGGCTTCGCATCGATTTCGTTCTCCGCAATTGCCCCAAACGCACCCTAACACCGGTCCGGACGGCGCTGAACGCCGCGCGCGGCGGCTCCTGTTGACGATCATGCCGCAGTGCACGAAAGCGGCATCCGGCCCTTGCGGAAATTTCCGACTTTAGTTCCTGAAATCAGTTACTTAGCAGGCAAGGTTGCTTCCTTGACTCCGCTAGACTCGAACAGTATGGTCCGCGCGGCTTTTAGGGCGGCGGAACTACAACGAGGCCTTTTACTTCGCGAGTCGAAAGCATGGCTGACGGCAAGCGCGGAGAAGGAAATCGCAAAGAACCGCCGGACGACGAGGCTCACCTCTCCGAGAGGCTGCAACGTCTCGGCGACCGGCTCGCAGATGCGAACCGCGTTCCTGAAAACGTCGAAAGCTCTCGCGCGGTCGCCGATCCGTCGGCGATGGCCCGCGGATTTCGCATGTCGACCGAACTGGTCGCCGGCGTTCTGGTGGGCGCGGGTATCGGCTGGCTTCTCGATCGCTGGCTCGGCATCTCGCCTTGGGGGTTGATTGTTTTTCTGCTGCTCGGCTTCGTCGCCGGCGTTCTTAACGTGATGCGGGCGGCGGGTGTCGTTCGTAACCAGTATGACCGATTAGAGCCGAAATAGAGCGCGAAGAAGCAAATGGCCGCCGATCCAATTCATCAATTCCAGATCGTCAATCTCTTCCCGGTCACCAAGATCGGTAATCACGAGATTGCCTTCACCAATTCCGCGGCGTTCATGGTGATTGCCGTCGTCGGCATCGCCGCGTTCCTGCTCGCTTCGACGTCGCGCCGCGCGGTCGTGCCGGGCCGCATGCAGTCGGTCGCCGAACTGTCCTACGAATTCGTCGCTAATACGATCAACAGTACGGCCGGCAAGGAAGGGATGAAGTTCTTCCCCTTCGTGTTCTCGCTGTTCATGTTCATCCTGGTCGCCAATCTGGTCGGCCTCATCCCCTACACCTTCACCGTCACCTCGCACATCATCGTCACCGCCGCGCTGGCGCTGTCGGTGTTCCTCACCGTGCTGGTCTACGGTTTCTGGAAGAACGGGCTGCACTTCTTCAACCTGTTCGTGCCCAAGGGCATTCCGATCTACATCCTGCCGCTGATCGTGTTCATCGAGGTGCTGTCGTTCCTGTCGCGCCCGATCTCGCACAGCGTGCGTCTGTTCGCCAACATGCTGGCCGGCCACATCACGCTGAAGGTGTTCGCCAGCTTTATCACGCTGCTCGGCGGCCTCGGCATCGCCGGCATGGCCGGCGCGGTTCTGCCGCTGGCGCTTGTGGTGGCGCTCACCGCGCTCGAATTGCTGGTGGCGTTCCTGCAGGCCTACGTGTTCGCCATCCTCACCTGCATCTATCTCAACGACGCTATTCACCCGGGCCATTAAGGCCCGACGGGAAAAGACGAAACCTCAAAAGGAGCTAAGTTATGGATCCAATCGCAGCGAAATACATCGGCGCGGGCATCGCCTGCATCGGCATGGGCGGCGCGGGCGTCGGCGTCGGCGCCATCTTCGGCAACTACCTGGCGGCGGCGATCCGCAATCCGTCGGCGGCGCAGGGCCAGTTCGGCAACCTGATTTTCGGCTTCGCCGTGACCGAAGCGCTCGGCATCTTCTCGCTGCTGATCGCGCTCCTGCTCCTGTTCGCGCTGTAAGCTTCTAAAGAAAAGCGGACGTAATCCAGATGGCGACCACGACAGCACATACCGAGCAACCGGCGGGGCACAAAGCGCCCTTCCCTCCGTTCAATTCGGAGACCTATGCCTCGCAGCTGTTCTGGCTCGTCATCTGCTTCGCCTTCCTCTTCATCGTGATGTGGAAGGCGGCGCTGCCGCGCATTGGCGGGATTATCGAAGCGCGCCAGAAGCGCGTCGCCGACGATCTGGCGGAGGCCGGCAAGCTGAAAGCTCAGTCGGACGCCGCCATCGCGGCCTACGAAAAAGCGCTCAACGACGCCCGCACCAACGCGCAGGCGATCGCCAACAAGACCCGCGACGAGCAGGCGGCAGCTTCCGAAGCCCGCCGCAAGACGCTCGAGGATCAGCTTAACGTCAAGCTGGCCGACGCGGAGAAGACCATCGCTGCCGGCAAGACCGCGGCGATGGCGAACGTCCGCGGCATCGCCGCCGACGCCACCAAGGCCATTGTCGAGCGTCTGATCGGCAAGGCGCCGGCGGACGCCGCGGTCGATGCGGCCGTGTCCGAAGCGTTGAAGGGCTAGAAGTCGATGGAAGCGCTGCATAATCCCGAAACCTGGGTCGCCATCGCCTTCGTCATCTTCGTCGGCGGGCTCGGCTACATCGGCATCCACCGCACCATCGGAAAGTCGCTCGACGACCGCGCCGCCCGCATCAAGGCGGAGCTCGACGACGCCCGCAAGCTGCGCGACGAAGCGGCGCAGCTGCTCGCCGACTACCAGCGCAAGCGCACCGAAGCCGAAGGCGAAGCCCAGCTGATCATCGCCGGCGCCAAGGCGGAGGCCGAGCGCATGGCCGTCGAGGCCAAGGCCAAGATCGAGGAATTCGTCGCGCGCCGCACCAAGATGGCCGAGACCAAGATTGCCCTGGCCGAAGCGCAGGCCGCGGCCGACGTCCGCGCCGCAGCCGCCGAAGCTGCCGTTGCTGCCGCCGAGAAAATCCTCACCGCCGAGACCAAGGGCAAGCTCGCCGGCGACCTGATCGCCAAGAGCATCGAAGACGTCCGCAAGAAGCTGAACTAGGCTTTATCCGGCGCGGGCCTTCAAGCGGCCCGTTCGCCGCGAGGGGTGGCATCCGGCCGGCAAGGCCGGCGCCCTTTTGCCCGCTATCCCTCCCGACCTGTAAGAAAAAACTTCGCCCGGGGCAGCGCCCGGCCTTCCCGGATTCGGAACGGCCGATTATTCTTCCGCTACTGATTCGGCGCGTTTGTTGCGTATCCGTCAGCGTTCCTGAAATTTCCACATGAATTTGGCGTGCCGGATTTCCGGCCGAGGCATCGCCCGTGATCATCTTCGATTGCAACGGCGTACTCGTCGATAGCGAGCCGCTGGCGACCACTGTCGCATCCCAGGAGTTCATCCGCGCCGGCTTTGCGCTGACGCCGGATATCGTGGCGCGCTATTTTACCGGCCGCCGCCAGGCCGACATGTTCGCCGAAGTCGAGATCGCCGCCGGCCGCAAGCTGCCGAAGGATTTCGCCGCCACCGTCGCGGCCGCCACCCTGCGCCGTTTCCGCGCCGAATTGCGAGCGACCGCGCACGCCGGCCATGCGCTTTCCTGGCTGCGCGGGCCGAAATGCGTGGCGTCCTCCTCGACGCTCGATCGCATGCGCGTCAGCCTGGAGACCACCGACCTCATCCGCTATTTCGAGCCCTATCTGTTTTCCGCCGCCGACGTGCCGAACGGCAAGCCGGCACCGGACCTGTTTCTGCACGCCGCCGCCAAGATGCGTGTCAATCCGGCCGATTGCCTGGTGGTCGAGGATTCGGCGGTCGGCGTCGCCGCCGGTGTCGCCGCCGGCATGACGGTGATCGGCTTCGTCGGCGGCAGCCATGCCGGCGGCTCGCTCGCCAGCCAGCTCGCTTCAGCCGGCGCCCGCGCCGTCATCTCGGACATGCGCGCGCTCAAGGGCACGGTCATCGATCTCAGAGGCTGGTGATCAGCTCTGTTTCGGCTTGGCTGCGGGCTTGGCCGCAGGCTTGCGCCGCGCAGGCGGCTTCTTCTCCGGCGCCGCCATCGTATCGAAGCCGACATAGACGACATAGTCGTCGATCACGCCGGCCGGCACCGGCATCGGGAAGGTCAAGTCGGGTTCGATATGCGTGAACGTGACGCGGTCGTTATCACTGGCGACGGTCACCGGGATGCGCGCGAATTTCGAGACGATAGGCTTGGGGTTGACGCCTTCCTGCACGATGGCGACACGCAGGGGCACGTCAACAGTGCCCGGCCCGCCGGCAGGCCCGGTGATGATGCGGCCTTCGATGCCGACCTTCATGGTGACCACGCCGGCGGTAACATTGCACTCGCGCGCGGTGCGAATGATCGTGCCCTGATAGCGCAGGCTCATGACGCCGGATTCGGTGGTCTTGGAATTGTCGCCGATCATCAGCGTCGATGCGCCGGTGCGCACGATCACGGACGGACATTCAATGTCGGAAGGATCCGGCGCGGCACCGTCGGTACCCGCGCCGGTCGTCGCCTTGTTCGAGTCGAAGACGTTCAAGGACGACAATGAGGAACTCAGACTGCTGGAACCGCAGCCGGCCAGCAGCAGCGCCAGCACCGGCGCGGCGATGAAGCCAAGGCGCCGGCTGGCGCCCTCGCCCGGCTCTCGATCGTTCAATCCCCCACGCATCTTTTGTACTCACGTTTCTTGGCCAAAATTCATCCGCCGTGCGGGTGCCCCCGCGCGGCGTCACCCCTTATAGCAAACCAAGCGTGGCAAGCCCAAGGCGGCAGAATGGGCGGCTTTACGGCCTGTCGTCGTTGAGGCGCGCATACAGCAGATGGTCGTGCCAGACCCCGTTGATGCACAAATAGCCGCGCGCATAGCCTTCGCGCTGGAAACCGGTCTTCTCCAGCAGCCCGACCGAAGCCGCATTGCTGGGAATGCAAGCGGCCTCCAGGCGGTGCAGCCGCAATGTGCCAAAACAATACGGAATAACCGCCCGCACCGCCGCGGTCATATAGCCGCGCTTGGCGTAGGGCGCGCCGACCCAGTAGCCGATGCTGCCGGTCTGCGCGACGCCGCGCCGGACATTGGCCAAAGTCAGGCCGCCGACCAGCGCCTGGTCCTGGCCGCGGAAGATGAGAAACGCATAGGCGAGATCATTGCGCTGATCCTCGGCATAGCGCCGCAAGCGCCGGCGGAAGGCGCCGCGCGTCAGGTCGTCGGCCGGCCAGATCGGTTCCCAAGGCGTCAGAAAATCGCGGCTGGCCTCGCGCAGGGCCGCCCATTCCCCATGATCGCCGAACAGCGGCGCCCGCATGTAGACGCCGTCGCCGACTATCGTCGGCGTCGGCTCGCTCAGACTGACGGTGCGGAAGAAAGCCATGGCGCCTTTTCCCGACCCGCTGCTTGATCACGCCGCGGGACGGACCAGACTTTCCGCAATCGCGGCGGTGCTTTCAAGCCCATTGCCGGGCCCGAGCGCGGCAATCGCCGGCCGGCCGCGGCCGATCAGGGCCCGGCCCGCGGCGCGCGCGCTGTCGACGGTGACCGCTTCGACCTTGGCGACGATCTCGTCGAGCGGAATGGGCCGGCCGAAGGCCAGCATCTGGCGCGCGATCTGGCCCAAGCGGGCTTCCGAGCTTTCCAGCGCCATCAGCAGGCCGGCTTTCATCTGCGCCTTGGCGCGGGCGATCTCGGCTTCGTTCAGCGTCTCGGTGGCGCTTTCGATCTGGTCGATGACGACGCGCATCAGTTCCGGTGCGTCGGCTTCGTCGGTGCCGGCATAGAGGCCGAACATGCCGGTGTCGGAATAAGGCATGTGGAAGGCCTGGATCGTGTAGCAAAGGCCGCGGATCTCGCGCACTTCCTGGAACAGCCGCGACGACATCCCGCCGCCGAGCACGCTGGTGAAAACCTGCAGGCTGTAGAGCGATGGATCGCTCACCGGCACGCCCTGCAGCGCCAGCGCGATATGCACCTGTTCGAGATCGCGGGTCTCGACCCGCGTGCCGCCGCCGAATCTGGCCGGCTCGGGCGTCGGCGAATCCGGTCCGACGAAGCTCGCAAATCTCTTCTCGGCCTCGGCGACGATCTGCGCGTGATCGACAGCGCCCGCTGCGGCCACCAGCATGTTCGGCGCGCGATAGTTGCGGCCAAGATAGGTGCGCAGGCTCTTGGCGCTGAACGAGCGCACGGTGTCGGGCGTGCCGAGAATGGACCGGCCGATCGGCTGGTTGGGGAACGCGGTTTCCTGCAGGCGGTCGAACACCAGATCGTCGGGCGCATCTTCGGTGGCGCCGATTTCCTGGGTGATGACGTTCTGCTCGCGGCGCAATTCCTCCGGATCGAAGGTCGGCTCGGACAGGATATCGGCCAGCACGTCGAGCGCGAGATTGACGTCCGCCTTCAGCACGCGGGCGAAATACCCGGTCGACTCGACACTGGTCGCGGCATTGAGGTCGCCGCCGACCGCTTCGATGGTCTCGGCGATCTGCCGCGCGGTGCGCTTCTTCGTGCCCTTGAAGGCCATATGTTCAAGCAGATGAGAAATGCCGTGTTCATCGGCCTTTTCGTCGCGGCTGCCGGCGCCGACCCAGACCCCGAGCGAAGCCGACTCGAGATGCGGCATGCGGTCGGTCACCACCGATAGGCCTGAGGCCAGGCGCGTTACTTCAACCGTCATACCGCAGCTCCTTGACGCGCCGCGCGCGACGCATTCGACACAAATTTCTCGACCTGCCCCTGATCGGCCGGCAGCACGGTGATGCGCTCGGCCTTCTTCGGCAGGTCGGATAACCAATCTGGGAGGCCGGGGTTCACTCCGCAAGCCGCCTCAACCGCATCGGGGAATTTCGCCGGATGCGCAGTCGACAGCACCACCATCGGAGTCGCCGGATCGCGCGTTTCCTTCTCGGCAACCGCGAGGGCGACGGCAGTATGCGGGTCGGCGCAATAACCGGCCTCGCGCAGCCAGGCGCGGATGGTGGCGGCGGTTTCCTGTTCGTCGGCACGATCGGCGGTCAGCAGCGCGCGCATGGCTTTCAGCGCCGCGCCCGGCACGGTGAAGCGACCGGATTGCGTCAGCGAGCCCATCAGCGCCGAGACCTGGGCGGCATCGCGCCCGCAGGTCTCGAACAGCAGCCGCTCGAAATTCGACGACACCTGGATGTCCATCGACGGCGACGAGGTCGCGGTGACGCCGCGCGTCTCGTAGTCGCCGGTGGCGAAGGTGCGCGCCAGGATGTCGTTGACGTTGGTGGCGACGACGAGCCGGTCGATCGGCAATCCCATGCGCGAGGCGACATAGCCGGCATAGACGTCGCCGAAATTGCCGGTCGGAACGGTGAAGGCGACCTTGCGGTGCGGCGCGCCCAGCGCGACGGCGGCGGTGAAGTAATAGACCGCCTGGGCGACGATGCGCGCCCAGTTGATCGAATTGACGCCGGACAGGCGCACGCGGTCGCGGAAGGCGTGATGATTGAACATCGCCTTCACCAGCGCCTGGCAGTCGTCGAAGGTGCCTTGGATGGCCAGCGCATGCACGTTGCCGTCGGCCGGCGTCGTCATCATGCGTCGCTGCACCTCGGAGATGCGGCCGTGCGGATAGAGCGCCACGACATCGACCTGGGCGCGGCCGCGGAAGGCTTCGACCGCCGCGCCGCCGGTGTCGCCCGAGGTGGCGACGACGATGGTGGTGCGCTCGTTGCGCTGGATGAGGACGTAGTCCATCAGCCGCGCCACCAGCTGCATCGCGAGGTCCTTGAAAGCGAGCGTCGGCCCGTGAAACAGCTCGAGCACGAACAGGTTCGGGTCGAGCTGCACCAGCGGCGCAATCGCCGGATGGCGGAACGTACCGTAGGCCTCGCGGGCGATGCGGGCGAGATCGACTTCCGGAATGGCGTCGCCGACGAAAGGCTTGAGCACCTCGACGGCGACTTCGGCGTAAGGCTTGCCGGCGAAGCCGGCGATGGTCTCCTGCGACAGCGAGGGCCAGGACTGCGGAACATAGAGCCCGCCGTCGCGGGCCAGGCCCGCCAGCATCACCTCGACAAAATCGAGCGGGGCGCCGGCGCCCCGCGTGGAGATATAACGCATTGAAATATCTTAGCTTTTTGTTCAGAACGGGCCGGGATTTGAGCGCACCCTAACCCCGCGCCCGCGCTGACACAAGAAAGCAGGTCGCGGTCATCCTTCGGCGGTGGCGAAGACCCGCAAGCGATGGCCGTCGGGATCGAGCGCGACGAAGGTCGGCCCGAAGTCCATGTCGGTCGGTTTCTGCGCGATCGGGAGGCCGCGCTTCACCCAATCGGCATAGGTGGCGCGCACGGCGTCGCCGTCGGCGACCTTGATGGCGATCTCGCCGCTGCCGGGCGCGGCGGCGGGCTTGGGCTCGACTCCATTCTTCGACCAGAGGCCGAGCATCAGGCCGTTGTCCATCGCCAGCAGGGCAAAGGTCGGCGCCACGTCGAGAGCCTTCTTGCCGAGAAGGTCGCCGTAAAAGGCGGCGCTGGCGGGGGGATTGTCGACATAGAGCAGGACGTAGTTGATATCGGGCATTGTGTTTTCACTCCGGTGCGGTTTGCGATGCCGTCACCGTAGCCAAGCCCACTGCCAGTTTTTGTCAGCAGTATCATTCGCCGCGGATCCCCTCGGCGGCGCGCCATTCCTTCAGCAGCGCGGCGCGGCGGCGCGGATAGCGCGTCTCGGTTTCCGTCAGCGCGTCGATGCGGTCGACGCGGAAATGCCGGAACGCCTGGCGCTTCTCGCACCAGGCGGCGACGACCAAAGCGCGCTGGAAAAAGCCGATGGCGAACGGCCAGATCGTCCGGCTGCTCTTTTCCCCGTCGTTGCGGGCATACCGGATGACGACCTTGCGCTCGGCGCGGATGGCGCGGCGCATCGCCGTGAGATCGCCGTCCTTGCCGGCGAACTTGTCGTCGGAGGCGACCAGCAGCGCCGAGGTTTCCAGGCTTTCCTTGAGGTCTGCCGGCAGCACGGCGGCGATCTTGGCCAGCGCATTGCGCGCCGCGCCGCTGAGCGCATCGTCGGCGCGCGCCGCTACCCAGCGCGAACCGAGCACCAGCGCCTCGATCTCGTCTTCGGAGAACATCAGCGGCGGCAGCATGAAGCCGGGGCGCAGCACATAGCCCATGCCGGCCTCGCCGTCGATCTGCGCGCCCTGCCCGTTCAGCGTCGCGACGTCGCGATAGAGCGTGCGCAACGAAATGCCCAGCTCATCGGCAAGCACGGCGCCACTGACCGGGCGGCGGTGCCGGCGCAATACTTGAATGAGGTCGAGCAGACGTTGCGCGCGCGACACGGCTTTGGCCCTTCGGTGCCGGACCAGCCTAGCACGCCTGCTGCCAATTTATGTCAGGACGAAACGATTAAACCCGCCGCCGCAGCCGGCCGGCCAGCCAGGCGACATAGACGCCGCCGAGCGCCAGCGCGAGGCCGAACCAGGTCAGCGCATATTGCAGGTGGTTGTTCGGCATTTTGACTTCGATCCTGCCCGGCTTGGGCAGGCCGCCGGGCGGCACCGGCTCCTCCTGATCGATGTAGAATGGCGCCGCCACCGTCCACTTGTGGGCCTCCGCCATCGCCTTGGGATCGCGCACGTACCAGACGTTGTTCTTCACGTCGTCGGCCGGCGTGAACAGGCCGCGCGTCTCCGGCCAGCGCATATAGCCGACGATATCGACGCTGCCGCGCGGCGCGCCTTCCGCTCGCGTCGCTGGATCCTTGCGGTCGGTCGGCACGAAGCCGCGGTTGATCAGCACGATGCTGCCGCCGGCCAGCCGCGCCGGCGCAAACACCCAGAAGCCCTGGCCTTCGACATCCGCGCGCAGCGACGAGCCCGCCGTGTAGGCATAGGCCTCCTGCCCCTCGAGAAATTCGGCGGAGAACGCGACGCGGGAGTATTCGGTGCCTTCCGGCAGCAGCCGCTCCCAGTTCAGGCGCGGCGGCAGCGGCTCTGGCGGACGCGACGCACGCGTCGTCACGGTGGCGATCAGATTTTCCTTCCAGACCTTGCGATCGAGTTGCCAGATGCCGAGCCCGACGAGGATCGCCATGGCGACGACGGTCGACACCGTCGCGGTCAGTATCCCGCCGCGACGCTTCTCGCGCGGCAGCATCAGGCGCCGCCTGCACGCGCGTCGTCGCGCGGCACGAGCCGGCCCGGCGCCGCTTTATGATGGTACTGCAGCGCGATCAGCAAGCCTTTGACCATGCGCAGCGGCAGCAATGTGACGGCGAGTATCAGCGGCAGCCACAGCGCGGCGTGCAGCCAGTAAGGCGGCTGATAGACCACCTCGGTCATCAGTGCGGCGAACACGACGATGGCGCCGCCGATCAGGATGACGAACACCGCCGGTCCATCGCCGGCATCGGCGAAGCTGTAATCCAGTCCGCATTTCTCGCAGGCCGGGCGCACCGTCAAAAAGCCCTGGAACAGATGGCCGTCGCCGCAGCGCGGGCAGCGGCCGCGCAGGCCGCGCGAGATGGGAATTGGAGGTGATGACGGTGTGGCGGTCATTTTTACATCCGTTCGTCCCCGCGAAAGCGGGGACCCAGGGCCTAAAAACTCCGTACCAGAAAGTACTGGGTCCCCGCTTTCGCGGGGACGAACGGAGTTTATCTCAATCGCCTTTCCTCAAAACAAAAGGGCGGCGTTACCGCCGCCCTTTCGCAGACTGAATACCGGGCGGCGGTCAGTGCGCCGCCGCGTGTCCGGCGCCGGCGCCCCAGACATATATGCAGGCAAACAGGAACAGCCAGACCACGTCGACGAAGTGCCAATACCAGGCGGCAAATTCGAAGCCGAGGTGCTGGGTCGGCGTAAAGTGCCCCTTGAGCGCGCGCGCCAGGCAGACGATCAGGAAGATCGTGCCGATCAGCACATGCGCACCGTGGAAGCCGGTCGCCATGAAGAAGGCGGCGCCGTACATGTTGCCGCTGAAGGTGAAGGCGGCGTGGGCGTACTCGTAAGCCTGCACGCAGGTGAACAGCGCGCCGAGCAGCACGGTGAGCAGCAGGCCCCACTTCACGCCCTGGCGGTCATTTTCCAGAAGCGCATGATGCGCCCAGGTGACCGTGGTGCCCGACGTGAGCAGGATCAGCGTGTTCAAGAGCGGCAGATGCCAAGGGTCGAAGGTCTCGATGCCGGCCGGCGGCCAAACGCCCTTGGTGAAGGCGAGGCGGGCGACTTCATGCGGCTCGCCCGGGAACAGCGCGGTGTTGAAATAGGCCCAGAACCAGGCGACGAAGAACATCACTTCCGAAGCGATGAACAGGATCATGCCGTAGCGGTGCGAGATCTGCACCACGCGGGTGTGGTCGCCCTTGTACTGCGCCTCGTTGATCACGTCGCGCCACCAGGCGATGAAGGTGTAGAGGACGCCGATGACGCCGACGCCGAAAACCAGCGGCGCCATCGCGTACATATGGTGCATCCACGAGACGGCGCCGAACGCCATCACGAAGGCGGCCGCAGCGCCGACCGCCGGCCACGGGCTCGGGTCGACCAGGTGGTAGTCGTGGTGCTTGGCATGAGCTTCGGCCATCGTCGGTCTCCGTTCAGGTCTCGTTCGAGGCGCGAGCGGCGCCCCCAATTCAATTCCGCTAAAGCTTACTCGAACTCTTGCCCGCCGCGTCGGCAACCGGCCGGTCGGATTCACGGATCGGGAAGAATGTATAGGACAAGGTGATGGTGTTGAGGGTGTTCTGGTCGCGATCCTCGGCGATCTTCGGATCGATGTAGAACACCACCGCCATTTCGCGGGTTTCGCCGGGCTTCAGGGTCTGCTCGGTGAAACAGAAGCAGTTGATCTTGTGGAAGTAGCTGCCGATCTGCGGCGGCGACACGTTGTAGGCCGCCTGCGCGCTGACCGTGCGCGCGGCCATGTTGATGACCTTGTAATTGACGGTCGCCACTTCGCCGATGCGCAGCGTGATGGTGTTCTGCTCGGGCACGAATTTCCACGGCAGGCCCGGCGTCACGTTCGAATCGAAGCGCACGGTGATGGTGCGGCCGAGGATATGATCCGGCGCCTTTTCCGACACCTGTGGCGTGCCGGCAAAGCCGGTGGTGCGGCAGAACCAGTCGTACAGCGGCACCGACGCATAGGCGGCGCCGACCATGGCCGCGACGAACACGCCGCAGCAACCTGCGATCACCACATCGCGGCGCAATTTCGACTTGCTGGTTTGCGGTTCGGTCATTTGTTCAGCCGGTTTGCGTTCAGATCGGACGCAGCAGGATCATCGGGCCCTTCACCAGGGTCATCACGTAAAACAGCACGACCAGCGCGACGAGCGACAACGCGATGGCGATCGAGCGCGAGCGCCGGGCGCGCTTCTGCGCCTCGGTGAGCACGATCCCCTCGCCATCCTTTTGGTCGTTCATAGCGACTTCCATGCTCACGCGGTCAATCGGGCAATCAGCCCGCCCCAGCCGCGCTCGATCATCAGAACAGCGAACAGAAGGAACAGATAGAGGATCGAGAAAGCGAAAAGGTTCCGGCAGGCGCGCTCGACCGGGCGGCGCTCGCGGAACACCTGCGCCGCCAGCACCAGCATGCACAGGCCGGTCGCGACCGACACGGCGCCGTAAATCGCTCCGGCATAGCCAAGCGGCCACGGCGCGATGCCGAGCGGCACGACGATGAAGGTGTAGAGCAAAATCTGCAGGCGCGTCGTCGCGTCGCCCTTCACCACCGGCATCATCGGGATGCCGGCGCGCTTGAAATCGTCGGTGCGATACAGCGCCAGCGCCCAGAAATGCGGCGGCGTCCAGAAAAAGATGATGAGGAAGAGAAGGATCGGCTCGAACGACAGCGAGCCGGTCACCGCCGCCC
>JADMIO010812837.1_pt1 | contig 59430 bp, 41 predicted proteins | sample 8958161 | NCBI WGS metagenome assembly JADMIO01 (sample SAMN16585339, study PRJNA669376) | soil metagenome | isolation source: Crop rotation soil | place: USA: Cullars Rotation, Alabama | collected 2011 | reverse complement strand
AACTTGTCCACGTGGAATTCTAAGCTTAGGATCCCAATGTGCTGGAAAGATGGTCCGAACGTAAGGGTCTGTTTTGGAATCGCACTATCATCGCTCTGATTGGAATTTTCCTTCTCCTTTACGGTCTTTGGTATCCGCTTAAAGGCGACCTTTGGACCTATCTCGGCGTGACCGGCACGATCTACCTGGCGAGTATTTCCGTGCTTCTGATCGCCTGCTGCTACTGGCGGAAAGCAAACAGTTGGGGAGCGGGCGCTTCGATTGTGGTGAGCGCCGTGATTCCAGTCACTTATCTCGTGATGGAACAGTTACCCTCGACCGCCGCACTTGCGAAGTCCATCGGTCCGTACTATTCGGGAATCGCCACTTATCTATTGTCAGGAGCTGCAATGATCTTAGGCTCGCTACTCAAACCCCAAAGCCACGTTGAAGGGAGAACAGCATAATGCCGAGTCACTGGTTTTGGTGGGCGATGACGATTGCCTGCGTGGTTTGGTATTCGACCATCACGGTCTACGTTGCGATCAAAGGTGCAAAAGACATCAAGAACATGCTCGCACGACTCGACGCTACGAGAAAGGAAGAAGCTGAGGAACGGTAATGCTCGTCTGCATCAGCGCTAATCCCGCTATCGATCGTCGACTGCGACTCGAGACTATCGCAGTCGGAGAGGTAAACCGCGCTTTCTCGGCTCAACCTTTTCCCGGCGGCAAAGCGGCGCATGTGGCGATGGTGGCGAAGTCGCTTGGTGTCGATGTGATGTGGGTTGGATTTCTCGGCGGCGCTGCCGGAGAAGAATGTGAATCAGGTTTGTCTGCGTTCGGAGTGCCGTTGACGGTAGTTCGCACGCAAACTGAAACACGCGCAAACCTCGAACTTGTCTCGGCAGACGGCGTCGTCACCGAGATCCTTGAACCAGGAGGCGCTGTAACGGAAGGTGAAGTCGAGCGATTGCTCGCATCGTGCCGTGACATTTTTGCGGAGAGCGATCGAGGCACACAAGTGGCGCTGTCGGGCAGCCTGCCACCGGGCGCGCCGGCAGATCTGTATGCGCAGTTAATTCGTCTGGCCCATCTCTATGGATGTCGCGCTCTGCTTGATGCGAGTGGCGACGCGTTACGCCAGGGACTCGCTGCCGGTCCCGATTTTGTGAAACCAAACCGGACTGAGGCTGCAAGTTTCGTGGGCCATCCCATCAATGACGTCCACACCGCAGTGGCAGTGACGCAGGATTTCTTTCACGCCGGTGCGAAGAGCGTCGCAATCTCCCTCGGCGCCGACGGAATGATTTGGCAACGTTCCGCCGGCAGCGATGCGTTTGCGTCAAAGCCTTCAGCTCTCGCCGACTGCTCATCAGTCGGTTGTGGTGATGCTGCACTAGCCGGATTTGCCGTTGCACATGAACGCGGGTTGGGTGACGAAGAAACGCTGCGACTCGCGACAGCATGTGGCTCAGCGAACTGTCTCGCAGACGCGCCAGGACGAGTTGATGAGCGCAACGTTCTACGATTTGTCCAGCAAATACCAGTGCGACGCATCGAGTTGGCGCAACCAGTAAGTGTGGAGGCCCAATGATCCGGATCGCGTTAGCTGGTTGCGGCGAACACTCGCGAACAAGTCACGCTGCTCCCCTTGCCCGGTACGCCGCGCTGCGGCCGGAGGAAGTCGAACTTGTCGCGGCATGTGATCTCAATGCGGCGAGAGCAGATGAGTTCTGCCACACATTCGGGTTTCTGCGCGGATATGAGGATCTCGATCAAATGTTGCAGGCTGAAAAACCTGACGCGTGCGTGTGCGTGATGCCGATGGAGAAGATCGTTGAAGTGGGAATCAAACTTCTCCAACGCCAGATTCCCTGCGTCATAGAGAAGCCGCTTGGAACTTCGCTCACTGAGATTGAGCGATTGGCCCAGGTCGCACGCGAGACTCAAACGCCACACATGGTGTCGGTCAATCGTCGCTTCATGCCTTTTCTCAATCAGGCTCGATCGTGGATGGAGGAACGTGGCCCGCTGCGCTATGTCCGGGCGACGCAAGTACGGCATCAACGAAGTGAGGCCGATTTTATCTGGTCCACTGCGATTCATGTGCTTGACGCTTTACGTCACATCGCGGGCGAAGTGGATAAGTTTGAAGTTACCGTGCCTGAAAATACGGGCTGGTATCTGATTGAGTTGAGATTCAAGAGCGGAACGAGTGGGCACGTCGAGATCTTGCCGACAGCCGGGATGGTCGAGGAATCGTACGAGATGTTTGCGGAAGGCTGCCGCGTACGCATAACGGCTGGTTCCGGAACGCAGCGCTCGATTGAGTGTTGGGAAGACGGCAAGCTGGTGATCGAAGCGTATGCGAAAGAAGACGAACCTGAGGATCTTCGCAACGGTTCATATCAGGAAGTGGAAGAATTTGTACGTGCGTTGCAAACCGGCCGCCGCCCGCAACCAACGATTGAAGATATCGTGCCGTCCGCTCGGATCAGTTTTGCAATTGCGGAGTTAGTAAGTTCTTAGCTCTTGATTTTTTAGGAAGTTTTTCACGCAAAGACGCAAAGGAAGAACTCAAGAAAACTTTGCGTCTTTGCGTGAAAAACTTCTGCAAGCCATCGCTATGATCAAGTCTATCTACCTCGTGATCGCGACGATCACTCTCCTGTTGTTCCACGTCTCAGCACAGGAACCAAGACACGTCGGCGGAAGCACGTTCGCCAAAAACGATATCACCTACTCGACCGCGGTCGTCACACCTCATGTCCCATGGGCCACAAAATTGCCGCAAGGTCCGATAAGGGGTTTCTTCATTCCGTCCATTCAATACGGCAGAGACATGGTAGAGTTGATGCAGCGCCTCTCACTCGCGCCCACCACAGACTCAATCGATCGCAACTGGGACATCAACTGTTGGGGCATCGGCGACTTCTACGGTCACGAGTATCGCGGTGATCGAGACGACTTTCGAACGGTCTACGAATACGTCGAAAAAGATCTGACCGGAAACACTCAATACGAGGTCATGGTCATTCCCGGAATAAACGGATGGTCGCGCATGACCCGCGCCACGCGCGACGCGATTTTGCGCCGCGTGCGAGATGGCGCCGGACTGGTGCTGCTGCATCCGTTCGTTGGCGACGTAAAAGGTCATTCGTTCAAAGGCGATGAAGCGACTGGAGACGAACGTATATGGGAGCTATCTCCACTTGTAGGCGTCGCGAATGACACCGTTAACGAGCGTGGATATCCGGAAAACAATCGGGATGCAATTACAAAGGGTAAGTGGGAACTCGGCCAAGCTCACTTTATCACTGAAGGTCTGCCACTGGAGTTGCTTCCGGAAGGCACAATCGGCGGATCTTTTTATCGATACCAGTCGAAGGGCAGCGTCCTCATCAAATCCGGCAACAACCCGATTCTCAGCGTCAGTAGTTACGGAAAAGGCCGTGTCGTGTCGATGGCGTATGTCGAGGAAGGCTTCACTCCGCAAAGCATCAATCCGATTGAAACGAGGATCTACTGGGACTACTGGGAATACCAGTATTCACTTCTCGCGCGCGCGATCTTGTGGGCCGCGGGAAGAACGACGCCGGTTCGAATCGAATCGCTTATTGCCGATGAGAAAGGCATAAAACTATCGCTGAATACATCGAGCCAACAGGCAGTACAGATTGAAGTAAACGGGCTAAATGAATTCGGGCAATCGCTTGGCTCAACCGGCCTCAGTAAAACTCTTAATCCCGGATCAAACTTAATTGAGATCGGAGCCGCAAAATTTCCGTTTGGCGGGACTTGGCCCGGAGGCCGCCAGATCTTCAATGTCATTGTTCACGACTCGAGCGATAACTCAACCCTCAACTGGGGCGCCGCAACATTCACAACTCCAAAACAGGCGCTGCTGACCAGCACTAAAACCGCAGTCGACGTTTACAAGCGCGGTGAAACGTTGAGCGCCGTCTTGCGCGCCACTGGAAACTTGAGCGGACTGCAAATGAGAATGCGGGTTGCCGACGATCTTGGCCGGTTACTCGGCACGGTTTCCGCGCCTGCGCGTGGTGAACGAACTTTCACGTTTCAACTCAAAGATTTTCTCGGCAAGTTTGCACTAGTCAACGGTGAGCTGGTGGATCAACGTGGCGATATCGTCGATCAGGTACGAGCCAAACCTGTGATGGTGGTCCAGGACAAACGACGTGAGAAAGAGTACACCGCGCTCGTTTCCTTTGGTGGAACAAAACATTATCTACAGGATGCGCAGATGCAAATGGTCCACCGTGCCGCCGCCGACACCGGCTTCACATGGTCCAACGATGTCGACAATTCTCTCAACATCCCGCGCGGAACGTTCGGCGTCTACTGGTACGATCGCGGGCCGACGACTCCTCAGGATATGGAACGCGCCATCGCCGACTATCAAAAGACCGGCGACTTCGAAGCACTTGGCTACCTGACAAAGAAAGAACTCTACAAACGCACGGGTGACAAGAAGTTTCTGCAGCGCACTCCTTCATTCAACGATCCCGCTGTCCTCAAGAATCTTGCTGACATTGTGCGCGCTTCGGCTCGCAACAAAGCGCGCTACAACATGGATTATTACTTTGTTGGTGACGAAGGATCGTTGACTTCATATGGCGATGCCGTCGACTTCGACTGGAATCCGCATACTCTCGCAGAGTTCCGCATCTGGTTACAGCAGGAGTACAAGAGTCTTGCTGCACTGAATCGAGAGTGGCGCACGAGCTTTACCGATTGGAATTCCGTCATCCCTTACACAACCGACGAAGCTCGAAAGACGAGAAACTTCGCTCCGTGGGCTGACCACCGCACGTTTATGGAGATCACTTTCGCGCGCGCTTACCAAACTGCTCGTGACGCCGCGATCGAAGGTGATCCGGATGCACACATCGCAGTTTCCGGCACACAAGCTACGAATGCTTACAACGGAGCCGATTGGTCGCGTCTCGATCGTGTAATCGACGATTTCCTCTCGTACGACGGCGGCAATCAGTGGGACATGCATCGATCGTTCGCGAAGCCAAACGCGATGATTGGCTTCTGGACCGGATATGGATCACACGGACTGGCAGTTCAAAACGCAATCTGGACCGCGGCGATTAATAACGTGCTCCACCCGAATATTTTTTGGATGTACTCATTTCTTAATCCCGACCTGACTCATTCAGCGTCGGCGCGCGACATGGGTAAGGCTTTCAGTTCGCTGAGATCTGAAGGAGTCGGCAAACTGTTGATGGAGTCGACGCGGCGCCAGGACGGCATTGCGATTTACTATTCAATGCCTTCGATTCATGCCGCAAGCATTCTTGGTTATCACCAACGCAGCAGCGATGACGACGATGAAGTGCCGGACAAAGCCAGACTGAGCTTCACTGCAAATCGTGACGGCTGGGTGAAAACGATCAAGGATCTGGGCCTGCAGTTTGACTTCGTGTCAGCGGAAGATGTCGCGACGGGAGGAATCTCAAACGAGAAGTATCGAGTAGTAATCCTTCCGCTTGCCTTCGCTCTCTCCGACGAAGAGGTTGGGCAACTTGCGGAGTTTGTTTCGCGTGGTGGTGTGGTGATTGCCGACGCAGCGCCGGGATGGATGGACCAACACTGCGCGTGGCGAACGAATGACAAGGTGAACAAGTTGTTCGGTATTGTCTCTCCACCTCCCGACAAGCTCGATATAAACCCTACTTCTGATAACAAACCGGCGATCGAGAAACACACGGGAGCTGGTTGGACCATTTACCTGAACACTACGTGGGATCACTATCCAAAGCTGCGGGCTGCCAAATTCGGGGGTGAGTGGTATCGCCAGATCGCGAGAGCGATCTTTGAGAAGGCCGGTATCAAACCTGCCATTCAGGTGACGTCACCTGACGGCAAGCCGTTGTCGCAGGCACAGATCGTTCGTTACCAATTTGGCGATGCGGAAATCGTCGCGATTGTGAAGGACAACGTCGCGATTTCCGGCGTTGTGGGTCAGGACGGAGTTACGACGTACACCGATGCCAATCTCGGACAGGTTGCGAAGCAGGAGCTAACGATAAAACTTCCGCGAAAGTTTTTTGTGGCCGATGTCAGGTCGGGTAAACAACTCGGGTTCACTGATTTGGTTCACAGTTCGATTCTCGTTGGCGATGCACTCGTGTTGGGTTTGAGTCCGACGGTGAACGAACTGAAGTTTGAAGGACCGCTCTCTGCGCGACCGGGGGATCACATTTCATTTGTTTTGACGTCGAATGGAGCCGGGACGAGTCTGGTGCGCTGTCACGTCTACGCGCCCGACGGAACTCGTTTGCCGGACTATTCGAGCAACGTTCTAGTCAAGGATGGACGCGGTACGTTTACGCTCCCGTTTGCGCTGAACGATCCAATTGGCAAATACGTGATTCGCTCAACTGATGTCGTGACTGGGGCAGTTATCGAGCACACGATCGAACTTGGACACGGTCAGAACCACCACGCGGTAGCGGGTGGGTACGCCGTAGGCTCCAATACAAAATAGGCTGCGCACCCACCCGCTACCGCGTGGTGGTTCTGACCGTGTCCAAGTAAAGTTATGCATTCAGAAACTCTTCGCGCTGTTGTCGATTGCCTAATTCCTCCCGACGATTTTCCTGGCGCCTATGACGCAGGAGTCTGCGACTACCTCGAGCGCATCTTTCAAACCGATCTCGCCGCACAATCTGAGTTCTTCCTCACCGGGCTCAACGGCATCGACGCCGAAGCGCATGAACGATTCAACAAACCTTTCACCAATCTCACGCCAGATCAGCAGCTCTCGACACTCGCAGCCATCGAATCCAATGACGTAAAGACCTCCTGGTCCATATCACCATCCGTGTTTTTCGAAATGCTCGTCAACACGACCGCCGAGGGCTACTACAGCGATCCGCAACAAGGCGGCAACCGCGGCGGCATCTCGTGGCTAATGACCGGCTTTGAAACAGATTCATGAACGAATACGACGCAATCATTATCGGAACAGGCGCGGCCGGTGGCATCGTCGCATGCGTTCTGGCCGAGGCCGGCAGACACGTCCTGCTCCTCGAACGAGGCGCAGCGTTGACTTTTGCTGACGTCGGTCGCGACCATCTCCGTAATCAACGGCTCGCTATCTACGGTCATAACGCTGGTCCAGACGTGATTGGTAACCCGCGTGTCTTTGTCGATCCTCACGGCAGATCGCGAGTCGTTAAGCCTTACGAAGTTGATTACCACAACAACGCTGCGTGCCTCGGAGGCGGAACGCGAGTTTACGGCGCGCAAGCGTGGCGATTTCATCCCGACGACTTTCGAATGGCGAGCAAGTATGGCGTTCCCGAGGGGAGCTCGCTCGCCGATTGGCCCATCGCGTACGAGGACCTCGAGCCTTCTTATGAACGTGCTGAATGGGAATTAGGCGCAGCCGGCAATGGCGACTCCACACAAAGCGCGATTCCGCGCAAGCGCAATTACCCATTGCCTCCCGTGCCGCCGAATCCGCAAACCGCAGCGCTGCAAACCGCAGCACGCCAACTTGGTTGGATAACCAGTCCTGTTCCGTTGTTGATTAATACCCGGAGTTACGCCAGACGACCGGCATGTATCGAGTGCAAGTACTGCGTCGGTTTTGCGTGTCCAACCGACGCGAAGAACGGCTCACAAAACACAGTAATCCCACGCGCACTTGCAACTGGTAACTGTCATCTCAAAACATCTGCCGTCGCAGAAAGGATCGAGACAGACAATCGCGGGATCGTCAGAGGCGTTTCTTACTTTGTTGGTGCAGAGCCTCGGCGTGAAACAGCCCGCTCGAAGTTAGTCATCGTTTCGGCCGGTGCAATCGAATCTGCGCGTCTGTTGTTGAACTCTCATTCTTCGTTACATCCCGCCGGTCTTGGAAATGAGTACGATCAAGTTGGACGTAATCTACAGGGCCATCTCTATCCGCGCGCTTATGGGATTTCTGCAACCAGAGTCTTCAACGGCATTGGACCAGGCGTAACGATTGCGACGATTCAATTCAACCACGACAACCCAGGCATCATTGGCGGCGGCATGCTGGCCGACGATTTCATCAAGCCGCCGATTGATTTCTGGTACGACTCACTGCCACCGGATCTGCCGCGCTGGGGAGTCGAAAACAAAAAATTCATGCGCGAGAACTTCACTCGCGTGATGCATGTTCGTGGGCCAGTCCAGGATATTCCGAATCCTGATGGACGTGTGACGATCGACAACACGGTGCGCGACAAATACGGAATTCCGGTTGCGCGTCTCAGTGGCACGACACATCCGGCTACGGTCGACGCGGCAGACTTTATGCGCGAGCGTGGTGAGCAGTGGCTGCGCGCGAGTGGTTGTGAAAAAGTTTGGAGCGCTCAGCCAGGGCTGGTTCTGAGTGGCCGACAGCATCAGGCCGGCACGTGTCGCATGGGTAACGATCCGCGCACTTCTGTGACCGATGAATGGGGTCGTGTGCACGGTCACGACAACCTTTTCGTCGTGGACGGCTCGCTGCACGTAACAAACGGCGGTTTCAATCCAGTGCTAACCATCATGGCGCTCGCGTATCGTTCCGCCGAATACATCGCGAGGAAGCTTGGATGAGGTCAGTACCGTAACGCGGTAGCGTCGAGTGAGTCTTCTGTATGAATAAACTAAACATCGCACTGATTGGCTACGGTTTCATGGGACGCGCGCACAGCAACGCGTGGCGACAAGTGCGCAGCTTCTTCGACGTGCCTTACGAACCGGTGCTAAAAGTGATCTGCGGGCGGAATGAGTCTGAAGTGAAACGTGTTGCCGATCACTTCCAGTGGCAGGAGTACGCAACCAACTGGGAGGAAGTCGTCAACCGGAACGACATCGACGTTGTCGACATCTGTTCACCTGGTTACACGCATGGTCCTATCGCGATCGCCGCAGCGAAAGCTAAGAAGATTCTGTTTTGTGAGAAGCCGCTCGCCAATTCGCTCACCGAGGCTGAAGAGATGTTGCAAGCGGCGGAAGCTCACGGCTGTGTTCATATGATCTGTCATAACTACCGGCGCGCGCCCGCGGTTTCGCTTGCGCGGCAACTGATCGACGCAGGTGAGTTGGGAAACATCTACCACTACCGCGCCACTTACCTGCAGGATTGGTTACGTAACCCGGAGTTTCCAACGCGTTGGCGATTGAACAGGTCTGAGGCGGGTTCAGGTGCGCTCGGTGACCTCTTCTCGCACTCTGTAGATCTCGCACGTTATCTCGTCGGTGAGATTTCTGAGTTGTCAGCAATGCTCAACACGTTCGTTACCAAACGGCGTGTTGGCGACAGTGACAAAATGGCTGACGTTGATGTGGATGATGCTGCGTTAGCGCTCGTGCGATTTCAGAATGGCGCAGTCGGGACGATCGAAGCAACGCGCTACGCAACGGGTCGCAAGAATTTCAATCGCTTCGAAATCAACGGCAGCAAGGGCAGCCTCGCGTTCAATCTGGAACGCATGAATGAACTCGAGTTCTATTCAGATGCCGGACCAAACAGCGGCTTCAGAACAATCCAGGCCACCGACCGTACCCACCCGTACTTGAACGGCTGGTGGCCGCCCGGTCACATCATCGGTTACGAGCACACCTTCACTCACACCGTGCTCGAGTTGCTACAAGCCCTGGATGAAGAGCGACTGCCGATTCCGAATTTCCACGATGGTGTTAAGAATCAACGCGTACTCGATGCAGTAGAGAGATCCGCAACCACGGGCGCATGGCAAACTCCTTAATACGCCGAAGGCGTTCGCAAATTTCAGCCCAAGGTTCGAGCGTAAGCGAGAACCCTGAAAAGTAGAACTAAACCCTGAAAGGGTTCGCCTTGAGAGGAACCCCTTCAGGGTTAATAGGGCTTTTTTATTCGTATTCCCAGGGTTGTCGCACGCTCCAACCCTGGGCTCAAATTAGCCAACGCCTTCGGCGTAAAGAAAAGGTGAAGCTTTGCAGTTAGAAATCTTCGACACAAAAGCTGTGTTGGGCCAAGCCGCTGCCCGGGATGCCGCGACAATCATCAACCAGGCGATCAGCGAGCGTGGTGCTGCTTACGTGATCGCGGCCACGGGAGCTTCTCAGTTCGAGTTTCTCGACTCGCTGGTAGTTGAAGAAATTGATTGGTCCAAAGTGGTGTTCTTTCATTTGGACGAATACGTTGGATTACCCGAGTCGCATCCCGCGAGTTTTCGACGATACCTTAAAGAACGAATTCTCAGCCGCGTTCAGCCACGAAGTTTTAATCTCATCAATGGCGAGGCCCGCGATGTGTACGAAGAGTGTCGTCGCGTGGGTGACTTAATCTCGCGCGAGACGATTGATGTCGCATTTGTCGGTATCGGAGAAAACGGACACCTCGCATTCAACGACCCACCGGCAGATTTAGAAACAGCCGAACCCTACATCGTCGTCAATCTCGATCAGCGATGTCGTCAGCAACAAGTTGGCGAAGGTTGGTTCAAGAGTCTTGACGAAGTTCCAACGCAGGCAATTTCAATGTCAATCAGGCAAATCCTCCGCAGCCGCCATATCCTGTGCATTGTTCCTGATCAGAGGAAGGCAGTGGCAGTGAAGAACTGTGTCGAACTCGAAGTAACCCCCCTGCACCCCGCCTCGATACTACAGAAACATGACAACGTCACGCTCTACCTCGACCGCGACTCGGCTTCCCTACTTCGAGCACCGTAAACCGTGAGACTCGTGCTTGTCCTTCAATAGAGATTGGTTGTATAAGCTAACCGGTTCGCGACATTAACCCTTTCACCCGGGCTCCGACGATGAAGCGCGAAACGAAACTCCTCGACTGCACTCCGAGCAAACAATACCTCAATGACCGAGCTTGCTAAAGATGCAATCGATAAACTCGACGCCCTGCTGCGAAGCATTGTGCCAGGTTTCGTGCTTCTAGTGGCATTAATCGTGGCTGATTCGCAGCAGCGACTTGGTGTCGTTGGTTTATTCTTGGGAAACTGGTGGAATGGTTTTGGTCTCGGCGCGTTATTAGGCATCGTCAGTTATGCTGTTCACTTGTCCGTCCTTGAGGATTGTTGGATGCGACCTGTAATGCGCCTCGTAAGATGGCGCTATTTAAATGACATCCCCCCAAATCTCCGAACCAAAAAACCAAGCGAGATCGTTCCGTTGCTCTCACGGGAGCGTTGGGCCAGAACTGCCTCGGATGATAAAAGAATTGTGGCGCTGCAAACGATGCTTACCAAGGTTTATCCATGGCTTATATTCCTTTACTGTTCTGGTTACCTGCTGGTTGGTGGGGCAGTCGTGCTCCTTTTCAAAGGGGCGAGCCGAGATGGAATTGGTGTCTGGACAATAATGGTGGGCGGAGTTTTGTCACTAGTCGCTGCCATGATTGCTGACGCTAAGGCTACACGACACGAAATGTGGCTTATCCAAAAACAACCTCAATTCTAATGTTGTTTGTGACAAGAACTAGTGTCGGTGATAACGTAGCTGCCACGAACACGCCTCAAGATCATTCAACCGAACAAAGGGTCAACGTACTGGCGGAGATGATCTGTCGGGCTCATGACCCTGCCATACGTGCCGCCGCGTTGCTTGTGCTCATGTCAGCACTTGAAAACGCGGAAGATCCCAAATCACTTGCGAACAACGTGAAGCATTATGCTTTTACTCGGTGCGGTGAGTTGAACGTCTACGGCATGGTTGACGAGCAAATCGCAGCACTCGAGAATGAGTTGTTAACTGACAACTCCCATCTGTCCTGATCGTTTGGTCCAGGGGGCCGGTTCCCACCACGACTTTCTGGTCCAGCCTGTATCTCCGTTTTCTCGAGCCTCTTTCATAACTCTAGTTACTGTTATCGAGAAGCGCATGAAGTTTCTCAGGCGCGATTAACTTCCATGCCTCACGGAGATGGGCCGCAAGTTCCTTATCGCTGACTCGCGGCAATTCAATCCCGATCCAGCCTGCGGGACCAACATACGGCGGCCGGTAAAATCTCTTCGGATCAGCTTCGATCAATGCCGTCTGCACTCCAATTGCGGCCGGCACGGTCACGGCGATGTGACCGTCGTTGTGGTGATTGATCGAACACATCGCAAACACTCTCTTCTTCACAAAGAAAGTCGGTTCGCCGTGGGAAAGTTTTTCCCACGTTTCGGGCAGCGCCAGGCAAAGACGGCGCACGCGTTCGACGTGTTTTTGTGGATCACCTCGGGGCATGCGGGCTCACAGGATAATTCGCTTTCTTGAGAACTACAAAGAACCGAGGAGCAGTCCTGCAAACTTAGCGACACTTTGTAGCTTCGGCGGCTTTTAGCAATTCGGCAGTATCTTGATAACCCCTGGTCTGAGCAATTATCTCCGGCTGTACCTGCTGATGATTTGTAGTAACCATCCGCTCCCTTGCGCAGCTCATACCCTTGTTCTGCTTTGTTGTTTGAAAGGCTACCGGTGTCTCTCCAGGATGAGCTTCAACTCGTTGCGGCTGTTGAGGCCTGCTACTGCATGAACCGATCCAACCGCCCCCGATCACAACACTGACGATAAGACCAGTAAAGATCAGCTCGTCTCTTTTCTTTTCTAATAGGATTGTCACGATTCTCTAAAATAGGATCTTCGACAGCTCCTTGATTATCACCGCATGAGTTAGTCAAAAGCCCTCAAGGACCTGATCGGACCACTCGGGGCGCGTCCAGTTTGGACCTGGTGAAGGAAAATTGGTGCGGCAAAAGCCCTGGTGATTGGCGAAGTCAAAAAGCGCGTGCGGATAATCATTGATGAGCAGCGCTGCCTTCAACCCGTCATCTGACCAGACAATTTGAATTCTCGAAGGCTTGTCTCGGTCAACAACAGACGCTACGTCGTAAATATGCAGCGCATCGATGACATCGTAGTTCTCACCACGAAACTCGAGGGCATACAGATAACCAACTGTCCCATCATCCTCAAAGACTACGCCGTAATCTGCCGTTGACGAGTTGCTCGACAATACAACTTCGTTTCCAATTTGAAATTCTTCCTCTAAATCAACGGATGGCATCTGTGACTAACCTGATCACTTGGTCAATATCGGACTCGTTGACATCATTGAACTGCATTAGGCGAAGGTAGCCTGCACCATCAGCAGCAAAACGAATTTGACCGCACTCGTATATCGCGCTGAGGGGCGCCTCCGGAGCCATCCAAATGGACACGGAGTTTTCTCCAATTAGCGTGGTAAAGGCAAAAGATTCATCCTTGAATCTGTCACTGGGCCAACTACTAATATCGCAAATCGGTAAACAGCCTCGAAGGATTGAGGCTTCACCGAGGTCTTCGATTGTTTTCTTGAAATAGTTCGCGATGAGAGTAACGGTCACTTTACAGATCGCACCAGTGTTCTGATTCAACCCGATGTCGAGGAGCGACCTCTTGAAATCGCCGGTACGCCAATAGAGAGGCGTCGATGAAGTGAGCTCTACACACCGAACGGAAATTGGTACGTAATCACTGACTTGAAGAGTGCAATTGTCCACTTCAGCCGAGCCAACGATTCGTAGCATGTTGATCACTTATACAGCGCATGAATCACTACTGTCGATGACGACGGATTAATTAGACGATTTGATAGGTGATTACGCAGATTATTCTGTCTGATCAATGACCTCAAGGTCGCTGTTGCTTCACTTCACAGTACATTGTCTATGATTCCATCTGATGGTCACAATTTCAGTCGGCGAGTCCTTGCTGCCGGCAAAGTCATCCAGAGTAGGCACCATCTTTTTGGGCAACGTAACCTGCTCTGAGTCCGGTCCAGTTATCACCTTATCCTTAGCTTTTTCCAAAATATCCTGACCCATTCTATAAGAAAACACTAAGGTAAAACTCACATTTTCGTATTCATATGTCGTCCAAGCAGTCCCGCCTCCTAGACTGGTTTGCCCGAAGCCACCCTTCTTGGACCCGCGTCGATGAAGTGGGACTATTTCATTTAAAGTCTTACTCAATTCCGGAAACAAGAGCTGCGAGCCCAAATAATCTGTTTCCCATCCAAGCCGTTTGGGATAGAGGCGCATTCGACAAACTTGCCCATCGGGGGCGTAGTCTGGCGTCATCCAAATATGTTCACTGACAGAATAAACTGGAACAGGCTTCCCGTACGTTCGCTCCACTTCCGAACTTGTCTGTCCAAGTGCGGTGTTGAGACCGAAAAGAAAAATGACCAAAGTAATCACTCGCACTCTAAACCTCCAGTATTTACTTTCCACGTGCAATTTAAGAATGAATCATCAACTCGTCACCTAAAAACGCCGAGGCAGATTCTAGGTTGTATCTTAGTTACCCTGAGGCATGAGCTCCTTGAACGCGCGACAGAGAGGTCGACTTCGACGACGCACGGGCTGTCGCGAAGGGCGTGGGGAAATCGCACGTAATCAACAACCCGTGTTCGATGTGCTTAATTGGATACGCGACTTTGGCAAGGCGTCGCAGTTTTAGGTTTTGGGAGAATTCCTGCGCAGCAATTTACTCTTCCATGACATTGCAGTCAATGTGAGGATTCCAACTGCAAAGGGTCATGATAGCTGAGGTCTTACCGGTCTACTGAGCGGACCTCGATCTGACCTTCGCGCACGCGTGCCTCGAAACGTGGTTGCGGGAACGTTGCTGGACCATCCACGACACTTCCGTCTCGGACATTGAAACGCGAGCCGTGCCACGGGCACTGGACCACGTCACCTTCCAGGGTGCCCTCGGACAATGGACCACCGAGGTGAGAGCACGTGTGGGCCAACGCACACACCTCACCTTCGCAACGCACCAGAAGCACCGGCACGCCCGCGGCGTCCACGCGCTTCATCTCGCCCTCTCGCAGTTCAGTGTCCGCCAACACCGATACGAACTTCTTCGGCATCTCCTGCGCAGCGGCGTGATTCACTCCAATCTGCTCACCGAAAACAAGATGGCCGCCAAGGTAAGCCGCAGCACTTGAAACAGCGTATCCAAGCATCGCGAATCCCAGACCGGCTCTTCGTTTGTTCTTTCTTCGAAGCACTAACGAACTTGCGTAGAGTGTGGTCGCTCCAGCGTTGAGAATGCCGTGCAACAGTCCAACTTTGCGCGCGCGCCCGTTTGTTTCAGACCAATCGGTCAATCCTGTGATTGCCGCTCCAGCAGCACCAACAAGTCCGACTGCAATGGCGACATCGGCGCCCGAGCCTAACTCTCTTCGACCACTAATCGATTCCATCGCGTCAAGCGCGAAAGCCGCCGTCCATGCGCCGAGTGGGACGTCCGTGAGCACAGGGTGAAGTGGATGGCCAAGCCACGTTCCGTGCAGGAAGTTTTTTACATCCCTTCCGACTGGTCCGGCTGATTCAAATGTGTCGCGAATGAAAGGCTGTATCTGATTGCTCAACCGATCGAGTGCTTCCTGCTGTTCGACAGCCTTAATCAATGTTTCACTACCCATGTTCCCTCCCGCATGTTTGTTGCCGTCATTGCTGTCTGGTGTTTGTGAGTCTAGAAAAAAGGTTTGCTGTTTTTATCACGCAATCGGGCGATGTACTTGGTCTAGCCAGCCTTACAGGTTTCATGCTAAAAAATGCATCTCGGGCCGCGTGTACTGAGCCTTTTCTCGATCCCAGGAGTTAACTTGTTAAAGCTCTACCTCCCGCTATCTCCCGCTAAAGTCATTGCTTCAACTCTGCTGGTTGCAGTTGTGCTGGTTCCTCTGGTTCCACTCCAGCGCCTCGCCGCACATGCCCAGAATCAAGAAACACGTCTCCCTGGCGCTCATCAAAAACAAGATGAATTTGTTCCTGGTGAACTGCTGGTTCGTTTCCGTCCCGAAGCAGCCGTCGCGAAAACAAAAAGCACAGTTCAACTTTCAATGCTCAGCGGTGGACGCAGTCTTCGTGTTGACCTGAATTGGTTCGGGGGCTCGGATTTGGTCAAGGGTCTGAGGCTGGGACGTGTCGCTCCCGAGGCGACGCTCGATGCAATCAAAGCGTTGCGCGCTCGTCCTGACGTTCTTTATGCCGAGCCAAACTACATCAGACATTTCGATGCTGTGCCGAACGACAGTTTCTACGGATCACAGTGGCCTCTGAAAAATTCTCTACCACCACCATCTATTGGCGGTGGCATCAGCGCCGAATCCGCCTGGGACACAACTACCGGCAATCAGAACATCGTCGTCGGCGTCATCGATTCAGGTATCGACATCGATCATCGCGATCTCAAAGACAACATCTTCATCAACACCGCCGAAATCCCCGGCAACAGCATCGACGACGATAACAATGGTTATGTTGACGATGTAAACGGTTGGGATTTCATCCATCACGATCGAACAGTTTTCGACAACGCGGATGACGATTTTCACGGAACACACGTCGCGGGAATAATCGGTGCTCGCGGAAATAATTCAATCGGTATCGCCGGTGTTAATTGGAACGTCCAGTTAATGCCGTTGAAGGCAATTGGACCAGGCGGTGGCACCGACTCCGTTCTTGTGGAGGCTTATCACTACGCAAAGATGATGCGGCAGCGCGGCGTGAACCTGCGTGTGCTCAATAATAGTTACGGCGGGCAGGCATTTTCGCAATCGCTGTTCGACGCCATCAAAGAACTCAGCGATGCAGGAATACTGTTTGTCGCCGCTGCCGGCAACGACACGCTTAACAATGATTCCGTACCTCATTTTCCGGCCAGTTGCGATTTACCGAATGTGATTTCTGTCGCGGCTTCGACGCAGGCCGGTTTTTTCGCGTCGGACTTTTCTAACTACGGCGCGCAGACGGTCCACCTCGCCGCTCCCGGTGACAAGGTTTTGAGCACGACGCCTCATGGCTATACAGGCGCCGGGCTCGTCGCCGCTAACACCGATCCCGACGGTTCTACTTATTCAAACATCAGCGGCACTTCGATGGCAGCACCCCACGTTGCCGGCGCCGCGGCGCTTGCACTTGCGGCGAACCCGGGCATCACGATGGAGAAGTTACGAGCGGCGGTGCTGTTTGGAGTTGATGAAAGCGGTGTGTTTTTCTTCCGCACGATCACCAGCGGCCGTCTAAATGCCAACAGGACAGTTCAGTTTGCTCTTGAAAACGACACGACAGCTCCTGCAGTCGCACCTGAGCTCGGGATCATTTCACAAAACGGTAGAAGCGTATTCGTCCACTGGATAACTGCCGGTGATGACGGAATGACCGGACACGCTTCGCTTGAAGAGTTTTTATTTACCGACTCGACCACCGGAGAAGTATTTCGACTCAACACAGCACTCCCGGCGAATCCGGGAGTCTCAACATCGACGACCTTGAACCTTCCCTTTCGACATACGAGCGGCCAGTTGTCTTTACGCACTACTGACAACGTGGGCAACACAAGCGTTGCCACCATGAACGTCACTGTTCCGCTCAACAGCGCCGATCTTTACATCGTGACCGAAGGTCCGGCGAGTCCACTAACAGATCTGAATAGCGGTACACCCGTTGGTCCAAGAGGCGACGATATAACTGAGGGCGTCAGCCTTCCCTTTCCTTTCCCATTCTTCGGCCAGGAAAGGAACAGCGTGAACATTTCAAGTAACGGCGCGCTGTATTTTACGAATGACGTGAATCCCAACTTCGGACCTTTTGATTTCGCGATCGCCTCCGAACCCAATCTCAAGAATCTTCCGATGATCGCAGGCATGTGGGCCGATCTGCGGACTAATCTCAATTCGACCGACAATGTCTACATGATCAAACCCGATCTCGATCGCGTGATCTTTCGCTGGCAAGGAGTCACGTTTGGCGACGAGACGCCGGTCAATTTCGAGATCGAGTTGCGGCGCGACGGCACGATTCAGACACGTTATGGAAGTGGAAACGCAAATCTTCAGCGGGTGATTGTCGGAATCTCCGGTGGTGATCCGGATGCTTATCTGGTGACTTCACATTCATCAGTGAAAGGGCCACTCAGTTTAACCGATGCTCAGACAGTCACGTTTGCGTTGCGCAATCCGCCGTCGCCGCCGATCAGTGACCTCGCTGTTAAATTGACCGCATCGCCCGAACCTGTCCTCTCAGGCCAGAACCTCGTCTACCAGATTGAGCTCACGAATCTTGGACCAAATCCCGCTGACCTTCCTGTTTTGACGGTGTTGTTGCCGGCAGGAACAACCTTTATTAGCTGCTCGACCCATTTTGACGCCACCTGTACTAACACATCAGGAACCGTCACCGGGACACTCACTCTCCTGGGACTGTCGTCAATCAGCGGCAGCATATCGTTCGTCATAACTGTCAGAGTAGATGCGCCACCGGGAACGTCGTTCCAGACCACGGCTTCGGTCACTAGCGCTCGTCCTGATCCGAATCCGGCCAACAATTCCACGAGCGTGACCAGCAGCGTTGTGTCGCAGGTGTTCTTCGGCAACGTACGCGCGATCGGAGCAGGAAACTCTCACACGACAAGTGTGCGAAACGATGGCACCGTGTGGAATTGGGGAGTTGGATCGCAAGGACAACTCGGCGATGGCACCTCCGGCACTGCCTTGAATCCGGTGCGCGCGGTAACGCCACTCCAGGTACTTGGGATCGACGGAGTAGATGTCGTCGAAGATTCGAACGGTTTTGTTTTGGCGTTGAAGTCCAACGGCACAGTGTGGGGTTGGGGAAATAACTTCAACGCGCAGCTCGGCGACGGCACTGGTATCTCGCCTCGCTCGCGGCCTGTGCAAACTGTTGGATTAACAAATGTGAAGGGAATAGCCGCTGGCGACTTTCATGGAGCGGCAGTGAAGAACGATGGCACGGTCTGGATCTGGGGCGCACCGGTTCTGACTGGTGGTTTCGACCTGATCACAACGCCGATCCAGTTGAACGCGATCGCCAATGTCACTGCGATAGCAGGCGGCGCGCGTCACCTGCTCATGCTCAAAGCAGACAAGACTGTTTGGGCCATCGGGACCAACTCGATGGGCCAACTGGGAACTGGCAACACGACCAACAGCACCACTCCCGTGCAAGTCGCTGGTCTTTCCAATGTCGTGCGCATCGCGGCGGGCGATGAGTTCAGCGTGGCCCTTAAAGAAGACGGAACGGTCTGGGCGTGGGGCATAAACTTCAACGGACAGTTGGGACCAAACGGCGGCAGTACTAATTTTAGTCCGCACCCGAATGCCGTCCAGGTCACGGGTCTGCCGGGCGGATTGACGAACATTGCGGCTGGTAGCGCTTTCTGTTTGGCACTTGCAAGCGACGGCACGATCTGGTCGTGGGGAGACAATAGTAGCCGTCAACTCGGACACGGTCTCGGGTCTTTTGTGACTTCGACACCCGGACAGGTTCCAAATTTTGGGAACGTCGTTGCCATCGCAGGCGGAGCTCATCACAGCGTACTGCTGAAGAGTGACGGTTCAATTTGGGGTTTGGGTTTGAACTCTGATGGAGAACTGGGAGACGGCACGACTAATACTGTTGCTTCAATACCGATCAGAGTGAACGGCTTGTTGACGGTGAACGCTCCTGTGATCAACCCGACCGGCGGAAAGTTTTTCAATTCAGTTAATGTAACGATCACTTCACCGGTAGCGGGCGCGACAATTCACTATACGATTAACAGCAGTGACCCAACGGAGAATGATCCCATCATTACTTCCGGTGGAACTCTTCAGTTATTGAATACGACGGCGCTGCGGGCACGAGCCTGGAAGCCGGGAATGTTTCCGAGCGGCACAAGCTTCGCCGGCTTTGAGCCCACTGCGCCGAACGGACCACCGATCGTATACCTCGCCGACAACCCTCCAGTGCCGAATTGGTTTGCGGCACTCGACTCGATCCTACAGACTAAGGATCCTTTTTTAGTCGTTAACCCGGCGAACCTGCTCAGGAATCCTAACGACCCGAACACTCGCGTCGTGATCTTTGTGCTGAATCTGGAACTATATGTGGGCGAGACTCCTGCAGCAGTAATGATCAACCTCACGGATGCTAATGGCGGTGTTCATGATGTGGCGGCAGAAGACGTGCGGCCGATCCCACGCGGGCTCGGTTTTGCTCAGGTAACCTTCCGTCTTCCGAACAACCTGCCGCCGGGGACGTGCCAGGTGAAACTCGTCGCGCATAATCTGACGAGTAATGTCGGCGCAATCCGGATCGCGCAGTGAAAACGCTTTCTACAATCCCACCCACCGCTCTACACAATAATCCCGCCCACAGCTTTGCACGAAATAATCCCGCCCACGGCAGTGGGCGGATACTTCAAGTCCTTTCTATATAAGAACTCCCTACGAATCTGGAATCCCGCCCACGGGAGTGGGCGGATTGTTCAAGTCCAAACTATTTATTACCAGGATAAATAGTCCGGGACTTGAAGTATCCGCCCACTACCGTGGGCGGGATTAGAAACTGGTTTTTGGAACTGGGGTTATAGAAAGGACTTGAACCATCCGCTCACTGCCGTGAGCGGGATTATTTGTGTGAAGCCCCTCAACTGGTGTGGGCGGGATTATTGTGTGAAACCCGGTGAAGTCGCTGTCACGGTTTCGAGTAACGAAGCGCAACGTATCCTGATTTAAAAATCTTCGAGTCGATGAGTTGTAGTTGCTGTTTCTCCGGCAGGCTAATCCCGTCTAACCGCCTTCCTTCTCCTACAACCATCGGGTGAACGACAACATGATATTCATCAACCAGACCAAGCTCTATGAGTTGTGAAGGAATACTTACCCCGCCGGTTGCAATACCCTTGCCTTCTTCTTGTTTCAATTTAAGTATTTCGTCTTCAAGGTTCGTGCGAACAATTCTCGTATTTTCTCTTTCAGCACTCTCTAACGATCGCGAGAAGACAACGATTTTGTTTGCGTCAAAGGCTTGAGCAAAATCGTTCATTGCTTTTGTCTGTCCGGAATTATTCTTTGCGACATCGGGCCAAAACGGAACCATCAATTCATAGGTCTTGCGCCCGTACACGAGTACGTCAACATCGCACATGAGCTCAGTAAAGTATTCATGCACTTCTTCATTACCACTCAATTTGGTGTGGTCGCAGCAGCCGTCCAACGTGATGTTGATTCCGTAAATTAATTTTCTCATTGGATTACCTTGTTCTTGAGCACCACCAGGAAGCGACCATCTCTACTGACCAAATAACGATTACGTCGCTCCTCGTTTTCGACGTTTATCTTGAAGAGCGGCCGCGGCTCGCCGGCTATCAAGCGATCTCCATTCGATATCTATAGCTTGAAGTCGAAGAGCTCGATCTTTTCAGACCGCTCTGTTTCAGTGTTACACGTCGCCTCGCCGTTGAAGATCTGATTCTCTGACTCTCTGCAAGTAACTCCTAACTCGCCGCTCTAAATTATCAGGATAGGTGTATCCCAGCCGCTGACCGACCTCGATAGCAACACGACGCATTAATTCGATAGTGCGAAACAACGCCGACCAATTCGAGTCCCGGTCGGCGCCTGTATAAGTGTCTTCGAGATCAGCCCAGAGATCTGGCGGCAACCATCGCTTCAATCTTCTGCCGTACGGACCTGGTTTGACTGACCAGTCGTGATCAATCTCGATGCGCCATTCGAGCATTCGAAGCAGATACTCCTGCTTCAGGGAGTGGTCCAGAATATGTTTGGCGGCTATCAGGTCATCGCGCCAGAGATACTTGACTACGTAAGTTGTATCAAGAAAGAATTCTTCGATAGTGGTCTGATACTCGACGTCGGTTGGTGGCTTTGGAATGTAAGAACTGTACGTCGGAGGTTGTAGACGCTCGGTGAGATGCGTCTTGTCGAGCAACACCTGGTACCCCGCGTCAAATTCTGGCGGAAGTGCCGGCGCGCTCGCGATCCGTTCTAAGAGCTCGACCGGCCAGAGATTGAAGTCGATCTTCAGACCACTCTCGTATTGTGTTACATAAGCCGATCGCTCAAGCCCGCGATCAAGAATGAGCGGGTCACGATATAAGGCCAGCACAGAACCAAAAGTTTCGAGCCAGCTTCGATCTTCGTAATAAGACTTGATTTCGCGAAGCACGAGGATAACGTCGTAATCGGAAAACGCGTCTGTGTGTGCGTGTGGAATCGCACGCGAGCTGGTAAGTATCACGGCGCACACCAGAGGCTGCTGTTCTGCCCAGTGAACAAGCTGCTTGATGACCCGGTCTTCGGTCGCCATGCTGTTCAAGCGTCACCAGTAAGCTTCAAGGCCGTGGCCGATTCCAATCAACTCCCATGTCAAGTCATCGCTGCTTCGAAACCTGCTTGATTGCTTCTATCACAAGCGCGGGTTGTTGCGCCTGAATAAAGTGAGAGGCCTTTTCGACAACAATATGTTTGCTGCCCGGAATCGTTGTCAACCATTCCTTGTGTTTCTCGATCCAGAGTTTTCGCGCGTCGGCAGGCATGGTTTCGTCTTCAGTCGCAGTTAGAAGTGTTACCGGAATTCCTTTAGGCACCTTTGCCACTCGCGCCTGCGAATATGACGTATCAACCGAAGCATACTCGGCCTGAACTCCTTCGCTCGCCCTGGCAATGTCGCTCTCTGCAGCCTTGAGACGATCGGGCTGGGTCTTGCTGAGCCAGTCATTAAAACTCTCCTGGGAAGGATCGATGAGCACCATGCCGGCCACTTCTTTGGGATACATGTCCGCGAACACGCGAACGTAGATGCCACCGAACGAGTGTCCAACCAACACGTACGGAGGTTTGACTCCTGACTTCTCCAGCGCCGCGTGCAACTCAGTTGCGATCTGTTTTGCGGAACGAGGCTTCGGTCCCGGATCAGATTGACCCAAACCAGCACGATCATATGAGACGGTTTGAGCAAAAGCGGCGACGTCCTTTTGCACCGTGGACCACGAAGCGATACCTGCTCCAAATCCACCTTCGAATATTACGGCGGGAGATCCTTGTCCTCCGACTAAAAGCTGCAAACCGTGACCGCCTACGTCGACCTTCTGCAATTTCAAAACACTTCCTGAGGAGTCGTCCTTAGCGATCCGTTTGAATGTAAGCGGCAGACGTATTCCTTGCTGTGAGAATTGACCTTCGATCTGCGAGCCATCTTCATTAAATACACCTTCGTAGTTCAAGCCCAACGATTTCATTTCGAAGCGCAACGACTTGCCGGTCACACTGATCGAGTCGATCGGCAGCCCAGTCGCGCCTTGATCCGGGCTGTCGAGAGTTGCACTTAACGCGCCATCCTTTGAACTGATGTGCAGGACCAGATCCAGCTTTGTCCCAGACGCATCAAGAGTGCCTTTCCAATCTCCATCCGGTTTCACCTGTACTATCTGCTCCTGGCTTCCAGCGAAAGCTATTGACGCAAGCAGGCTTGCTAGTATGAAGCAAACTTTTGCGGCGGTCGTAAAAGTTTTCATTTTAATATCTCCGTTCGGAGCGTGCTTTCTGAGCCAGCAAAAGCCGTAGAGACGGAGTATTCTATCATCGCCGGTTTGAACCGACGCCGGCATTTCACGAGGAGGAAAACAAGGTGGCTATAACAAACAGTTTTGCAGGAAGAAATCTGGGGATGGTGCTGCTGGCAGTTTGGTTAATTCTTACCGGGCTCTTGCCGCTACTCAGTATCCGAGTTTCAACGACCGTCAATACTGTGCTCGCCGTACTTGCGATTGCAGCTGGTTTACTGATCCTGCTTCGTCGTTGAGATGCCGGCGAGAATTGTGAGTACGAATGAAGCCGGCTGTCGCAATACTTCGCAACAGCCGGCAAGCCGAACGTGTTACCTGTCTGCACGAGCCGGCGCACCCGCAACAAAAACTCCGCCGAGGAAGTCTGGCTCGAAGGCAAGGAAGTTGTGAAGTACCAGTAGATCAATACCACGGAAGACTTTGACATGTGGTTGTGCTCCGAGGCCGGACCCGGTGATGATTTCCGGGACCTTATCGTTATCCACGTCACCTGCTCCCACGCGCACACCACCGGTAAAATTAGGATCGAAGGCAAAGAAACTCAAAAGCTCCAGACTTGTTTGGCCGTCAAAAATTTTTACATGTCCGCCGGCAGCACCTGGTCCAGCTCCAACAATCACGTCTGCACGTTTATCGCTATTAAGATCGCCTGCTGCCACAGAGACGCCGCCGGTAAAACCAGGAAAGGCTAAGAAACTGCGTATCTCTGCACCCGTTGCTCCACTAAATACCTTAACGTGAGCGTTGAGTGCAGCGCCGGTAATTATGTCGGCAAAACCATCTCCGTTGACATCTCCTGCGGCGACATTAACGCCGCCTGTGTATGTCGGAGAGTAGGCGAGAAAGGATCTGATTATGGCGCCGGTCTTTCCATCAAAGGCACGCACCACGGGTCGCTCACCACCATCGGGAGCCACGATGATGTCAGCTCGTCCATCGCCGGTGAGATCCCCCGCAGCTACAAAAATGCCGCCGCGAAAGGAGCCTTGAAAAGCATAGAAGCTCGCCAAGAGTCCGTTTGTTCGTCCTAAGCGAGCGCCGTCAAACACCTTGACGTGCCCTTGCGCGCCGAAGCCCGCGCCGGTGATCACGTCATCAAAACCGTCACCGTTGACGTCGCCGACTGCCACGCGGACGCCGCCGAGAAAGTTCTTTTGATAAGCGAGGAAGCTAATTGTGTCGTTTCCATTTCCGCCCTCAACCCGGACTTTAACCACCGGTGGATGACCTGAATCTGGAGTGGTCACAACCAGAATTGTGGCGGCGTGTGAGAAGGTTGAGGAAGCAACGATCAAAAGGGTGCTGAGTACGACTAGACGAATTTTTCGGATTCTAATTAATGCGTGCATAATTTTCCTTTCGCGGCCTTTGCCGCCAAATAAGTATGAGATTGCAGCGAAGCTGCTCTCTACCTAAGGCGCAAAGACTCAGGAAAAACTATCACGCACAAAAATTTCTTTGGCAGTAGGAACGTACTGTAGGGGCGGCCCTCCGTGGCCGCCCGGCGTGGAATTCCGTTCTGGCCTCCGGGCGTGTAGATAGAGATCGTGTTCCACGCCGGGCGGCCACGGAGGGCCGCCCCTACAGTACGTTCCGAGTTATTTAATTCCTTTTTTGGCGAGTTGTTGTCGCAGGGCTGCGGAGACTGCCGCATCAAAACTGTTTTGTGCTCCGCCTTTCCCTTTCTTTTGCTCGGCCGCAATGTAGTCAGCGCGTTGCTTGGAAAGCGCGAGGATCTCTTTGCGGATCGCACTGCGCTCGGCGAGCCGTTTCTCAATCTCCTTCGTACGTTCTTCAAGGGACAGCTGCCGAATCTCCGACGGCAGATCCTCATCCTTAACCGCTGCGAGTTTCGTCGACCCGTTTTCAATGTCCTGCAACAGGTCACCGACATATGCATACGAGTTCAATGCCTTATTCACTGTTCGATCCGCCTTCGCCTCCGGCTCAGAAAGCGTGGCAACAGAAGCTTCAACCCTCTGCGCTACTTCCTTTCGTGCGGCTCGATAGCTCTCTCCGTCCGCTCCTGCGCCGCCACCATAGGCGAGATACGTTCCACCCAGACGAGTACCAAGCTGACTTAGTTGTTCATCGTACGGCGTCGAAATTCTTTCCACACCGCCGTCCTGAGAAATCATGAAGTACTGCCCCTGACCTCGCTCGGCGATGGCTTTCCACACCTGTTTGGTCGTGTCAGAAGCGCCACACTGAATCGTGTTCACGATGATTCCCTGCTTCACTGCCAGGCCGGCAGTCTTGAGCGGATCGGGTTCATTAGCATAATCGTGAGGCGGAGCGTCGCCGACCAGGAAGAGTATTTGCGCGAGATTTGAAGAAGGTTGTGACCAGCCGGCTCGAATTACTCCGTCCGCTAAAGCCCGTCTTACATCCTCTTCCTCGTCGCCCCCTCCCTCAGCCTTGTAGTCCATCAGTGTCGAGTAGACTCTATCCAGATCCTCGGTCAAAGGAAGAACCTGCGTGATGTACTGATCGCCTCGGTCGCGGTATGCAACCAAACCGACTCTTACTGACGGACGCGAGGAGGTTTGCATTACTTCATTAACAATGCCCCAAATCCGTTGTTTGGCTCCGGAGAGCAGCCCGCCCATTGAGCCGGTGGTGTCCAAAACAAACACCATCTCCATGGCCGGTCCATTCGAATTGAGTTCGACGGGTGCGATTCGTGGTTCTTCAGTGCGATTGAAGACCCAGGCAGTAGCTATTGCGACGCCAACAGTAAAGGTGAGTAGAGCCGTTAGGATGCGAACGGTGAATTTGGTCATTGCTGGAACCTCCTATGAATAACGGGATCGTTAGCAGTGGAACGCAACGACACTCCCTTTCTTGCAGCGGCTCCAAACTTTTACTGAGAGATCCTCAAATCTTGAATCTGTTCAGATTCTCCGGATAGCGATCGCCATTCGCGTCTTCATAGTCTTTAAAGCCGTCTCGCCGGGATTGTTGCCGGCCGCCGGCGCCGGTGCGGGTGCGGGTGGACCACCATTCGGATACGCACTGTTACTGCGGACATTCGGAATAGCTCCGGGCGCGGTTGAATCAACCAGACCGATGATCACCATCGACTGATCGTGATCAGCTCCTTCGCGCCACCCATGATGACGTCGAAGGCTGGACCAGCACTGAACACTCCATCGACATATTGACGCGCGATATCGTTCTGCAAAGCACGAGCGAGTGTGTGACCACCCTCGGCAGCCGGCGTCGCATCTGTGACTTCGGAGGTAGTTACGATTCCGGTTTTGTAGCCGTAGAGACGTTTCAGATATTCCCACCGGCGTTACGAACGAATCAATCGAGGATTAAATGTGTGTAAAGCGCGCACCCAACTTGGACACAGTCAGTACCACCTCACGGTAGCGGGTGGGTGCAAGCGCAGCGCGCCAGTTGTTTAGCCGATTCGAACGGAGAGCATGGACACTGAACCGCCGTCGAAACCCTCAACCGGAAAGCTGATCTCATCGCCATCCCTCATTTGAGCGATCACATACAGCAGCGGCAAATAGTGATCGGGGGTAGGCGCCGACAAGATCGCATCACGTCCCAACCTTTCGTACTCAACCAGTGAATCGTGATCGCCGCCGCGGATTAGTTCGCGCGCTCGTTCTTCAAATCGCACTGCCCACTCGAGCGGCTCAACCTGCTGACGACCCCAGGCGTACGCGTGCAGATTGTGGACAAGGTTGCCGCTTCCCATGATTAGCACACCTTCATCGCGCAAGCTGGCGAGTTGCTTTGCAGTTTCGTAATGGAACCGCGCCGGTTGTGTCTCGTCGATACTGAGCTGTATGACAGGCACATCGGCATCAGGAAAGGCGTGGCAGAGCACCGACCACGTGCCGTGATCTAAACCCCACCGCGTATCTAACCTAACAGAGACTGGCGCGAGCAAATCTTTCACGCGATTCGCAAGCTGAGAGTCACCCGGCGCCGGGTACTTGATCTCATACAGTTCACGCGGAAAGCCTCCGAAGTCGTGAATCGTGCGCGGTTGCTCCTGCGCCGTGACCAAGGTCGCCGGCAGGTACCAGTGCGCAGAGACGCAGAGTATCGCTTTCGGCTTTGGAATACTGCTGCCGAGCGCGGACCAACCTTTGGTCCATTCGTTACTTGCGAGCGCGTTCATCGGGTTGCCGTGCCCGAAGAAGATCACTGGCATCCGATCTACCATGTTACTTCCTGCCTTTTTATTGACGCCTTCAAAATAGGGCCTCTATCATACCGCAATGCTCCCACGTTCCTGCGGTGTCGTTCTGTTGATCCTCGCGGTTGCGTCGTCGTGTTCTGCGCAACAACCGCCGACAACACCAACCGACCAGGCCAGTCTTACAAAAATTCTCGGCTTCGAGAACGAGCATAGCGGCAACACCACACCCGGTGGCTGGTTTGGCAATCCGTCCGGCACAGTTTTCATGGACGACAAGATCGTCCACAGCGGTCAGTGGTCTGTGCGCATCGAACGCAACGCTCAAAGCGCCAGCGAGTTTTCCGTAATTGGCAGGACGATCTCCTGGCAGTTCTCCGGCAAAAGCATCGAGATGCGCGGCTTCCTGCGAACTGAGGATGTCACCGGCAACGCGGGACTCTGGATGCGCCAGGACAACGACCGCGAGATGCTTGCGCTCGAGAACATGTCGAGCCAACAACTGAAGGGAACGCACGATTGGGCCGAGTATAAGATCACGTTGCCGGTTCAGGGCGAAACGAAATCGCTCATCTTCGGATTCCTGATGAGCGGAACTGGGAAAGCATGGGCCGACGACTTGCAGATTCTCGTAGACGGCAAGCCCGTTTGGGAGTTACCCAAAACTCCACCACCGACGACAGTTCTCGATCGCGATCACGAATTCGACAGTGGTTCTCGCATCGTGCTCTCTGAACTCTCCGCCGTACAAGTTCAGAACCTCGCGACGACCGGCAAGGTGTGGGGATTCCTGAAGTATCACCATCCGTTGATCATCGCAGGCGAGCGCCACTGGGATTACGACTTACTGCGAGTGCTGCCTGCGATCCTTGCTGCACCCGATCGCGCCACAGCAAACGCTGCGCTCGCCAAATGGATTGCAGAACTTGGCGCGGTCAAACCCTGCGCGTCGTGTGTAAAACTCGAAGAGAACGAGCTTCATCTGCATCCGAGACTCGCGTGGCTGGCCGATACTAAACTGCTCGGCGCTCAGTTGAGCGCTAGCGTGCAATCGATCTATGCGAACCGCCCCGTCAGTACGAAGCAATTCTATGTTTCGATGGCGCAGTATGTCGGAAACCCGTCGTTCGATCACGAACTGACTTACCAGACTATCAAGTTGCCGGATACCGGATTTCAGATTCTGGCGCTTTATCGCTTCTGGAACATCATCGAATACTGGTTTCCATATCGCGACGTCGTGCCCGACGATTGGGACAAAGTATTGATCGACTCGCTGCCCACCGTGGCTTTGGCTAAAAACGCGGATGCTTATCAACTCGCGATGATGGAGTTGATCGCCAGAGTCCACGACACGCACGCCAACTTGTGGAGTTCGCTCAAAGTACGACCACCGACGGGCGAGTGTCAGCTTCCGGTGAATGTCCGCTTCATCGAAGGCGTGCCCGTGATTTGGGGGTATACGGGGCAAGTCGGTGAAACGAGCGGAATGAAACCCGGCGACGTAATCACCGAGCTCGATGGTGTTGCAGTGGCGAAGCTGATCGACCAGTGGAAGCCGTACTACGCGGCGTCCAACGAGCCGACGCGTCTGCGCGACATTGGTTTGCAAATGACACGTGGAGCATGTGGCAAGACCACGATATGGATCAGAAGAAATAATTCCGCGATGGAGATCAACGCGGAACGTGTGCCTTCGAAAGACCTCACCGCTTTTGCATTCAGGCATGACCAGCAAGGTGAGACCTTCCGCTTGCTGTCGAAAGATGTGGCGTATCTGAAGCTTTCGACGGTGAAGACGGACCAGGCTGCGAAGTACATCGAGTCGGCAGCAGGCACGAAGGGTTTGATTGTTGACATTCGCAATTATCCGTCAGAGTTTGTGGTCTTTGCGCTCGGAACGCTCTTCGTCGATCAGAAAACGGATTTTGTCAGGTTCACTAACGGAGACCTGTCAAATCCGGGAGCTTTTCATTTTGGACCGCCGTTGGCACTGGAACCACAGCAGCCGCACTATCCAGGCAAGGTCGTGATTCTGGTGGACGAAATCTCGCAGAGTCAGGCGGAATACACGACGATGGCGTTTCGCTCCTCACCTCGCGCGACGGTTATCGGCAGCACGACCGCGGGCGCCGATGGTAACGTCTCGGCGATTCCGTTGCCGGGCGGGTTCCGCTCGATGATCAGCGGCATCGGCGTTTTCTATCCCGACAAGAAACCAACCCAGCGCATCGGCATCATTCCGAATCGCGAAGTAAAGCCGACCGTCGCCGGCATCCGCGCCGGTCGTGATGAATTACTCGAGGCCGCCATCCGCGAGATCGTCGGGAAAGACGTCCCGCCCGCTGAGATCGAAAAAATGATTAAGCCTTGATTTGCTCTATCAACTGTCCGCCCAAGTGTAACGGTTAGACGAGGATCCTTACTTCCAGGCAAAGCAACTTCACTGCGAAATTCTCCACTGTGCGGTAGCTGCTTCGGTGGGATTCATGGGATCAGTGTTGAGAAAACGCTCGGTGACATGAAATCCGTACAGTGATCTCGATTCTGCCTCACATCTTTACATGTGGCCGGCGCTGCGTTTCTCACCGAACGGTGAACCCGATCCTCTGATTCGCTTCAATCTATGCACTTTTAGTTTCGACCATGTTGAGAATCTTGATACTCACTGAAACCGCTCGATCCCGGCACGACATTGGCTTGGCCTCGATCAAAAGTTCTAGTCATGGAGGCAACGAGACAATGAATCCGTTTACTTTGCTGAAAAGCGATCACGAGAAAGTCGCCGGCATCCTTGCGTCAATTGAAGAAACTACTGAGCGAGCCGCTAAAGGTCGAGAGGAACTCTTTACTCGACTCAAAGAGGAATTGGATCTGCACGCCAAGATCGAGGAAGAAATCTTTTATCCAGCGCTTGAAGACAGTGAGGAAACACGTGACGTCACTCTCGAGGCCTATGAAGAGCATAACCTCGTCAAGCAATTGCTCGCCGAGCTTGAATCACAATCCAAAGACACTGAAGAGTGGACTGCAAAGTTTACCGTCCTAAAGGAGAATGTCGAGCACCACGTAGAAGAGGAAGAAGGAGAAATGTTCAAGAAGGCGCGAAAGGTCTTGAGTGAAGACGAAATTGAATCGCTCGGTGATCGCCTTCAACAAGCCAAGACACAAAATCGCGCCGCCTCAGCCAGGTAAGAATCATTCCCCACCAGTTGAGCCAACATTACGGCTACCGTCAACGGTAGCCGTTTTTGTTGTCGCCGATTTGATCGGCCACTGTGTGGAGACCAACCACAACAGAATCGATAACCCTGTCGGAGCCACTCTTAGGCCAAAGCAATGTCATTTTGGTTGTGTTAGCAAAAGCCAATTTGTATACTGCACGGCGTTAACAGCTAATAGATTTCTCCACTAAGTCGCGTCCATTGTATGACGAGAGAATAGGGGAGATTGAGTGTGCTCACGTCCCTTCGTTGCTACCAGTTGTTGACTTCAAAATCCGTCTTCTCGTTCAGCCGCCTTTGATCTCTGTTTGAGGACGGAAATCAGCGTTACCCAGCTGACCACAATGAGTGGCGTTTAGCCGTGACATAAAACTGCATCCCGCGTCATCTCTATCAGACGAAGTACGTTAACGATTTAAAGAGGGATCCCCCCAGTGCCCGGAGTTTTGTTTTCCCCCAGTGTGAGATTGAGGTTCTGTCTCGCTCTGTTTCCCGCCCTTACACTCTTCGGAGTCCTCAATTCAGCCTCTGCGCAGAACACAGTCACGGGCGCCTTTCAGGGCATCGTGACCGATAGCCAAACTGGATCTCCCTTAAAGGATGCGATTGTAGAAATCATCAATCAACAGACGTTGGTAAGCATCACCTTGAAGACCAATTACCGTGGTCAGTTCTTCCAGGGTTTGTTGTTGCCGGGCACCTACCTCGTCCGCGTGTCGATGGCGGGCTATGTGACAAGAGCCGCGCTACAACCACTACGAATCACGTACACGGGCGAAGTGGTGCCGATTCCGGTTGCACTCGATCCAGCACCGGCGGGCATTACTCCTCCACCACCAACCGCTGCCGTTCCTGCTGCGGTTGAGGACACCGACATCCGAGGAAGCATTATCACGATCGATGGACGGCGCAGTGGGTCATACCTTGAAAACGAAGTAGTAACTCTTCCGCTTGGCGGCGTCACACTTACTCGCAGCTTCGACGAACTCGCATTGCTACTCCCCGGTGTTGCTCCTCCTCCACAAACATTGGGAAGTGTCGCCGGCCCAGGCGTGGGCGCGGGCGTTGGTTCAGCCGGACAGTTTTCAGTTAATGGACTTCGCTCACGTGGAAACAACTTTACTGTTGATGGATCCGATAACAATGATGAGGACATTGGAGTTCGCAGACAAGGGTTTGTCGCACTAATTCCGCAACCGCTTGAATCAATACAAGAGTACCAGGTGATAACTCTATTGGCCCCTGCGCAATTTGGAAGAAACATTGGCGGACAGGTAAATGCGGTTTCGAAATCCGGTGGTAAGCAGCATCACGGAACATTTTATGGGCTATTCAACTCTAGCCAGCTTAATGCCAGGAATTTTTTCGATACATCACTGGGTAACTCCGTTTCAGTGGTTCAGGCAAATCAACAGGATGTTGTCATTCAAACCCGCACCTTGGCTGGTCAGCTCATTAGCCAGGAGCCGTTAACGATTCGGAACGAGAGCGGAGACGAAGACTCTTTCACGCTTGGTCAATTCGGTTTTGTTGTGGGAGGTCCGGTCGCTCAAAACAATCTCTTCTACTTTGCCTCGTTCGAAAGAAAGGTAATCAACGCGACCGAAGAGCAGAGTTTTGCCGTGCCCTCGCTGGTGCAGCGAGGTGCATTCGCTTCCGGACAAACGGGACTCTTCCAGAATCCTTTTACGGGCGCTGCGACGGCTACAATTCCAATGAGTATCAACGGGGGCGCAATCTTCAGCCTCTATCCTTTTCCTAATAACCCATCTGGTATTTACGGAATAAATACCCTAACGAGAGTATTGCCGGCGTCTGGAAGAGGAACAATATTTTCGGGCAAGCTTGACCATCATTTTCGGCTCAATCAACGAGAGCAAACCGTCACTGGCCGCTACAACTCTACAAATGACTGGAAAGACATTCCCACGACTGGCGCCGCAATATTTTCAACCCTCAGGCCACGGATTCAAACCCACAACTTTTCGTTCTTCTTAAATAGCCAGATCAACTCACCTGATCTTTATCGTGGCCTCTTCAATCAACTGCGTCTTTCGTACGGCCGTACCAAACTTCGATTTGAAGAAATCAGAGATGAAGAATTCCTGATTCCGAGTAATTCGTTTCCGGCAACTCCATTTTTACTAAACGCTCGTGAGATCGTAAACATAACGACACCAACTGCGCCTGGCATACCAAACACGGGGCAGGTTATCTACCTGAGGCAACCGGTTACGGTTGAACAAGAGATTGGGCCAATCGGGCAAGTCGCGGTGGCAGGCTTTAGTCCGTTGGGGGTTGATACTTTTACCTTTCCACAACGGCGGGTAAACAACACCTACCAATTTGCGGACCAAATCAGCACGATAATTGGGGATCATAGTCTGACGTTTGGAACTGATAATCGCCGTAGTGAACTGAATAGTGAGTTACCGAGAAATGCGCGTCCATACTTAACTTTCGGCGGAGCTCCACGATTGATCTTTAACGGAGGCGTGCCAAGGTTTCCTAATGCCAATGATCCGAATCCAATCATCCGACCGGAAGATCTGGCAGCAATTGACGCCCCTAACAATCTTTTTCTCACGCTTAGCACTGGCCAGCCCGATGCAATTGGACTGCGCTTCTACCAGTTGAATTTCTTTGCGCAAGATGAGTGGCGATTAAGACGCAACATCTCGGTCTCGCTCGGGCTTCGGTATGAATACAACACGCCGCCACGCGAAGTACACGAACTAATTGAAGGCACTTTCAGTAGTCCAATGCTGAGCCTGACACCCGGACTCAGAACTTTTCTGGAAGGACGAACTCAAATATACGACGCCGATAGAAACAATGTGGCGCCTCGTCTCGGGTTCGCTTATTCGTCAAACCGACTCGGACATAACCACCTGACTGTCGCGCGCGGCGGATATGGAATTTTTTACGATCAAAGTCTCGGAGCCGTTGTCAGCCAATCGCGCAACGTCTTTCCGTCGTTCTTCACGCTCAATTGGGGCGGTGGCCCTTTTACATCGATTGACAACGAATTTCTTCTAACAATCTTCAATCCAGTCACAACAACCTTTGGAAACCAACTTACGCCAATCGTCTTACCGGGATCGCTGAACCGTTTGAATCCTGAACTTCCGATCGCGACATTCCTGGCTGGTTTGCAAACATTTTTCCCAAATGCCATTAGCCCAACCATTCCACGCCGTGAGTTCGAAATGCCGATGGCCCAACAGTACGGGTTTACGATCGAACAACAACTTCAACGCAGTCTCGTCCTCTCGCTCGCATACGTCGGAACCCGTGGAAAAAACCTGTTGCGCTTTACGACGCCTAATTTGGGACCCGGATTGAACATCGCTCCGACCCAGTTACAGATCCAGCAGCTTCAATTTCCCTTTCCGGTGTTTAATGGCCGTGTCTCTTCGCCGGCTCGACCAATCAGTGGTGTGGGTGGCATTCAGATTTTTGAAACTACTGCGAATTCCAGGTTTGACAGTTTGCAGATTCAATTGCGCGGCCGCGTTACCAATACATTTCAATTCCAGTCCTCATATTCATTTTCGAAAGCCGTTGATGATGTCTCGGACGTGTTTGATTTAGCAGGTGCGTCAGCGTTGCCACAAAACAGTGTGACGTTTGGAGGTGAGTGGGCGCCCGCAAGCTTTGACGTACGACATCGTCTTGTTTTCGATTTTATTTACGCCGTACCTACTAGCAAAACGGCAGTAATCAAAGTTTTTCGAAGATTTCAGGTTGCGGGCTCCGGGCGGTTTTATTCAGGACAACCGTTCACGGTGAACAGCGTTATCGACGTAAATCAGGATGGCAACCTCACGGATCGATTGAACACTGTCGATGGTCTGCAGGTTACAGGCAATGGTGAGCGGCCGTTGATCCTCAATACTACTAACACACTCAGTCTGCTCGCACCTTTCGGTCAGGATGGGCAGATTCCCCGCAATTCATTTCGGGCCGGTGCTACCGCCGTCTTCGACCTCTCCATTAGCCGGAAGATTTCACTGGGTGGCGCGCGAAACCTGATATTGCGAGCGGATATTTTTAATCTCCCCAATCGAAACAATTTTGGAGTGCCGGTCCGGTTTTTGGAAGCGGCGGGCTTTGGGCGCGCGGTGAACACGATAACACCCGCTCGTCGAGTTCAACTTTCGATGAAGATGTCGTTCTAACGAAATGCTTTTCTAAGTCCAGGATATAACAATGAATACTCCCACATACTTCCGATCGATCAAGTCCGTTGCGATCTTACTGTCACTGCTCGTAGCGGTGGGCGTCATGGTCCTCCTCATAAACCGCTCGCCGCGTCGGACCACAAATCAGGAATTGAACGGCGCCTCTGCAGCTCGAGAGATCGCGGTTTCCAAAGCTTTGAAAACTGAGCTCACTTCCGATCCCGATGCTCGACAGTTAAAAAAATCGGCCGCTGATATTTACCGTCGTTTGCCGATCAAGTTTGAGCCGAACGTGGGTCAGTTCGACAACGATGTAAGGTTTGCTGCTCGAGCCTCCGGCTTTGGACTGTTTATTTCAAATACCGACGCTGTGTTGGCTATGCACAAGCAGCAGGCGTCAAAAGACAATTCAAACACGCCTTCCAACACTCAAGTGAAACTCCGATTTGAGGGAGCTAATCGCGAAGCCGAAGTTCGCGGCGAGGAGGAACTGCCAAGTAAGAGTTTTTACTTTATCGGTAACGACTCATCGAAGTGGCATTCCAACGTTCCGCACTACGCGAAGGTGCGTCAAAAGGAGATCTACAAAGGAATCGACGTCATTTACTATGGCGTAAACGGTTCGATCGAATACGACCTCGAGCTAAAACCGGGTGCGTCTGTTGAGCAGGTTCGAATTGCGTGTGAAGGCGCCAGGAACATTAGGACCGATGAGCAAGGCAATCTTCTCATCGCAACGACGAACGGAACGCTCCAGCAATCGCGTCCATTGATCTATCAAACAATCAACGGGAAGAAAGTACCGATCAATGGGCGTTATACAATCCGCGAAAACAATGTAATTGGGTTTGATGTACCTGAGTACGACCATGCGACATCGTTGGTTATCGATCCGTCCCTGTATCTTTCAAGTTATCTCGGTGGAAGCGGTGACGACGAAGCCCTGGCGATTGCGGTCGATTCAACAGGTACGAATGTTTACATTGCTGGTCGAACCACATCAACGGATCTGAATGGAAAATCTTCTTTCCATCCACCTTACCATGGAGGAAACGACGCATTTGTTTCAAAGGTGACCGGACCGGGCGTCTTTGGTTTGTCATTCAGCGTTTATTTCGGAGGTAGCGGAGACGATCAAGCTAATGGTATTGCTGTTGAAGACAACGGAATCATTTCCATAACTGGCGAGACTACCTCTACAAACTTTCCAACACAACAGGCGCAACAACCTGTTAATGGTGGGTCTAGTGATGCCTTTGTTACGAGATTTAACGCTGATTTGCTATCACTGTTCATAATCTATTCGACTTATCTTGGTGGTTCCGGGTCCGACGAGGGAACCGCAATCGCCATTGATTCGTCCCGGAATGCTTATGTGACAGGCAACACTTCGTCTTCCGACTTCCCGAAGACTATCGGCGTCAGGCAACCTGTAAACAACGGCTCTTCAGACTTCTTCATAACTAAGATCAATTCAAGCGGTCAGCGACAATACTCGACTTATCTGGGTGGAACAAACTTAGATACCGCAACGGGCATTGCCGTAGATGCTTCGGGTAATGCGTATGTTACTGGTGTTACTCTCTCCACAGATTTTCCAGTCCAAACACCCATTCAGAATTCTTTAGCAGGTGGAAGCGACTCAGTAATCGCAAAGATAAACCCAACTGGAACAGAGCTCTTATACTCAACTTTCCTTGGCGGTACGAGTGCAGATGAGTCAAACAGCATAGCGATAGATTCAACAGGCAATGCCTACGTTACGGGCAGAACTTTCTCTCCAGATTTTCCACGCCCTAACGGTTTGCAGACTTCCTTATCAGGATTCAACGATGCGTTTCTAACAAAAGTAAACGCGGCTGGCAGTAGCTTTTTGTTCTCGACATATTTTGGCGGTTCGGGGTTAGAGACTGGATTTGGTGTCGCAGTCGATTCGTTGGGAAACCCGTATATCACCGGCCGGACTACATCGACCGACCTTCCTCTAACCGGGGCAACACAAGGCAATTCAGGAGGGGGGACAGACGCATTTGTTGCTGAATTCAACGCGAACGGAACTGCGCGTCTCTTTTCGACCTATCTAGGCGGCACTGGAGAAGATCGAGGATTTGCAATTGCTGTTTCGCCCTCCGGACGAGCATTCGTTGCTGGACAAACCACCTCGACCGATTTTCCACGCCAACGCGAATTCCAGACAAACCCTTCGGGATCACTGGAAGCCTTTGTTTCGGAATTCTTTCCACCTGCGACACTCACTATCAAATCGTCAAACCCTGGAAGCGGAGTTAACATTCAGATTACGCCCAACGACCTTAACGGAAACGGAAACGGCGTCACCGAGTTTTCTCGAACTTACGATGCGGGAACGTTTGTTCAATTGACCGCACCACAAAACGTCAATGGAAATGTTTTCGTAAAGTGGCAACTAAACGGATCTGACGCTGGAACTGACCCCGTTAGATCTCTTGAGCTCGTTTCTGATCAAACGTTGACCGCGGTCTACGTCACGCCACCGCCGAATGACAATTTCGTTAATGCTCAACCCATTTCTGGCGAAACAGGAAGCGTGACTGGAACTAATGTTGGGTCTAGCCAAGAAGCAAACGAACCCACGGCCGGCCATTCCGTCTGGTACAAATGGCAAGCTCCGGCAAGTGGGGATTTTACCTTCAGCACTTTCGATAGTGACTTCAACACTCTGCTGTTCGTTTTTACTGGGGAATCGGTTAGTGCGTTGACCGGACGAGGCACCAGTGACGATGATGCTCTGTCATTCTGCAATACTTTCGTTAGTAGAGTTACGTTTACAGCTACACAGGGACAAACATATTACCTGGCTGTTGACGGTAATTCGAGTTTTCCAGGTCCTACGGGAAACATTAAACTCAAGTGGGGCAAGAGCGCGAGGATATCCGGTGAAATTGTCGGATCAGCAAATAGAATTGAGCTGACAGGTGGGATCTGTCTTGTTGGTGTAGGAACTGCCTCCGGTTACACAATCAACAACGTTCCCACCGGCTTTGACTATAGCGTATCGGCACGTGATAGTTCTTCCCCAGCTTCTTCATTCGGCCCATGGGGTACCTCCCGAACCGTGCTCACCCCACTCACCGGAGACGTAACAGGGATTAATTTTGTGCAGACAACGCCGGTGTACAGCGTCTCGGGTAGGGTTGAGAAGGAAGACGGAACTGCACTAAGTGCCAGCATAACGTGCCCAAATACCAGGCCCGAGCTTGGTGGTGGTTCTAGAGGAGGGTCAGTGTTTGGTGACTTTAGCATTGGCGGGTTCTCGGTTTCGAACAGCTACGCATGTTCTGCGAGTAACCCCGACTTCACCTTTTCCCCAACCTCTATTACCGTCTCGGGCAATGGTTCGTTTTTGCGGTTTATAGGCACCCCTGCGCCACTTTCCGTCACGATTCAGACGAACCCTGCCGGTCGTGCTGTCTCGATAGACGGTGGACCAGATGTGATTGCTCCTCAGACTGTTCAATGGGTTCCGGGCTCATCGCATACGATCGCCACCACGGCAATGCAGACGGGAACAACAGGAACACAATTCCTCTTTGACAACTGGAGCGATGGCGGAACACTTTCACACACGATCACAGCACCTGCAACTTCCACTACGTATACAGCAAACTTCACGACGCAGTATCAACTCACAATGAATGCAGGGACTGGTGGCAGCGTACAGCCAACTAGCGGGTCATTCTTCAATAGCGGACAGACTGTACAAATTACCGCGACTCCTAACAACGGCTTCACGTTCAGCGGATGGACTGGCACCGGGACGGGATCGTTTACGGGCGGGACGAATCCGGTAAACATAACTATGAATGGTCCAATTACTCAGTTGGCCAATTTCTCGGGGACTGGAGTCCCAACACCGGCAGGACAGAACGTGTCGGTGACGTTGAACGGTGTCACAGTAAAATTCGCGAGCGTCAGCAGCGCGGGATCAACTGTGATCAGTTCAATTGATCCCAGTACACAGGGGCAACTGCCAACTAACTATCAGCTGATTGGCGGCGTCAGCAACGCTTTCGACATCTCGACTACTGCGGTGGTGCAGCCACCGATGAGTGTCTGTTTCAACGTCCCGTCCGCATCGGATGCGATATTCGGTGGGTTGCGAATTCTTCACAAGGAGAATGGCGCTTTAGTTGAGCGCACAGCCACCTTCGATCCCGCGACGAAAACGATCTGCGCAAGTGTGACTTCACTAAGCCCATTTGTGCTGGCGAGTACAAACGTATCGTTGTTGCAGCTTCAGTTCGACGCGACAGGGACGCCAAATCATGTAGTAGCACTAGACTCGATACTGCTGCTCAAAGATCCTTTCCCTGTTATCAATCAACAGAACCTATTCAATCTCCCGGCGGATAAGAATACGCGCGTGCTGGTATTTGTCAGCAATCTGCAATTACAACCTGGTGAGACAGCGGCCGCCATCACTGTGAATCTGGTTGGCAGTAATAACCAGATTGTAGCCATTGACGCAGACGACTTTCGGCCCACGCCAAGACCCGAGTTTTCGCAGGTCCGGTTTCGATTACCGGATAACCTGGCGACTGGCGTTTACACGATTCAAATCAAAGCACACGGACAAGTCAGTAACAGCGGCTTTATCCAGATTGGACCATGATCTCACCACGACAGTTGCGAACTACCTTCTTTGTCACTCTGCTCATGGTGTGTAGTCTCGTCAGGGCTGATGACGGTAGCTCGCCTCCAACTAATCAAACCGAGCGACCGCAACTGGTTCTGCAAACCGGGCACACGCTCGGAGTAAATTGCATCGCATTCGCCCCAGACGGGACCTGGCTCGCCTCGGCTGGTGCTGACAACGCCATCATCATCTGGCAAACGTCATCGGGTAGACAGTTACGAGCTCTTACTGGACACAAGGTCCTGGTCCGATCGCTGGCCATCAGTGCTGACGGGCGTTGGCTGGCATCAGGCAGTAACGATCGCAAAATCAAGATCTGGGAAGTTGATTCGGGACGGGAAGTTCTGAGTCTTGAAAAGCACACTGGCCCAATCGCATCGCTCGCCTTTAGTCCGGACGGGCATTGGTTAGCGTCAGGCAGCGCCGATAAGACCGTTAAGATTTGGGACCTGAAGACCGGTGTTGATGTACAAACATTAACGAAGCACGCTGCACCGTTAAGTGCGTTGGCGTTCAGTCGGTCCGGTACTGCTCTTGTCTCCGCTGCGAATGCGGAAGTGATTGTCTGGGACACAAAGTCCTGGCGTGACAAACAAACTTTTCGACGTGGCGCTGGGACAGTCACCGCGCTCGCACTGGGCGATGATGCGAGTACGATTGCCTCAGCTTACAGCGACGGATCGGTGCTGTTATGGCGCGTTGGTTCTGATCGCGAACTATTTGTTTTGAAACACAACTCGTCGGCAGTCCTGGCGTTAACGTTTGCCAACTCCTTGAGAGCAATTCATGCGGACGGGGGAATCGATACGTGGGACACGGAAAAGGGCACCCAAAAACTATTCCTCGCCGGCGACCCGAATCGACAACAACTAGTATTCGCAGCCTGGAATAATGACGGATCTGTCGTCGCTTCGACCATAGGCGACAGAGTTCTAAGCACGAAAAACAGTTCCACCGGTGAAGTGATCCGCAATTTCGAGAGTCATGCTATAGCAATAAACTCAATCGCCTTCAGTGCTGATGGACGTTGGTTCGCTTCCGCAACAGATGATTCATCGATAAGACTCTGGCAAGTCGCCACCGGCAGGGAACTTCCCGCACTGAGGGGTCATGCCGGATATGTCACGACAGTCGCATTTAGTCCTCGTTCTGATTTCCTTGCGTCGGGAAGTGTAGGTGGTGAAGTTAAAGTTTGGGACGTGAATAGCGGTCAGCTTGCTTATGATCTTCCCGCACATACAGGCGGCGTTGACAGTCTTGCGTATAGTTCGAACGGAAAGTTTCTTGCTGTCGTTGGTATGGCTCACACAGTCGAAGTGTGGAACCTCGATACAAAGCAATCGAGAACGTTTGCCGGTCATTCCAACGAGATCACAAGCGCGGTATTTGACGGCGATCTTCTCATCACTGCTGGAAGAGACAAAACGATCCGCACCTGGGACATGAACACCGGCGCGAATGTTAAGTCGGTAGAAACGCCCAGCGAGATCAATGGCATCGCAATAAATCCAACCGGCGATCTCCTGGCCACGGCAAATATCGATAACACAATTCGAACCTGGAACGTCGACAGCCTGAGTCTGAATCGCACTTTCACCGGACACACTGCGCAGGCTTTCGGCATCAAGTTTAGTCCTGACGGAAAATCATTAGCCTCGGCAAGCGCAGATCACACAGCTTTCCTCTGGGACTTGCAAACTGGCGCCGCGACAAAACAACTGAAAGGGAGTATCGACACGCTCTCAACCGTTGCTTACAGTTCGGATAGTAACTGGATTCTCACCGGAAGCGCTGATGGTACTATTCTGGTTTGGGAAAAAGCGACTGGTCAGTTGGCCGCAACGCTTGTCTCACTTCCCGGCAGGGACGACTGGTTAGTAGCAACACCGGATGGTCTCTTTGATGGCTCACCAGAGTCGTGGGACTTAATGCTCTGGCGATTTGAGCAGGGGACCTTCAAGGTTGCTCCAATCGAAGCATACTTCAACGAGTTCTATTACCCCGGTGTTCTGGCTGACATTTTTGCGGGCGTCAAACCGAAAGCGATCGAAGACATAGCGCAAAAGGATCGGCGGCAACCGTCCATTAGCTTAAGAACGACCGCGAATACCACCGCGCGCAACATCAACATTGAGGTTTCAATAAGCGCCGCTCCTCCCGATAATAGCCATTCGAACGATAGTGGCGCGCGCGACCTGCGATTGTTTCGCAATGGTCTACTCGTTAAGACATGGGCCGGCGATCTATTAAAAGATCGCAAGTCGATCACGATTGAAACAAGCGTTCCGATTGTGGCTGGCGAGAACGAGTTTGCTGCGTATGCTTTCAATGGAGACAATATCAAAAGTTCAGACGCCAAATTCCGTGTTGATGGTCCTTTGAATCTTAAGCGACAAGGCACGGCCTACTTACTGCTGATTGGAGTTGAGCAGTACGAGAATCCTGAATACAACCTTCGCTATGCCGCAGCTGATGTTTTAGAAATGGAAGCACAGTTGAGAGCGCAGCAGGAGAAGCTCGGGAAATACAGTCCTATTGTCACTGTGCCACTACTCAATGCTGACGCCACCAAAGCGAATCTATTGCTTGCTCTCAACCGATTGTCAGGGAGCAATAGCGGACCTCTTGCACCGGGTGCTCCAGCAGTGTTGGAGCGAATCAAGCCGGCACAACCAGAAGATGCGGTGCTCGTCTACTTTTCCGGTCACGGTGTCTCTGCAAACGACCACTTCTATTTGATACCGCACGACTTGGGCTACAAAGGATCACGCAAACAACTCAACAAAACTGGTCTGCAACAGATCCTGAGTCGCGGGGTTTCGGACGATGACCTGGAGACTGCGCTTCAGCCTCTGGACGTAGACCAATTGTTGCTGGTCATCGATGCGTGTTACTCGGGTCAGGCAATCGAGTCGACCGAAAGACGGCGTGGTCCGATGAACACGAAAGGTCTGGCCCAGTTAGCCTACGAGAAGGGCATGTACGTTCTGACGGCGTCGCAGAATATAGAAGTAGCGTTTGAGGCGGAAGCTTTCAAACACAGTTACCTCGCACATGCGCTACTTGAAGAGGGTTTGAAAGAAGGGCTGGCTGATACGAATCCCCGTGATGGAAAAATTTTCCTCGGAGAATGGTTCGATTATGCAAACAGGCGAGTGCCGGAACTTCGAAAACTGAGTCTCAAACGGAAGGAGCTTGTCGAGGAAGAAGCTGACGAACAAAAAGTTCAAAGACCAAGGGTCTTCTACACGCGCGAAGAGGGTGCGAAGAACTTTCTGGTAGGCCGGGTTTCAACCAATTAATTCTATGGACAGCTTCGACGAATTTATAGGTGGTCACGACACCATTGCGCCGGCAACCGCTCCGGCGACCAGCCCTGTGCCTGATCGCTTTATCAACACCGTTCTTGAGGAGCGGTACTTGATTGAGCGTAAACTTGGCCAGGGCGGATTCGGAACTGTATATCTCGGATCAGACAACAAAATAGTTTCACGCAAGATAGTAGTCAAAATAATGCACCGCGACGGCCTCACTAATGATTGGCGGAAAAAGAAGTTCCTTCAGGAATTGGAAGCTCTCGGCCGAATCAATCATCCCAGCGTCGTTGGCGTTCTTGATTACGGCGAAACGTCTGATGGTTGTCCTTATCTCATCATGCAATATGTCGAGGGCGTTAGTTTGCGTTCACTGCTGACGTCAGACGGGATGTCTTTCGGCAGAGTTGCAAATCTCATCAAGCAAATTGGAAAAGCGTTGTCAGCCGCTCACCAGGCTGGGATTCTTCATCGAGACCTGAAGCCCGAGAACCTGATGGTGCAAACAGTCGACGACGATGAATACGTGAAGGTGATCGATTTCGGTGTTGCCAAAGTTCGAAATTCTCTCGTTGATGTTTCGACTACGAAAGACGTCGCGGTTGGAACAATCGTGTATATGTCGCCCGAGCAACTGAGTGCCCAAACTCTAACTCCCGCAAGTGATGTATACGCGCTGGGAGTGATTGCATACGAGATGCTGACCGGCAAGAGACCGATTAATCCTGCATCAGCGTATCAACTCCTCGAGATGCAACGTTCTGGTGTTCGAGTCAAACCATCTGATCTCCGGCCCGGATTAACCGCGAAGGCTGAGGAAGTTATCTTAAAAGCTCTATCGTTCAACCCGGAGGATCGGTTCCAACGTGCGAGTGATTTTGGTAATTATCTTTCCAGTGCGTTGCTGCAGGACGACGAAGAAACTCTCCCCTCGCCACGAAAGAATGAGATGATTGATACGCCCAGTTCAAATGAACCTACTTTAGAAACCGCACATGTTCTTTTCGTCGATCTGGTGGGCTATTCACGACTCGTACTAGACGAACAGGCCAGACAATTACGCCAGCTCCAGCAGTTTGTGTCGGCCACAGCTGAATGCCAGCGCGCCCAAAACAAAAACGAACTTATTGCCCTGCCAACCGGAGACGGCATGGCGCTAGTTTTCATGAGCGATCCCGAAGCGCCCGTGCGGTGCGCCGTTGAACTGAGTCGCGCACTCAAAGCCACTCCCGAAATCAAGTTAAGGATGGGCGTTCATAGCGGCCTCGTTTATCGAATGGCCGATATCAAAAACAACATGAACGTTGCCGGAGGCGGCATCAACATAGCCCAGCGTGTAATGGACTGTGGCGATGCCGGGCACATCTTATTGTCGAAGCGAGTGGCCGACGATGTGGGCCAATTGGCTCGCTGGTCAGGATATCTTCACGATCTCAGTACGGCTGAAGTCAAACATGGCGTCGTCGTACACGTGTTCAATTTGTATGGTGAGGATTTTGGAAATGCGGAAGTACCTTTGAAATTCCGCAAGACCGAAGTCCCGCGGCCGAAGAACGCTGCGATAATTTTTGTTGCCACAGTCCTGCTACTCACTGCGGCAGCAGCCTTCCTGTATCGCTACACGCGACCGCCTGCGCCAGCACCGTCATACAATAACAATCAAACAGCTAGTGCGCCGGCGGCAACTGGTCCATTTCGTTCATTAACTTACTGGTTAACCTATCAGAAGATGCGCAATGGAAAACCGGACAGCGACATAAGACAATCAGCCGGGAACGATATCTTCGGTAATGGTTGGCGGTTCCAGTTCAATCTAATGCCTAACGAAAGTGGGGCGCTGTACCTGCTAGACGTCGGGCCAGGAAAAGATGGTGCTCAGGAATACAACATTCTTTTTCCGTTACCTGGTGTGGGATTGCCGAATGCAAATCTGGGAGCTAGTCAGGCCTTCAAATCCGACTGGGCTCGATTTGTAGACAAGACGGGGGTCGAGCGTATTTGGATCATTTGGTCTGCGAAGCAAATTCCCCAACTCGACGAGATCTTTAAACATGCCGCGTCGAACGCTGGCGTAATTGCTAATTCTGGCGAGATAGAAAAAGTCAACCAGTTCCTTAACCCAGCAAATGCAAACGTGGTCCACGATAAAGAGAAGAAACAAACATTTGTAAGCGCCACTGGTGACATTTTAGTAAGCGTTGTCGAGTTAACGCATGAAGCAAACTAGGTGGAGGTGTCTATGACTGTGCGAGCACTCGCAAGAGTATTATTCGCCGGAGCGACGCTCTTGATCCTAATCGTCCCGTTCTCGATCGGATCGCAGGACGACGATTCGAAAGCAATCAAGGCTGAGGTTTTCCTCAATAAGCGACCCACACGAAGCACTCCCTCGAGAGCCAGGTATCGCCCGGCAGGCAAGTCGAGCGAACCAGTAACCTCAACACCGCCTGATGGAATGGTGACCGCAGAAATAGGCCTGACAATCTGGCGATATCGAACGGCCGCGGGCCGCGACAAGACGAAGGAACTCGTCGAGGAAGACGATAATCAGGAATGGATCCTCGAACGCATCGCCGAGGGAACACCTTTGGTGCCGGGTCAAAAAGTGCGCCTCAGTCTGGAATCGCTGTCTAAAATTGGTTACTTGTACGTGATCAATAGAGAGGAATATGCGGACGGAACTTTCGGTGATCCGCAACTGATTTTTCCAACTCAAAAATCCATAGACAGTAACAAGGCTGAGCCCGGACGACTAATCTACATTCCTTCAACCAGCGGTAAATTTCGAATTAAACCGAGTGAGAGTGCAAAACCGCACATCGGTGAATCGTTAACTATTATCGTTTCTCCCAAGCCTTTGATTGATGATAGTCAGTTACAACCCGGAGCCATGAAATTGCAGCGAGAGCAATTCGATCAATGGCTCAATAAATGGAAACCGAGAACCACAAAGTTCGAAATGGTGGGCGGCGAGGGACAAACTATGACCAGCCTGGAGAAGGCTGCTGCTAAACTGGATTCGCCCTTGTTGGCGCAGAGTGATCCAGTTCCGCAAACAATCTATCAACTGGTTGTGAAACCTGAAGATCCCCTGCTCATAGTGCTGCCATTGAGATTCGCCAGGTAACTGACGCTCGAAGTATATTGCGCAATAAAAGTATGAAGGTAGCTGCACAACCGTGTGACGCTGCAGACGTCCATGGATCAGTGTTCGAGAGATTTCCGGGGCGCGAAACCAGTCTCGGCACATTAAAAATCCTTCGAGCGCTACCGATTCGCCAGAAACGACTCGTGGGCGCGTGGTGTTTTCTCGATCGGTTCGGGCCGCTCTCTTTCAGCGAAGCGAAACCGATGGACGTGGCGCCGCATCCACACATCGGTTTGCAAACTGTGAGTTGGCTGCTACAAGGAGAGATCGTCCACAAGGACAGTCTTGGTAGTGAAGCATTACTTGGACCACGCGGGGTCAACGTTATGACCGCGGGCGGTGGTATCGCACATTCGGAAGAGACTCCTGCAAAGAACAGCGGCCTGCTGAACGGCGTTCAGTTGTGGGTCGCGCTTCCCGACGCCGATCGACATGGTTCAGCATCGTTTCAACACATCAATGAGGTTCCGATCGTTGATCAGTTTGGCGGCACAGTGAGCGTCTTCGCTGGTTCTTTGCTTGGCGCCTCGTCTCCAGCAAAGCATTTCTCACCGCTGCTCGGAGTGGATATCGCGTTGCAGGGAGCGACGAGTCTCGAGCTGCCGTTAGATCCCTCATTCGAACATGCAGTACTGCTACTGACCGGTGATGCAGAGATCGATGGTCAACCAATCGACTCGATGAGTCTCTGGTATCTCGGGACAAATCGCTCCAGTATCGACTTCAAGAGCAGAAATGGCGGTCAGGTATTGTTAATTGGTGGGCTTCCCTTTTCGGAGAAGATCCTGATGTGGTGGAACTTCGTCGCGCGCACTGCTGAAGAGATTGCACAAGCACGATCTGATTGGCAGAGTCGTCAGCGATTTGGCGACGTCACTGCATATAGCGGTCCACGTCTCGACGCGCCGCCACTGCAGCACTTCGCACAACCAAACCCGGCGAGCTGAATTACTTCGTACCCACCCGCTACCGCAGGTGGTACTGACTGTGTCCAAGCCGAGCGCCCTCTCCTTTAGTATTGAATTTGATCAAGGTTACACGTAACCTGTCGAGCCATGAAGCGTCCAGTCCTCATCATCGTGGTTCTATTTTGCCTGTCCGCCTGGACAGGACCCATTCAAGCTTGTCAGTGTAGAGCAGACGGCACTCCCCTCTGCGCACGATTCGGGAGCCGAAGAATCCATCTCGGGGCGCATTGTAAGAAATCGTTACGAAGGTGTGGCGGGGATTGAAGTGATAAGTAAAGATAAAATACTTAACACGACGACGGCGATGAGGACGTTCCTCGTGTCCAGATCAAAAAAGACGGAAAGTTCAAATTTATTCTCTACGGTGACTTTGCCTACAGCATCGAGGCGCGCGATGATATCGACGAGATCGAGGGACGTTCGCAACGCATAAAAATACCGGACGGTGATTCCGCCGGACTCAAGCTCGTGATCCAGCGTATCAAACCCGTAGCCGGCCACTAACCAAAGGAGACGAGAGATGAATAACGCAGAGTCCACCGAAAAATGCGCACACACTCCGTGCAAATGTACGCGACCCGCTGATGAGGAGTATTGCAGTCTACACTGTCGCAACGCGGCAGGCGGGCATGAGAAGAACTGTAGCTGCGGTCATCCCGATTGCCTGTAACCTTCGCTCATTCATATCTCAGAGCTACGAGCGGATCGACACGTGTCGCGCGGCGTGCAGGGATCGCGGCGGCCAGTAGGCCCACGGCGATCAGCAGCAGCGCCACTCCACCAAACGTCATCCAGTCGGTCGCGCTTACGCCGAACAGCAGAGTCTGCATGACGCGTGTCAGACCAAACGCGCCGAGCAGACCGATGCCGGTGCCTATCAAGGTCAACACGAAACCCTTTCCAACGATCAACTTCAGCACGTCGACTGCTTGTGCGCCCAACGCCATCCGGATTCCAATCTCGCGCGTGTGATGTGAGACCGTGTAAGAGATCACACTGTAAATTCCGGTGACTGTCAGCAACAATCCGGTAACACCAAACAACGCAAATAGCAGCGTGTAAAAACGCGACTGCGAGACGGTGTCGGAAATTGCTTCCGTTAACGGCCTCACTCTGGTTACCGGCACGTTCTTGTCGGTCGCACGAATGGCCTCCGTGAACGCGCGACTGAGAGTGCCGGGATCGCTGTTAGTGCGCACGATAAAGTTTCCCCACCGCCAACTGTTCTGTCGATGCGGTAGATAGATTTCCGGTGTGGTGGCTCTGATCAAACTATTGTGATGCACGTCGCCAACAACTCCGACGATCTCATACTGCTTCGGATCGCCGTCGTTTTGATTCACGTAAAGTTCCTTGATGCGTTTACCGAGCGGGTCTTCATCCGGGAAATAACGCTTCGCGAAAGTGTCGTTGACGATTGCTGAACCCACGCTGCCTCGCTGATCCTGTTCAGTGAAATAGCGACCTTTCAGCAAAGGAATGCGGATGGTCTGGAAGTATTGCGGCGTGACGTTCCGCACATTCGCCACTGGTTCTCTTCCCGGTTCAGGTATCGGACGACCGTCGACCTTGAAGTCTCCGCCCAGTTCAGTTCCGCTGAATGGCATCGGCGCAACGAAAGCAGCACTCTCAACGCCGGGCAAGGATTGCAGGCGTTCGAGAGTTTGAGTGACATAACGCCTGCGCGCGTCAGTGTCGTCGTAGGCAGGTGTGCTGAGCGTAATGCGTGCGCTCAGTACATTATTCGGATCGAAACCCGGATGAATGTTGACGAGCGAACCAAAGCTACGAATCATCAAGCCCGCGCCGATGAGCAGGACCAGCCCCAGCGCCACTTCAGCGACGACCAACGAATCACGCCAGAACTGCGATGCGGCGCCGCTTGTCGCTGTCTTCGCTCCGGCTTTCAACACTTCGTTGATGTCGGGACGCGAGGCCTTAAGCACAGGTAGCAAACTGAACAGCGGCACCACGAGCATCGAGATCGCGACCGTAAAGATCAGAACGGCGATGTCGACGCGCACTTCATGAATGCGTGGCATTTGCTCCGCGCCGTAATACTTAATCACTCTCAATACCCAGAACGCCAGCAACATTCCAGCGCCGGCGGAGAGCAGTGAGAGCAACAGACTCTCCGTCAGCCATTGGCGGACGATGCGCCACCTTCCTGCGCCTAACGCCAAACGCAAAGCCACCTCACGTTGTCTCACCGTCGCTCTCACAAGCAGGAGATTCGAAACGTTTGTACATGCGATGAGTAACAGAAAGACGACCGCGCCCAGCAACACCCACAATCCACGTCGCATTTCCGGGCCGACAATCTCTTCGTCAGCCGGAACAACGGAAACAGTCGTGTTGAGCCAGTGTTGCGGATACTCGCGCTCGAGGTTCGACGCGACATTCGTGAGATCAGCCTGCGCTTGCGTTGCGCTGACACCCGGAAGCAGACGACCTACGCCGAGAAAAACGCCGGCACCACGCTCAGGCAGGTTGTCGCCTTCGGCGGCCACAGTGGTCAGGACTTCAGTCGATTGTCTGGCCAACGGAAATTCAAAATTGCTCGGTAGGACGCCGATGATCGTGAACGGCTTACCGTCGAGTGTGAGTTGCTTTCCGACAGCGTTTTGATCGCTCGCAAGACGGTTGGTCCAGAACGGGTAACTAAGGATTACCACGTCGTTGGAGTTCGTCTTTTCTTCTTCAACCTGAAAATCGCGACCCAACATTGGATGGACCTTAAGGGTTGAAAGGAAGTTTGCCGTGACCCGCATTCCCTGCACGCGTTCTGCCTGGTCCTGTTGGAGGAACGTGAAGCCGTTCATCTTGTAGGCCGCAATCGACTCAAAGCTGCGACTCTGCGCGCGCAGATCCTGCACGTCGAGATAAGACACGGAATTCTTCTGCGGCTTGTCTTTGCTCGTGCGCCAGAGCGCGACGACGTGTTCAGGTTCGACGAAGTTCGAGGCGTTGAGAATCAGCGCATTGATCACACTGAAAATCGCGGTGTTTGATCCGATACCGAGCGCGAGGGTAATCACTGCAATGACTGTGAACCCGGGTTGTTTCCACATCCCACGCAACGCGAGCCGCAAGTCTTGCCAGAAGTTACTCATGGTTCCTCCTCGAGTCGTCAGCGGTTTGTGTCAGTTTACTCTTAAAAAACAGGATTTGCGCGGATCGATCCGTGAAAATCCTGTCTTAACGATCTGTAAAATCCGTGGCTAAAAAACTGATGTGATGTTTTGTGACGATCGACCACTTCAAAACGTAAGGCCCCATTATTTTGAAATCGATATGAAGGAGATCATTATGAAACGCTTTGTCACACTCAAAACTTTGATTCTCGTTTTCGCCATGCTGCTGGCAATCATCCCCGTCGGCGCCGCTGAGCGGCCGTATGCTGCGAGTGGAAACGGCCTCGCAACCTTCATTACAGATGCCTCCGGCAATGTCGTCGGCGCGACCGTAGTGGTCTCGGGTAATGCAACTCATCTGGGATTGTTCAGCGGTAACGGTGAGATTCAATTCATCCCTGACGCCAACGATCCGAACATCTCTCATCCGGCCGGCTGGGTTACGTATATCGCCGCCAACGGCGATCGCCTTCCGTCGGTTATCGAGAACGGTTCGATGGACCTTCGAACCGGCATCGCGACCGGCGACATGGTGTTCCAAAGCGGCACCGGGCGTTTCCAGGGAGCGAGTGGAAGAGCTGCAATCATCGTCGAGCAGAACTTCATCACCGGCGCCTACACCTTCACGATGGTCGGAAACGTCAACTACTAGTCAGTCTGGAACAACACACTGGTTTTTCAAGTAGGGCTGGTGACAACACCAGCCCCTTAACTATTTAAACTAGCCGTCGACAAAGTTTTCTGCATCTCAACGATTGCGCCACAGTTAATGTATGCGGAGGGTAAAATCCATGAGATCACCTTGCCCGGCCTCGAGCTTCCTTCCCTTCTTCGCTTGCGTGTTGTTAATACTCTCTCTTCACCCCGATTCGAGCGCGAAACCCAGCAACGATTTGATTCGTGTTTGGATTGTTGGCTCGCCTTATACCGGCGCGTTACCGCGTGAGGTCGTGTCTCGAGAGTTTAGTCAACGCGCGGAGAGTCTCGGGTACAAGATCGAAGTCGAATCGTTCCGGGCCGCTGGATTCGCCGCAAGGTTTCGTCAGGCTCTTCAGGACCATCACGAGCCGGAAATCCTAACGTTCGACAATTTCGGCGTGATTTCGGGGGCCAACACTCCCGCGGGTTGGATTGAGGGCATTGATTCGGATCGCCAGGTGGCTTCGTCGCTTGCCTTGGTTCACGAGTCGATGACTTCGCTTCAATCGTGGGGCTGGGTGATGTTGGTGCGTTCGGCCGTCAACTACGAGGCCGCGCGAACATTGGCAATGCGAGAGCCACAGTGTGAGGGAGGTTTCGCGGCTACTGCTCCAGCATTGCGACTAGCCGAGGAAAAAGCCGTGCTCGCTGCGCGCGCATATATCGAGTGTGATCGTTCCACACTCACGTCGATCTCAGATGAATCGCGTCTGGTCCAACAGTGTTTCCTGCCTCAAAGCGATTCGAAGACGGAATCAGTGAAGACGTGTAGAGTCTTCGGCAATCACAAACTCGTATTTATCTCACTCGTGACCAGTTTCTCAGCGGAGGTACGCGAGCCCGAGGCGACATTCCAGTTGAGACAAGGAATGGACCTCGGCCAACAATCGATTCTCGTCGTGCTCAGAAACCAGGGTGGGATTTGGCGAGTGCTGGCTATCACACATGATCCCGTGAATACGGTCGCGCGAAATCCTCGGACATCTTCCTGGGAGGTCGCCAGCAAACTGGACCAGGAGGAACTTCCGGGTGTCACGCCTGAGCTCGCCCAACTTCTCACGCCCAACGGTGTCTATCCTCTACCCCTACGAGGCGAACGATTCGGCGACTTCGTGTGGGCTCCTAGCCAGAGCCCTGATGTGATCGGACAGGTTGTCGAGTTCATGTGGGGAAGAGACGCTAATTGGGGACTAACGCGGTTGTTCTTCTTGCCGGCAAATGAAAACAAACTCTCGACCGGTTACTTGATGAGTGGTGGACCAACGTTATGGCGAGTGTGGTCAATCAACAAGGCTGGCGACGTTGTTTTTTCTGAGCAGCGTTCCTTCAGAAATGGATGGCTTGTTGGGCGTTGATCCGATCTCGTCGGTATTGACAACCGCAATTAATAGGCATAGAAGTTACTCACACTCTCGTTTGTTCCCCCAACATTTCAGAGTCTTCACTTCCCGCGCCTAACACCTCCTAATCACCAAGGAGACTGCAATGAATTCAGGTCGCAAAATCCAGTGCGCTCTGGGACTCGTGTTTCTATTGCTGTGCCTCGCGCGAGTGGGCGCTGGACAGACTACTTGCAACCCGACGTGGATTTCTACCACAGCCTATACAGCCGGCATGAAGGTGAGCCTTAACGGGATCAACTACACGGCTAACTTCTGGACGCAGGGACAAAACCCTTCGACTAACAACGGTGGACCAGGCAGTGGTCAACCATGGACCAGCAACGGATCGTGTAGTGGATCGGGTGGTGGCGGCGGCGGAGGTGGCTCATGCGCGCCAACGTGGAACGCCACGAGTGTTTACACCGGCGGTATGACGGCGAGTCTTAATGGCGTGAACTATCAAGCGAACTTCTGGACACAAGGCCAGAACCCTTCGACGAACAACGGTGGACCAGGAAGTGGCGCGCCATGGACCATCATCGGAAACTGTAGTGCGTGTACTACCGTTCCCAGTGTGCCTACAGGGCTCCAAGCTTCGGGAACAACAAGCAACAGTACGAATCTGAGTTGGAACGCTTCGACAGCCGCCGTCAACTGCGTCTTGACCGGCTACACGGTTTTTCGAAACGGTGTTGCGATCGGGACGACAAGCAGTCCGAACATGACAGTAAGCGGCTTGTCTCCGGTGACTACTTACTCATTCCGCGTTGCGGCCAACGACGCTGCTGGAAGCTCCGCGCAGAGTACAGCGATCAATGTCACGACGCTGAACGGTCCGCCACCGCCACCGCCGGGATCGAAAGTGTTCGCGCCGTACGTCGACATGGGACTGACTGCCGATTGGCAACTGCTAACGATTCAGCAGCAATCCGGAATCAAGGTCTTCACGCTCGGATTCGTCGTCGGCAACGGCGGCTGCACGCCGACTTGGGGCGGTGTTGGAGCGACCGTAGCGAACGACACGCTGCCCAATGGCACGACGATCGTCTCGCTGGTCCAGGGCGTACGTTCGGCGGGCGGCGATGTGATTATCTCGTTTGGCGGCGCGTCGGGAACTGAACTCGCACTCGGATGCACCACCGTCTCGAGTCTCCAAGCTGCTTATCAGGCGGTGCTCAACAAGTACAGTGTGAACAGCAGTACACCAGTGCGACTCGACTTCGACATCGAAGGGGGAGCGACTACCGATCAGGCTTCGATCAATCGTCGCAATCAGGCCTTGGTTGGACTGAAGAACGCGAATCCTGGTCTCGTGATTTCCTACACGCTACCGGTTCTGCCGACGGGATTGATCGCGAGCGGTGTGAATATTCTGAATAGCGTGAAGTCCGCTGGACTCAACCTGAACGTCGTCAACGTCATGGCCATGGACTACGGATCGGCAAACGATAACGGCGGTCAGATGGGACTCAGCGCGCAACAAGCCGCGACCAACACGCACAATCAGGTTGTGGCGGCCGGCTTGACCGCGTCGATCGGAGTGACACCGATGATCGGAATCAACGACGTTAACACCGAGATCTTTCAACTGGCCGATGCGCAATCGCTCTTGAACTTTGCGAACGCAAACAGCTACATCACACGATTGTCGTATTGGTCTGTCGCACGCGACAACGGCGGTTGCCCCAACCAGGGCTTCGCTTCGCCTTCGTGCAGCGGTATCTCGCAAGCCAACTGGGCCTTCGCAAATATCCTGAAGCCATTCGGTCCGTGATTCGGACGGGTTTTAGCCACGGATTTACACGGATTGAATAACGGATCTGTGTGAGTCCGTGGCAAACTATCGCTATGAAACGCACATGGACGATCATCGGCGTAAGTGATGTAGCGAGCAGCTTCAAATGGTACCAGTCACTCTTCGGCCAGCCTGAGACGTCTCCGGCCCATGACTACTTCGGCCAGCTCCTGGACACGGATGGTACCGTCTTGCTCTGCCTCCATGCGTGGGGCGAGCACGACCATCCCTCCTTGATGAGTCCCGACACCGCGCAACCCGGCAACGGCCTCCTCCTCTTCTTCCGCGTCGATGACTACGACGATGCTCTCATCCGAGCCCGCTCACTCGTCACCCAATTCGAAGAAGAACCCCACCTCAACCCGACCACCCAAACAATGGAATTCTCCCTCCGCGATCCCGACGGCTACTTCGTCACGATCAGCGCGCTCTAGTTCCTGAGCAGCAATCGATGGAAACAAAGTTGTGCTCGGCACGTATCACGAAGTGCACCACGACTTAAGTTAACTTGAAAGGACCCGCCTATGAAAAGTTTTCGTCTTGCGATGATACTCACGCTAATGACATTTGCTTCTACTGCGGCCAGTGCGCAAACGACCGCACCTAATGCAAATGACGCTGCGATAAAGCAAACCGCCTTGGATTACATCGAGGGGTGGTATGAGGGGAATGCGGAGCGGATGGAGCGGGCGCTGCATCCGGAGTTGGCGAAGAGAATTGTGCAGACAAATCCGCAGAATAATCGAAGCAGGTTGGATCAGATGAGTGCGATGACTCTTGTGCTCGGGACGCGCAGAGGTGGTGGGAAAGATACGCCGAAAGAGAGACAGCAGAAGGACGTTACGATACTCGACGTTTACGAAAATGCGGCGAGCGTGAAGATTGTCGCGTCCGATTGGATTGATTACTTGCACATGGCGAAGTTCAATGGGCGGTGGGTGATTGTTAACGTCTTGTGGGAATTGAAACCGAAACCATAATGAGCGCCTCGGGACGTGCTGTAGGGGCGGCCCTCCGTGGCCGCCCGGTGTGGAATTCCGTTCTTTGCGGGGGGCGTCTTCGAGATCGAGTTCCACGTCACTTGGCGGTCGGTCATCCTTGTAACGAGAGATTACGTTCCACGCCGGGCGGCCACGGAGGGCCGCCCCTACAGTACGTTCCGTGAAATGCTATTTACGGAACGTGCGTAGGAGGAAGAGGCTTAGGACACCTCCAGCAATTATCCACGGCAGCGACACGGTTCTGATCGCAATTAACGAGTAGTTTAAGACACCGAAATTTTCAGCGCCGTCCACGTACCATCCTCGCCTTTCCTCGCTTCGACTGTAACCGCGTCGTTAGCTTTCACATCGGCAAGCGTGGCATCCTTTCCACTCTTCGTCACTTTCGTTTCACTGTTCACCGCAACGGTATGTTCGGCCTTTGCGCTGTCAACGATCGTTACGGCCGCATCAGTAACTGCCGAAACGGTTCCGTTGATCGTACTTGTCTGCTGTTTTTCTTCCTTTTTCTGCGGATCCTTAGCCGGCGCAGCCGGATCCTGATTTGCCATAACACTGCCTGATAAAAGCAATCCCAGACAGAGCATCGCCGCACCGAGCGCCCTTGATAATTTGGTCATCTCTCTTCCCTTCTTGATTGTATTTCTCACCGCGCAGTTGAGACTGAACGGCAACGCAAACATTAGACAGTCTCACTCAACGCGGTTGGTTATCCCGAACATGCGATAACGTTATGAAAGAGTTGTCAGTCGGCGAGAACTTTAATCGGGGATTTACGTAAATACACCCGAATCTGCTTTACCTTTGTTAACTAAACGAGTAATAATTTCGGCACTCATACCGTTTTTTAGATCGAAGTCATTGTTCCGAACTTAGTTTTAACTGCGTCTGCTCTAATCGCTTCCACTCCCGGGGGACTCTGTGCCTACTGGTCGCAGAGATCTATCCCGCGGGATCTCAAATGACTGATCTTTTCCCCATCTCGGTCAAAAGGAGTAGACCACATGAAGAACCGAACCGGTTTCCTTTTCTCGTTACTTGTTCTCTGTACGACTACGCTTGTCGCTCAACCGCAGCAGCCGAATCCGGCGGCGTCAACAGCTGCCCCCGCGACTGCGCAAGCACCGGCGACTGACGCAAAGAAGCCCGCCGGGCCTGACAAACCTGAGCCGCCAAAAGACAAAGCCTTCGCCGACATCGTCAAAGATGCTCAGGTCGTCAAAGGTCTCTTTACACTGTATCGAACGGATGAAAAAGTGTTTCTCGAGATTCTGCCCGAGCAGCTCGACAAAGTTTATCTCGTGTCGATGACCATCGATTCCGGTATCGGCGAGGGTGGCTTCTATGCCGCCGCGATGGCCGGTGAGGCGCCCTTCTTCTTTCATAAGCAGGGAAAAAATGTACAGCTAATGGTAAAGAACACTCGCTTCTGGGCTGAGAACGGTCCGATGAGCCGCGCAGTTGCGAGATCCTTTAGCGACTCAATCCTTGGCATCACCAAGATCGAGAGCCTGCCACATCCGGAACGCAAAAGTATTCTGGTAGATCTCGGCGCTTTCGTACTCACTGACCTGCCGATGCTGAGTTACGATTTGGAAGCGACTTACAGAATTCCATATCGCTTCGATCCTAAGAACAGTGTGTTCGGCATAGTCAAAGGATTCCCGCAAAACGTAGAAATCGAAACGATCGCGCATTACGCAACGGAACGTCCGCCACTGCCGCCACTGCTTGCACCGGGCCAACCACCGCCGCCGCTGCCTCGGCCGCCGGGCAATCTTCCCGACGTTCGCAGCATGCTCTTTCATCTGCGTTACAGCATCAGTGAGCGACCGAACACCGGCTTTCGACCGCGACTCGCAGACGCTCGCGTGGGCCACTTCGTAAACTCGATCGAAGACTACAGCGACGACAACCGTAATACCACGACGAAGCGCTACATCAATCGTTGGCACCTGGAGAAACAGGATCCGAACGCGGCGTTGTCGCCTCCAAAACAACCGATCGTTTACTGGTTGGAGAATACGATTCCAGTGAAGTATCGCGACGCGATTCGCGACGGCATACTCATGTGGAACAAAGCATTCGAGAAGGTCGGATTTCAAAATGCGATTGAAGTAAAAGTGCAACCGGATGATGCCGATTGGGATCCCGGTGACACACGTTACAGCACGATTCGTTGGTTTGCAGGCTATCCGGATCCGGGCTTCGCACAGGGACCATCACGCACCGATCCGGTGACTGGTCAGATCTACGATGCTGACATTCGTTTTTCCGAAGCGATGACTCGATTCTCACGACGCGAAGTGGCGGAGCAGATCTATCCGGCCGCGATGCCGTGGGAGTATTCAACGCCGCGGGTATTCCAGGCACCGTGGAGCGTAGTCAACGCTGCTTATCAATGCGATTTCGCGAGTGGCGCCGTAAAGGATGCCGAGTTTGCGTTCGATCTTCTGGTCGGCCGCGGCATGGATCCGAATGGCGCCGAGGCGGATAAGTTCATCAACGACTTCCTGCGTGAAATTGCTGCTCACGAAGTGGGCCACACGTTGGGTCTTCGTCACAACTTCCGCGCCAGCACGATCCACAGTTTCGAGCAGGCACAGGATTCTGGTGTTACTTCAAAAGACGGGCTCGCCGGCTCGGTGATGGATTACATTCCAACCAACATCGGTGCGCGTGGCGCTCGGCAGGGCGAATATCACCAATCGACTCTTGGTCCATATGACTACTGGGCCATTGAATACGCTTACAAGCCGATCAACTCGGCGACTGTGGAAGGCGAGCTAACTGAGTTGCGAAAGATCGCGTCTCGAGCCGCCGAGCCACAGCTCGCGTACGACACCGACGAAGATGCGGGATTTGGTCCAGGACTCGATATGGATCCGGTCGTCAATCGCTTCGATCTCGGCACCGATCCGCTGAAGTATTATTCGCATCGCATCGGTCTGGCCCGTGAAATCTTTGCCAACATGGAGCAGCGTCTCGAGAAGCAGGGTGAGGGCTATCAGGTATTGAGGCGCAGCTTCAATTCCGCTCTGAATCAAACTGCCAATTCGTTGTTCCTGGCTTCGAAGTACATCGGCGGGATGTACCATTACCGCAGCTTCGTTGGCGATCCGGGAAATCGTTTACCGTTCGAACCTGTGGCAGCAGACAAGCAAAAACAAGCGCTGCAATTGCTGCGTGATAACTTGTTTGCGCCGACGGCTTTCCAATTCAAGCCGCAACTTCTCAACAAGTTGGAGAACGAGCGGTTTATCGATTTCAATAACTTCACACCGGGACGTCAGGACGTGCCGATTCATACGATCGTGCTCAACCTGCAACGACAAGTACTGGATCGGATCTTCCTGCCGCCAGTCTTGAGTCGAATTCAGGATTCGGAAATGAGAGTTGGGCCGAATGTCCAACCCTTTACTCTGGGTTTGCTGTTTGGAGAAATCCAGGATTCAATCTGGGAGGAGACTAAGACTCAGGCTGCGTCGGTCAATATTAATAGTTACCGTCGTTCATTGCAGCGCGAACACTTGCGCAAGATGATCGGCATGGTATTGCGAGACTCCGCCGTTCCGGAAGATGCACGCACGCTGGCGCGGCAAAGTCTGGTTACGCTGCGCGGGCAGTTGCAGCGCGTTGTTTCAAGGCCCGGGTTCACAGCGTCTCCTGAAGTTCGGGGACATCTTGCTGAATCCATCGCCCGCATTGACGAGGCGTTGAAGGGCGGCATGCAACGGACCGCCTTCTAGGTGAAAAAATTGGCCGCGAACGGATCCGTGAACGGAACAACCGGTCGCTATGAGTTCACTGCAGTGAGATCGAATCTCAGCGCGTTCTCTTCGGCGACAACCGCACTTAGTGGTCCAATCATCATGAACGCGGTGCCACGCAGCAATGCGAATGGACTCACCGTGCCGGCAATGTTTGCAGTCAAGCCTCAGTTTTTCGAAAACGGCACTACCACCGTTTCAGTCACTTTCACCGTGACCGCGCCGTAATGCAATTACGCGATTTCACATACTCACTGGTCGTCATCCTGTTCTGCCTCGCTTTCGCTCGGACGACTTCCGCACAGGCGCTGGATATCAGCAGCGGCGGTCTACCAACGATTACGGGCGCGGTGGGTGGTTCTGTCACCGGAACTTCAGACGTGACGACCGATCTGGTAGTGACGATCAATTTTGGTGAGGTCTCACCGTTGAATACGAATTCAATTGTGAAAGTCACCGTCCCGTTCGCGCTTCGCAGCAATCAACCGTACCAGGTTTCGGTTACGATGTCGGGACTGAACAATGCAAACGCCCAGGCACTTCAGGCGTCCGACGTTGGCTTCGGCATCCAGAACGCGCGTTTGTTGGGGGGAAAG
>JADMIO011486910.1_pt1 | contig 59432 bp, 63 predicted proteins | sample 8958161 | NCBI WGS metagenome assembly JADMIO01 (sample SAMN16585339, study PRJNA669376) | soil metagenome | isolation source: Crop rotation soil | place: USA: Cullars Rotation, Alabama | collected 2011 | reverse complement strand
GCCGCGACTTCAAGTCACGTGAATTCCAAGCTTCGGATCCCACTGTGCTGGAAAGTGTTTCGGCGGCGGGTCTGGCGCACCCCAGATTCAAGAGGGCGGAAAGGACATCTTCTTCAAGCGAGCTGAAGGTGCTCGCCGCCTGGGCAGGCTCCTCTCCGGTCGCAGCGGGTAATTTGTCGCGAAGCTCGAGCACCATGCGCTCGGCGGTCTTCTTGCCGATTCCCGGAATGCGCACCAATTTCTCGACCTCGCCGCGCCGGATATGGCCGATCAGATCGGCGGCGGCGAGTCCGGACAGGACTTTGACGGCTAGGGTCGGACCGATGCCGCTCACAGAGATCAATTTTTCGAACAGCGATTTTTCGTCCTGCGACAGGAATCCGTAGAGCGACAGTGCGTCTTCGCGAACGTGGGTGTGGATTCGCAGCCGCACCTCGTCTCCCACGTTCGGAAGCTTGGTATAGGTGGGCACGGCGATCGTGACATCGTAGCCGACGCCGCCCGCTTCGACGATCGCCTGGTTGGGATGTTTTTCGAGAAGGATGCCCCGCAGATGAGCGAACATATTAAGCTAGACCTACATTATGGCCCGGCGGCGATTTTTTGTGGATGAAGTGCGGCGCGGCGAAGCGGAACTCAGCGGCGACGACGCAGAGCATTTGACTCGCGTGTTGCGGGCCGAGATTGGCTGGAAGTTTGAAATTTCCGATGGGGCTGGTCTTTACCTCGGTGAAATCGTCGAGGCGCGCAAGCGTTCGGTGAAGTTTCGTATTCTCGAAACGCTGCCGGTTCCCGAACCGGATGTGCGTATTACGCTGCTCGCGTCGTTGATCAAGTTCGAACGGTTTGAGTGGATGGTCGAGAAGGCGACCGAGTTGGGAGTCGAGACAATCGTTCCGGTCCAGGCGGAGCGCAGCGAAAAGGGTCTTGAGTTGGCCGCGCGGAAGCGGGTCGAACGATGGAGCCGGGTTGCGCGAGCCGCCGGACAGCAGTCGCGGCGTGTTCACTTGCCCGAGATACTCGCGCCCGCTACTTTTCGGGAAGCGATTCGCATTGAGGCGCGCGGGCGGTTTTATCTCGAGGAAGTACCCGGATGTTCTCCGTTGTTAGCAGCTCTTCAGGCGATTCCAGATCGTCAATCCGGCGAGAAAATCGCGATTGTGGTTGGCCCAGAGGGCGGCTGGACGGACCGCGAGCGGTCGGAACTCGTTGCCGCGAAATGGACTGGCGTGACGCTTGGGCAGAATATTCTGCGCGCGGAAACCGCCGCGATGGCTGCCGTGTCGCTAGTCTCCGCTGTCTACTTGACGCCGATTACGTCGAGCGCTTTCTGAATCGCGGGATCGCGCTGCGCCTCGACCTCGTCGCCTTTTTCAATCCCGAACGCCTGATTGAAAATTTCTGTTTTGAGACGGTTGCGGATGAAGGCGCGTTCCTGCGACCAATCGCCGACGGAGGGTTGGATTCTGCGTTGGGAAAGGAAGACTTGGAACTCGTCCAGCAACGCGGACGACACATCGAAATCCGGCGAGATTTTCGGGTGTTGTTTGACGTAATCGATGGCGAACGTCGTGAAAGAGCTGCTGGCCTCGAGCGCCGCCCGCAAACGCGAGAGCGGTTCCGGATAGACTTCGAAGTCCGGCTGGATACCGCCGCCTCCTTTGACAGCGCGGCCTGTGTCGGTTTTAAAATCGGACTGCTTGTTGGGACTTGCGGCTGTAGCGGAGAGGGCGAATTCCGCGCCCTTGAACGGCTTCTGAATCGAGCGCCCGCTCGGGGTGTAGTAGAAAGCAGTCGTCAGGGCGACGCCGGTGGAATCGCTGAGGGGGAAAACGCTCTGGACCAGTCCTTTCCCGAAGCTGGGTGCGCCGATGACGGTTGCGCGATCGTGATCCTGTAGCGCGCCGGAGACAATCTCCGAAGCGCTGGCGCTTTTTTCATTTACCAACACTGCCATCGGAAAAGTATAGGGAACATTCCCTGCGGGTACTTTTTCCTCCTGCTCGCCGGCACTGCGACCGCGAACGGTGAGCAGCTGCTGACCGGGCTTCAAGAAGAAGCTTGCGATCTGCAGAGCGACCGGCAGAAGACCGCCCGGATTATTTCGCAGATCGAGCACCATGCCCTTTAACTTGGCGCCGCCCAGCTTTTCGATCGCTTCTTTCAGTTGGTCGCCTGTTTTTTCATCGAAACTGGAAACACGCAGATAGGCGACACCCGGTTTCAATAGGAATGCCCGTTCGACGCTGGGTGACTGCATCTCTTCCGGTATGAGCGTGAACTCCATCACGCGAGGGCTACCGGCGCGGCGGACATACAACTGCGCAGGCTGCTGGCGCGACTGGCTCAACAAGCCCACGATCTGCTCGAGATCGAGCCGTTCAATGGCGTATCCGTTCACAGCGAGAATTTCGTCGCCGGGGGCCATACCGGATTTCGCCGACGGGGTGCCGGGAGTGGTCTGGAGTACGATCAAGCGGCCGGGAAGGATCGATACGACGCTGCCGAAGCCTTTCTGCGTCGAGCTCTCGATCTTCTTCATCTGCTCGAACTGTCCCGGATCGAAGAAAACGGAGTGGGGATCGAGACGGCGCAGGAGACCGGGAATAGCGCCCTCGTAGAAAGCTTTTTCGGAAGAAACCGGATCGGCGGCCTGAGTTTCGAGGATCGCGTACGCGTCGATGAAACGCTTGACCTCGGTTTCGAGGTCGTCTGCGCGGAGCGTGGAACCGAGAAGGAGTAGAACGGCTAGCGTGCGGACCATCAATCGGGCCAGACCGAGGCGATATCCACCGCGACATCCGGAAAATTCTGCGGCCGGATCTGTCCTTCCCGCCGCGTGCTCACGGTTCGGAGCTTGGAGTCGGCGAGAAGTAGGACTTCGATCGTGCGCGCCTCGGGAGACAGCACCCACACTTCCGGAACGCCGAGTGTTTCGTAGTCCTTTAACTTGGCGTCACGCTCGCTACGGTTGTTGGAAGGTGACAGCACCTCCACAACCAATTCTGGCGGCGAATGAAAGTAGCCATCGTGCTCGATGACTCGACTCTTCCGAAAAACCGCGAGATCGGGAACCCTTATGGCAAGAGGATCCTTTCGAATCACCAATCCAAACTGAGCGCAGAGAACACGCACTTGAGCGGCGTCAATTTGTCGTTTCAGGACATCGCCGAGAGCGTCAATAATGTACGCGTGTCTCGCTTTTGGCGGCGGCATTCTAACGATTTCCCCGTTGACGACTTCTTCAATGGCGTCGTCAACGTCGGGCATTCTAAGCCAGTCTTCGTACGAAACCAGCTTAGTTGTGGTGGCCATGGGTCTATTTTATCGCGTGAAGCGGGTGGCCGTTTTTTCGGCGTGGCGTTGGAGGGCCAATTCGATCAGGCGGTCGATGAGCTTCGGCATGGAAAGGCCGGAATGTTCCCACATTTTGGGATACATGCTGATGGAGGTAAATCCCGGAATCGTATTGATTTCATTGATGTAGAGCTGGCCGGTCGCGGATTCGAGCAGGAAGTCGACACGGGCCATTCCTGAACATTCGACAGCGCGGTAACATTCGACAGCCAAGCGGCGCAATTCTTCGGTTTTCTCCGGGGAAATTCTCGCTGGAAGTTCGATTTTGGCTTTATCGAGCAAGTATTTATCTTCGTAATCGTAGAATTCTCGGGACGGCAGAATCTCGCAGGGGATCGCTGCGACGGGGTCGTCGTTGCCGAGAACGGCGCATTCCAGTTCCTGTCCGATGATGCCCCGTTCGACGATGATCTTGCGGTCAAATTGCGACGCTAACTGAAGGGCGGCTTCGAGTTCCGCGCAATTGTGAGCCTTCGAGATGCCGACCGAGGAGCCCAAATTGGCGGGCTTCACGAACATTGGAAATCCAAACTTTTTGCAGACATCTGAGGTATTCAAATTTGTCCGCGAAAACATGGCAAACTCGACGACTGGCAGGCCACGTTCGGCGCAAACGCGTTTCATCAACTCTTTATCCATCGAAAGAGATGAGGAAAGGACTCCTGCGCCAACATACGGCAGGTCCGCTAGTTCAAGCAGACCCTGGACAGTGCCGTCTTCGCCGAAAGTGCCATGGAGCGCGGGAAACACGACATCAATGCCCGGATTAGCGCCGGGCTCCGGAAGAATTGGTCTCGGCGACCATTTACCCTCTTTATCGATTGTGAAGTTGACGACTTCGTACCGTTCCGAATCCAGGGCGGCGATGACCGCTTTCGCCGACCGAAGTGAAATTTCATGTTCTCCACTACGGCCACCCTGTAGTACTGCGACTCGCGTTTTCATAGAATTCTCTTTCCCAGAGCGGACATCACCAGCTCGACACCGAGATCGGCAGTGCGATTCACTTCATCGATGACGGGATTCACTTCCACCACTTCCATGGAGAGCATCTTACCGGAATCGCAGATCATCTCCATGGCCAAGTGCGCCTCGCGGTACGTACCGCCGCCGCGGACCGGTGTGCCGACTCCGGGCGCTTCGCGCGGGTCGACGTAATCCATGTCGAGCGAAAGGTGGAATCCGGCCGTGCCGCTGGTGGCGATGCCGATGGCGTCTTCCATGACGGCGCGCAGTCCGCGTTCATCGATATCGCGCATCGTGAAGGCGCGGACGCCGGATTTGCGGATATGCGGCGCTTCCAGTTGATCGACGTCGCGCACGCCAACGAGGGCGACGTTCTTAGGATCAATCTTCGGCGCGTATCCGAACAAGCGGGTCAGCTCGGATGGTCCCATCCCGATGCAGCAGGCCAGGGGCATACCGTGGATATTGCCGCTGGGACTGGTGGCGGGCGTGTTCATGTCGGCGTGTGCGTCGATCCAGATCAGGCCTATCTTTTGCTTTTTCTTCCGAAAATAGCGCGACATCCCGGCGACCGTGCCGATCGCAATCGAATGATCGCCGCCGAGCACAAGAGGGACCTTGCCTTGGCCGGCCGCTTTTTCTACTGCCAACCCAAGGCGACGGCAGACGCCGGCAATCTGGGGCAAATAGCGGGCGCGGGCTGGTCCTTCCGGCGAGGCTTCGGGTTGTGCGACGGGGATGTTACCCAAGTCTTCGACTTCGTAGCCCAGCGATGTGAGTCTGGCATCGAGGTTAGCGACTCGCATAGCGGACGGTCCCATATCGACGCCGCGGCGTCCGGCGCCGAGATCGAGGGGAGCGCCGATGACCGCGATATTGGATTGGCGCATGTCTGGCTAGAACTCCGCCGAGCCGGGAGTGCGCGGGAAAGGGATGACGTCGCGGATGTTTTTCATTCCGGTCAGGTACATCATCATTCGCTCGAGACCGAGGCCGAATCCGGAGTGCGGGGCGGTGCCGTATTTCCGCAAGTCGAGATACCAGGAATAGTCTTTTTCGTGGAGTCCCTTGGCGCGAATTTTCTCGATCAGAACGTCGTGGCGTTCCTCGCGCTGACTGCCGCCGATGATTTCGCCGATGCGCGGGGCGAGAACGTCCATGGCGCGGACCGTTTTGCCGTCTTCATTGAGGCGCATGTAGAAGGCTTTGATCTCTGCCGGGTAGTCTGTGACAATGACCGGCTTCTTAAAGACTTCCTCGGTCAGGTAGCGTTCGTGCTCGCTTTGCAGGTCGATGCCCCAGCGGACGGGGAACTCCCAGTTACGGCCCGACTTTTCGAGGAGGCGAACGGCTTCGGTGTAGGGAACATGTTCGAAAGAACTGCCCGCCACATGCGTCAGAGTCGATAGAACCGTGTTATCGATTCGTTTGTTGAAGAATTCGAGATCGCTCTGGCAGTGATCGAGCACGTAGGCAATGATGTATTTCAAGAATTCCTCAGCCAGTTTGCGATTGCCATCGAGATCGCAGAACGCCATCTCTGGCTCGATCATCCAGAATTCGGCGAGATGGCGCGGCGTATTCGAGTTCTCCGCGCGGAACGTGGGTCCAAAAGTGTAGACGTTGGTGAACGCGAGCGCGAAGATTTCGGCTTCGAGCTGTCCTGAGACGGCGAGATAGGCAGCTTTTCCGAAGAAGTCGTCAGCGTCATTTACCGGGCGCGGAAGATTCATCAGGTCGAGCGTGGTAACGCGGAACATCGCGCCGGCGCCTTCGGCATCGGAGGCCGTGATGATGGGGGTGTTCAGGTAAAGGAATCCGCGCTCCTGAAAAAACTTGTGCACCGCGAAAGACAATGCGTTGCGCACACGGAAGACGGCGCCGAACGTGTTGCTGCGGACGCGCAGGTGCGCGATCTCCCGCAGGAACTCCATGGTGTGGCCCTTCTTCTGGAGCGGATAAGTCGCGGGATCCGCGGGTCCGAAAACCGTCAGGCCGCTTGCTTTTAACTCGACCGCTTGACCGGCGCCGGGAGAAGCAACCAAGTCTCCCGTGACGCTCACGCAGGCTCCCGTGGTCGCGCCGGCGAGGGCAGTTTCGGGGACGGCTCCTTCTTCGATGACGACTTGCAGGTCTTGAAACGTGGAGCCGTCATTCAACTGGATGAAGTGGATTCCCTTGCTGTCGCGGCGTGTTTTGACCCAACCGTTGACTTCGACCGGCGTACCCGGGGATTTTCCAAAAACGTCCTTGATATAGGCCCCGGGTTCAATCACTGGGCATACCTTCCAGGCGATCGAAGACTTGATTCACGTTGTCGAGCGGGGCCTCCATGGTTTCGACTTCTTTTAACTCGAGCATCAGAGGATACTGTCCCGGCCGGGATCGCAGCAGCTTCATGGTCTTTTTCCAGTCGACCGTGCCGCCCTCGGCGACGGTGGGGAAGAGGTGGGTATCGGAGACGCCATCGTTATCGTGAACGTGGGTCGAGCGAATGCGCTCTTTCATGATCTCGAATTCCGACTCCACGCCGCCGCCGATATTGGCGTGGCCGATATCGAAAACGAAGTTCAGGTTGAGATGGGTCGTGGCGACAAAGCTGACCAAGCGGGAAGCGGTAGCCAAATCGTTGGGGATATTTTCTAACAGGATTTCGACGCCGCGATGGCGCGCAAAGAGCATCAATTCTTCGAGCGAGCTGAAGGCGGATTCCACTTTGTGCTCGTCGAACTCTTCATCGGACACACCGAGGTGCTGCACCATGTAGCGGAAGGGTATGGTTTCAGCGACCTCGAGAGCGCGCTTGATCTCGTCGACCCCGGCCATTCGCTTGGCCTTGGTGCGGTCCGTGATGTTTATGACGGAGTGCGGGCCGGAGCGTCCCCAGATCTCGTCGGTGTACATCGGAGCGTGGATCGAGTGGACTTTGAGGGTGGCGTCGCGAAACCAGTGACCCAGCTCGGTAACCTGGCTTTTGTTGCGATAGTCCAGGTGCTGGCGTGCGCAGAAGATCTCGACAGCGGGGATGCCCGCCTGCATTGCTTTATTGAGCCAAGAGACGCTCAACCGGTGATTCACGCACACGTGCGTGGATAAAACGCGATTCATGTTCTTCAGAATCCTTTGGCAGTTCCCTCCGCCCGGCCGTCGGCGGCGCCCTGCAGCCATCCGCCATCGAGCATTACGGCGGCGACTTCTCCCTGGGAGGTAACAAATTTAAGCTTGTGGCCGCGTGCTTCGAGTATCGCCATCGTATCGGGCGAGAAGCCGGGCTCGATGCGCAGCTCGTCGGGCAACCACTGATGATGGAAGCGCGGGAAGTCCACGGCCTGCTGGATATTCATCTTGAAATCGAGCACGTTCACGAGCGTCTCGATGACGGTGTTGATGATGGTAGGCCCACCCGGAGATCCCAGCGCGAAGTAGAACTGTCCGCGGCGCAGAACGATGGTCGGGGTCATCGCGGAGAGGGGATGCTTGTTCGGCTGGATGGCGTTGGCTTCGCCTTGGATCAACCCGTACATGTTGGGCGTGCCGGGCTTGGCGGAAAAATCGTCCATCTCGTTATTGAGTAGGAACCCGAGTTTCGATGCGGTGACGCCGCTGCCGAAGCCGCCGTTCAACGTATAGGTGACGGCGACGACGTTACCGTCGCTATCGGCGATGGTGTAGTGGGTGGTCTGGTGGCTCTCATGGGGGCTGGCTTCACCGGGACGAACCTTGATGCTGGGGGTCGCGCGATCGGGATCGATCGAAGCGCGAATCTTCGTCAGGTAGGCCGGATCGAGCAAACGCGGAATGGGAACCGGGAAGAACTCCGGGTCGCCGAAAAACTCGCTGCGGTCGGCGAAGAAATGCCGCATCGCCTCGGTCATGGTGTGGATCGAAACTGCGGAACCGGCGCCGGATTTTTCGTACTCCGTCTTTTCGAGGACGCCGAGCATCTGCAAGATTCCGACTCCGCCCGAACTGGGTGGTGGCGCGGTCACGATGTCGAAGCCGCGATAAGAGCCCGTGAGAGGCTTGCGTTCCTCGACGGTGTAGTCCTTGAGATCGGCAGCGGTGATCAGGCCACCATGGACCTGCATGTCGGCCGCGAGCAGGCGAGCCGTTTCGCCCTCGTAGAAATCCCGCGATCCTTGCAAACGGATGCGATCGAGAGTGCGAGCGAGGTCCGGTTGAACGAGCGTGTCACCGGGTTCGTAGGTGCGGCCCTCGCGCAGGAAGATGCGCTTCGAATCGGGAAATCGGCCGAGTAAATCTTTTTTAGAACGAAGATAGGAAGCCAAGCCGTAGGAGACAGGAAATCCTTTGGACGCGAGATCTCTGGCGGGGGCGACCAGTTCCGCCCAGGGTTTCTTGCCGTACTTGCCGTGAGCGAATTCGAGTCCTTTGACGGTGCCCGGAATGCCTGCCGCGCGGTACCCAATGATACTTTCGTCAGTGGGGACGCCTTTGGAGTCCAGGTACATGTTGCGCGTCGCCGCGCCGGGGGCTCGTTCACGAAAGTCGATGAAAGTGGTTCGTCCGTCGGCGAACCGGGCCAGCATAAAGCCGCCGCCGCCCAAGTTTCCGGCCGACGGATGAGTTACCGCGAGCGCAAACCCGACCGCTACCGCCGCGTCGATGGCGTTGCCGCCGGATTTCAACACCTCGACGCCCACGTCGGTGGCGTGAGACTCGACGGAAACGACCATGGCGCGTTTTGCGCGCACGGGCTGTCGAGCGGCGAAGAGGCTGTCGGTTCCTAGGAGAAGGAGTACGGCCAGACAGGCAAACAGCTGCATCAACTCGATTCTGCCACAAATCAGTGGTGGGGCATCGGAGTTCAGGGTGGATTCTGAATTAAGAGACGCTTCTCAGGTCGAGAGCCAGTGCGAGCGAATTCTTGATCTCCGTAAGGACGGTTGGCGGCAGAGTTCCGAGCCGCCGCTCGAGTCGAACGATCGGCGCCGAGCCTAGTCCTTGCACGTTCGCAACCGACTCACGATCTAAGAATGGAAGGCGAGGCAAGACTACTTCGTAAGCGCTGAGCCTGTTCTGTGTTGTCAGCGGCACATAGAGGAAAAGGGCGCGTGGAGGATCAGGGTCATGTCGGGAGACGATCACCACGGGCCGGGTCTTCGCAGCCACTCCCAGGTCAGCCAACCACACATCACCTGGACGTGGACTCATCGAGCATATCCAAAACTTCCTGTTCGACCACTCGGGAGGGTGTCAGATCAAGAACACCCGAGTCAGCTAAATCGATGACCTCGGCCACGCGTTGCCTGACTTGCGCCGCCGTTTCCGGCTTCCACTCTCGCAGTTTCGCGTCGAGCTTTTCAATCAAGGCATCCACTAGATGTCCCCTATAACGCTAGTGTAGCGCCCTTGATCGAAAATTAGTGACAGACAAAGCTTTCGCCATGAGTTAATAAAAAGCGTGGGTTGCAAGCAAGCTTACGAGATCGATGGAGAGGCATTCACATCCCTTGAGGGTTTTTACGACGAAATCTCCTTTAGATTGATCCCTCAAGCGAGCTGGGGCAGGAATCTGAATGCGTTCAACGATATTCTCCGTGGGGGCTTCGGAACTCCCAGAGGCGGCTTTGTGCTGCGCTGGAAGAATTCAAACATTTCCCGCGAGCGCCTTGGTTTTTCGGAAACTGTTCGACAACTTCGATTGCGGCTGCAAACTTGCCACCCGAGCAATCGAGGGCGAGTCGCTGAGGAGCTAGCTGACGCTGAAGCCCAAAAAGGCAATACCGTCTTCGACTGGCTTGTAGAGATAATTCATATCCACTGTCCTGGTGGCGCTGAGGAGGAAGATGGCGTTGAGCTTGAATTGTTGTGAGTGACCACTACCATTCTGGGCGCCGCCGGGCATCGAGACGAGTCTCGATGCGGCAGACATGAGTGTCTTCGCCACCGCGAGTTCGACACAGATCTGAAGCGGACGAGCGCACAAATGACTCCACGTTCCCGCCTTCGGCTTCGTCAAGTTGTGTGACAATTCTCAAAGCGGAGGTCGTCAATGCGCGCGTTCGCGTTCTGCCTGCTGTTAGGCTCTCCTCTCCTTGCGCAGACGAGGTATGCGCGGCTGGGCGATATCTATGGGCCGGTCGAGGTGCAACTTCATCCGTCCGAGCCGTGGCGCTCCGCGCTCCGAAACACACCCCTGCTTGAATCCTCGCGCGTGCGAACCGGCTCCGGAGCCCATGCCGAAATTGAACTTGACGACGGCGGCGTGTTGCGCCTCGCGGAAGACTCTGTTTCCGAAATCGCCGACTACATACGGCTATCCACGGGCCAGCGAATCACGCATTTATCAGTGGATCACGGGGTTGCTTATTTCAGCGGCGAGGCGACGGCGCGCGACGCGCTGATCGTTTCCATGCCGTCGGCGCAGGTTTCGATCCGGCGGCCTAGCCGTGTGCGGCTCGAGGCAGGGGCGGATTCCACGCGTGTGTCGGTGATCGAGGGCGAAGTGCGATTTGCGTCGGCGGTGGTGGAATTGACGCTGGCCGAGGGCAAGATGCTCAAGCTCGATCTGGCTCGGGCGGACAAGTTCTATCTGCTGCCGGAAATCGCGGAGCTGGAATCGGACAAATGGAGCCGGGCTCGCGACAAGGTGTTCGCGTCGTCGCGGGGGCGCGTTCCGGGACTGCAATATGGGATCGAAGACCTCGACGCCAACGGGGAATGGATCGATACGGGAGATTGGGGGATGACCTGGAAGCCGCGAGTGGCGGCGGGCTGGGCTCCTTTCCGCGAGGGGAAGTGGCAATGGTACGAAGGGCTCGGCTTTACATGGGTGAGCGCGGAGAGCTGGGGCTGGGCGCCTTACCACTACGGGCGTTGGATTCTGCAGCCGGATCAGGGATGGCTCTGGGCGCCCGGGTCGCCGCGAGGGTTCCGAGCGGGCGATGTCTACTGGATGCGCGGAAAAGAACTGATGGGCTGGGGTCCGCTGGCTCCGGGGGAGGCGTGGTCCGGGTCGGGAATGCCGGCGTTGTATTTGAAATCGACGACTACATTTGCAAAGTACACTGCCTCGCCGGAACTGCGCGAGATCGATCCAACGGGGTTCGATTCGCCTCCGCGGGAGCCGCTGGTGTCGGCGGCGTTTTCGCTTGCGCCGGGGCCGCCGCGGCTTAACCAGAATCGGGTGGAGTATGTGCGTGAGGGGGAACGGGCAGGCCTGATCCGGCTGTCGCCTGCGGCGGCCCCACTGCCTTCATTGCCGGTGGAGCGTCCTCGCCAGCGGGAGCCTGAGCGCGCGCCCGTAACTCGCGTGAGTCCGCCTCAGCCGGTCGAACCGCCGAGGCGGCCGGTCGCCGAGCCTGTCGCGGCTCCGGAGCTCATGCCGGAAACGTTCTACACGCTTCCGATCTACACGGGTATCATCATCATGAATCCACCCGAGAAAAAGCCTGCGTCCAAGCAACCGGGTAAACGGCGCGGAAGGCCGGAGGAGCGTGGTGAGCCGGAAGATCCGGAAAATTCCCACGACGGAGGGCGACGATCACAGTAGTTCGCCTGGCATTGTCGGGCGGTGAAGCGACGGCTGCGTTACGATTTCGATATGGAATTAACGTCCGTTGCTCTCGAAATCCCCGAAGGCGGGAATATCATCGTCGGCCAGAGCCACTTCATCAAGACGGTCGAGGATGTCTACGAGGCGATCGTCAATACCGTCCCGCAGATGAAGTTCGGCATCGCCTTCAACGAAGCGTCAGGGCCTTGTCTTACCCGCGCTGACGGCAATGATCCTGCGCTCAAAGCGCTCGCCATCCGGAATGCGTCGGCGCTGGCGTGCGGTCACGTCTTCGTCGTGGCGATGCAGGACGGCTACCCTATCAATGTGCTCGGACGAATCAAGGATGTGCCGGAAGTTTGCAATATCTTCTGCGCCACCGCCAACCCGATCGATGTGATCGTGGCCGTCAACGATCGAGGGCGCGGCATCGTGGGGGTTATCGACGGCGAAAAGCCCAAAGGGGTCGAGAGCGATGAGGATGCGAAGGGGAGAGTTCAGTTTTTGCAGAAGATCGGCTACAAGCGCTGAAATATCAGTACGATAGGCAGGCGCTCTAACCTTTTCCTGGAATGGCCGTCCAAATGAGTGGATGTGATTAATGGCTCCACCCGCGGCCGCGGCGGTAAGCGTTCGATTGGCTCCAAAGCTCGAGGAAGCTGACCTAATTCGGGCAGTGCAACAGGGGGATCAGTCAGCCTTTGAGGCTCTGGTTCGCTCTTACGACCAAAGTGTGCTCCGGCTGGCCATGAACCTGTTGCGGTCGCCGGAAGACGCTCGCGACGCTTATCAGGAAGCGTTCTTACGGGTCTATAGGAACATCCACTCGTTCCGATTCGATTGCAGTTTTTACACTTGGCTCTACCGCATCGTGACCAACGTGTGTCTGGACTATCTGCGGAAGCGCAAGATTCGGAAAGAAGAGCCCGCGTCGATCGAGAACGGCGAAGGGGAGACCGACCGGACTTATCTTTTCGAGGAAGGCCGGGCATCGGGCGATCCGGAGCGGAGTCTGCGGAACAAGGAATTGAGCGGCCGGATAACAGAGGCGCTCGGGCAGTTGACGCCGCGAGAGCGGCTGGTGTTCGAGCTTAGGCACTATCAGGGAATGCGGCTGCGGGCGATCGGGGAGATTCTCGAGACGACCGAAGAAGCCGCCAAGAATTGTTTGTTTCGCGCCACGCAGAAGATGCGCGCGGAATTGGGAGACCTTGTATGAAATGTGAATTTGTCAGAGAGCTGGCCGATCTTTATCTCTACGGCGAGCTCGCGTCGCAGCAAGAGGAAGAGTTCGAGCAGCACCTGCACGATTGCGCCGGGTGCAAGGCGGAAGTGGAACGCGATCGAGCTCTGCATCGCGGGTTCGATGCGGTGCAGCTCTCGCCTACGCCCGAGCTGCTCGCCGAATGCCGCCGCGATCTCTTTCGGCAGCGGCCAGCCGCCCCAAAAGCCTCGGCCTGGGTGAACTTCTCCGAATGGTGGCGGATCGTATGGACTTCGTCGCGTCCGCTGGGCGCAACGGCGCTGGTCGCGCTGGGATTTTTTGCCTCACGGCTGACGCCGCGCGAAGGGCTGGGCATCAATCAAGCGGCGCTGATGGGCGAGCCGCTCGTTTCGACGATCCGGTCGGTTCAGCCGGACGCGTCGGGGCACGTGCAGATCGCGGTCGACGAAACCAGGCGTCGGGTAGTTTCGGGCAGTTTGAACGACGACAATATCGAGCGGCTGATGCTGGCGGCGGTTCGGGACGAGAGCAATGACGGGCTGCGGGTCGAGTCGATCGAGATTTTGAAGCATCGGACCAAATCCGCGGATGTGCGCGATGCTCTGCTCTCGGCTCTGCGAAACGACACCAATCCGGGAGTGCGCTTCAAGGCGCTCGAAGGACTGAAGGGGATGTCGTCGGAACCCGAGGTTCGGAAGACGCTGAGCTACGTGTTGCAGCACGATCAGAATCCCGGCATACGGATTCAGGCGATTGATCTGTTGACGCAGCAGCAGGACTCGGAACTGGTCGGCGTGCTCCAGCAGCTGGTTTCGAAGGAGAACAACAGCTACATCCGGCAGCGTTGCGAAAAGGCGCTCCAGGAGCTGAACGCTTCGGTGGGGACATTTTGATGAGCTTCCGGACTTTAGCGGCCTTAGCGCTTGCCTCGACAGCCTTCGCGGCCGACGAATCTCAATTGACCCGCCAGGGCGATTTCTGGGTGCAAGTTGTCTCCGGCTCGGAAGCTGTGACCCCTGGGGGCAGGCTGCGTGTCTCGACGCGCGGTGGAGTGACCGTGCGGGGCGGCGGGGACGATCAGGTTCAGTACACGATCACCAAGCGAGTAAAAGCCCGGCGCGAAGAAGAAGCACGGCAACTGCTGCGGCAATTTCTGGTTAAATCCTACCGGCAGGGCGATATCAACACGATCGAGATTGCGCATGGCGGCGAAGGGTGGGGTAGCGCGGACCTTGTTGTGACGGCGCCGCGCAACTTTCGTGGAGCGCTTATCGATACACACGGCGGGCCAGTCGATGCCTCTGATCTTAACGGCTCGGTCCAGGTACAAACGGGCGGCGGAGCAATCCGGCTGGATCGAATCGGAGGACCGGTTTCGGCCAAGACGGCGGGGGGTGAAGTGAGACTCGGCGTAATCGGCGGGTCGGCCTACTGCAGCTCGGCAGGCGGGCCCATTCGGGTACAAAGCGTACGAGGGGAAGCGGTGCTTGAAACTGCCGGCGGCGATATCACGGCCGACGAAGTAGGTGGGTCATTAAGAGCGTCAACCGCGGGAGGCGCGATTCACATCGCGCAGGCGGGCGCGGCTGTCAATCTCAACACGGCCGGAGGCGCGATCGATGTGGGATCGGCGCGGGGCACGGTGTACGCCGAGAGTTCGAGCGGTCCGATCCGCGTGGGGGCCGCCAACGGCGTGCAGGTGGATACGGGCGGCGGCGGCATACGGCTGACGAATGTGACGGGCGCGCTGCGGGCATCGACAGCGGTGGGTAATGTCATGGCACAACTCCTGGCGGGTGGCGCGCCGCTCGATTCGTTCCTCGTGACTGGGATGGGTGACATTACCGTTTTTGTTCCGTCCAATCTTGGGATCAGAATTTTGGCGCAGATTGATTCGAGCGGCCGGATCGTTTCGGAATTCCCGGCGGTGAAAACGAAAGAAAACGCGCGTCAAGCCGAAGGGGAGATCAACGGCGGGGGACCGCTGCTCCGGCTGTCGAGCGCGAACGGAACAATCTATATCCGCCGCCAGAAATAGACATTAAGGAAATGACCATGAAGCGACTTGGACCAATTTTTACTTCTTTACTTCTTTTCGGAGCGCTGGCTCTGGCGCAACCAGAGCCGCCGCGCCCGCCGGGAAAAATACTCAGACTGGATGCGGGCTCCTCCAGCTTCCTGGGCGTCGGTGTTTCTGAAGTCGACACGGCGCGAGCCAAGGAATTAAAGCTCAAGGACGAACACGGCGTGGAAGTCAGAAATGTCGAAGACGACAGCCCGGCGCTCAAGGCGGGAGTCAAAGTCGGCGACGTCGTTCTCGAGTACAACGGCCAGCGGGTGGAAGGCATGGAGCAGTTTCAACGCTACGTACGTGAGACGCCGGTTGGACGGCAGGTGAAGCTGCTGATTTCGCGAAACGGATCGAACCAGACGTTGTCGGCCACGATCGGTTCCCGGTCGTCGGGCGCTTACCTTTCCAGGGACTTCAGCGATTTTGAGAAAGGGATGGCGGATTTTGAGAAGCAAATGAAGAAATATTCCATGCCGGACGTGCCCCGGCCGACAATGCCGATGCAGAGCCGCATGCTTGGCGTGGAGAGCGAATCGCTCGGTCCGCAACTGGCGGAGTACTTCGGCGTGAAGGAAGGGGTGCTGGTGCGTTCGGTTGGACGGAATTCGGCCGCGGAAAAGGCGGGCATCAAGGCGGGTGACGTGATCACCAAAGTCGGCGACAGACGAGTGAACAGCCCCGGAGATATATCGAGTGCGCTTCGGTCTAACAACAGCAAGAGCATTCCGGTCGTGCTGATGAGAAATCAGAAGGAGATGACTGTCAACGTCACTCTGGACGAACGATCGACGGGAGAGAACCGGGGATCGGCCCGGCGGATCACGCTGTAGTGGTCAAGCTGGAAAGCACGATACGGTGTACTTTCAGCAAGAGATCCACTTCGTTTTGAGGCAAAGCTAGAGCAGCAGCGATCTCGGAAGGAGCGGAGCCGCGCCGGTGCATTTGGAGAACCTGACTGCGTTTGGTCAGGTTCAGCCCAGACCGGGGCGGCTCCGGCGAGACCAATAGTCCGGAAACGCGGGTAAGCTCATCCAGGCGTTCGTCGAGTAGGGCTTCCTTCTCCTTGAGCGCGGTGTCGAGAGATTTGAAGTTTCGCCGAGACCGCGCCTCCGCCATCCGCAAATCGCGCTTCAAGGTCACAAACAGGAACAGGCACAGAGTCAACCCGAGCGCAATGATGGTGTAAGGTCCGGCTGGGTGAAGCAGAATTGATTCCAAGGGCATTCGATTTCTCCACGCTTACTTCAAGGTGCGCAGGCGTTCCTCCCGGCTGACGACCTGCTGAATGCGAACGCCATAGTTCCCCTCCACTACTACGACTTCTCCGCGGGCGATCACGCAGTTATTGACAATAATTTCCACCGGATCGCTGATGGTTCGGTTCAACTCCACAATCGATCCGGAGCTCAACTTGATTACATCCCGCAAGGGGAGCTCCGCCCTTCCGAACGAGACACTGACCGGCAGCTCAACCTCCATCAGGAGATCGAGTGTGCGCGATTTCTCGAACTCGGGACGTTTCGCAAACTGTTCCGAAGGCGGGGGGTCCCCAGGCAAGGGAACCGCCGACGCTGTCAGCTGTGTTTCAAAGGCCTGCGTCCAGCCCAGGAATACGCGAACGATGGGAGGATCGCTCAGGGTGATATCGATGGGCGCGAGTCCGGTCGGAACATTCAATTCCGCGCGCGTTACTTCTTTGGCGGGGAGACAGATGACGGATCGGTCAAGCCGCTCGGCCAGCGATTGAATGGCGGCCGAAGTCGTTTGCGTCAGGATTTCGAGATACGTGCCCCTGGCATCTTCTTCGCTGCTATCGGGAATACCGGCCGCGGCCAGGGCGGATCTTCCGAGGTGTAGCCAGCTTTCGGCGGAAGCCCCCAGAAAGAAAACGGTATCCGACCCCAAGGTAAGCGGAATCGAATGCCACAGCGCCTCCTGGGGGGCTTCCGGAGCGCTCAGCAAAATGCGGCCGCCCACTGTTACCGTGGGCTTGCGCTCCGTCATGGTCTCGACTGAAGTGATCAGCTTGCTGGTCCACTCCTCGAGCAACCAGGCGGCGATGTCCTGCTTCCCCTGCTCGCTTGCCAACGATCAGACTCCCGTTCTTACGCCACGGGGCGACGGCCACCGGCGCTCCATGTAAGTGCGCAGGCGCAGAATCGCCTGCGACTTGAGCTGGGACACACGCGATTCGTGGAGCGTCATGGTGGTGGCGATTTCCCGCAGTGTCAACTCGTTGTGATAGTAGAGCGCGAGAACATTACGCTCCACCTCCGGCATCTTCTCGATAGCGGATTCGAGTAGTTTCTGCAGTTCGGCCCGTTCGAAAAGGCTGGAGGGCCAGTCCTCTTCGCTATCGGAGATGAACTGCAGGAGGTCCCTGCCTTCTTCCTCTCCTTTTGCGTATTCAAAGCTGCCGATGTTTACGCCGCGGATCTCCACCAACCAATCGTGGTATTCGTCGAGAGTCAGCGAGAGCTCGGCGGCAACTTCATCCTCGGTCGGCGCGCGGTGAAGACGCTGTTCGGCGGTATAGATCGCCGCTTCAATTCGTTTGGCCTTCTTGCGTTTTTGCCGCGGCGCCCAGTCGAGACCCCGCAAACTGTCGAGAATCGCGCCGCGAATCTTGTATTCCGCGTAGGTCTTGAGCTTGACGTTTTGCGAAGGGTCGAAGTTGTCGATGGCGGTGATCAATCCGACCACACCCGTCGAGATCAAATCGTCGAGACTGACGCTCTCTGGCAGCCGCTCATGGATCCGTCGTGCGATCAGCCGTACCTGAGGGAGATTATCGAGGATCAAGCGATCCCTCTCCTCGCCCGAAATCGAGGTCGAGTTCTGATAACGGCCGCCGCCACTGCCATTGACGCCGACTCCAGCGGTGGCCGGCATTCCGCGACTGTGTTTCATGTTGTCGCCACGGCGCGCGCTTCCCGGGCCTCCCATAGCAAGTCCGCCACACGATCCGCGGTCGCTGGATCGAGATCTTCCGGAACACGCGGGCCCGCGCTCAAAAAGGAAACAGGTAAACCGGTTCGAACCGATTCATTCAGGATTGCTCCGTGCGACTGTGTTTCATCGAGCTTCGTGAACAACAGCTTGGACGGATGGAAGGTTTTGTAGCGCTCAACCATGCCGGAAAGATCGGAGGTTTTGGCAGCGCAAGATAGGACTAAGTGAATGTCGAGGTGGGGGTAAGTAGACAAAAACCGACTTAGCTCCAAAGAGGTATCAAGATCGGACGCGCTATATCCGGGCGTGTCGATGAGGATCAGATCTTTGCGGATGTTGTCTCGCAACGATAAAGCTAGAGCGTCGACCGTATACAGCAGCTCGAAGCTGACGCCCAGTATGGCTGCATAGGCGCGCAGTTGTTCGCCCGACGCGATCCGGTGGCCATCGTAGGAAATGATGTGCGTCGAACGACGGCAGACGAGACCAAAGCGCACCGCTAACTTGGCGAGGGTGGCGGTCTTGCCGGCGCCCGGTGGGCCGACGAGCACCACTACTGCGCGCGGGAGATCGCCCGCAACGGAAATGCGGCTTGCGAGGTTCTGACGGAAGGATTGCCGGACTTCCCGCGTCGTCGGGTTCGCCGGGAGCTTTTCCAGATCGCGCAAGACGGAGGCCGCCAACTCGACGTCGACTTCGTGGGCGATCAACGCTTCATCAAGCTCGTCGAGCGCGGGGTTGATTGTGCGGTGCGGCCTGCGGCCACCGCGAGTCACTTGGGCGGAGACTTTGGAGAGCTGGCGGCGCATCTCCTCCATTTCGACAGCCAGCGTAGGCTGCGGCTCGATGATCGATTCGGCGGGCGCAGCAAAGACCACCTCGTACAGTCCGAGCCGTCGGGATTCGGGCGAAGTCTTCCGTGAACTCACGAGCATGGCGTCCTCACCAAGCTCCTGGCGAGCCAAACAAATGGCGGACTCAACAGTCCCGGCGAAATACGATTTCAGTCGCATAGTCTCTCTAGATCAGCCCTAATGAACTCACTTTGGTTCCTGCGGGTATCTCGCTGTGCGAGAGCACGGCGACGTTCTTGAACGCGGTCTCGAGCAACTGGCGCAGGAAATAACGCACGCCCGTCGAGGCGACGATCACGAACGGTTCATCGAGGTTTTGCAGGCGCTTATTAGCGCGTTCGAGAAGGTCGTGGATCTTCTGTGGCGGCAGGTTGACTTGGCTGGCGTGCTCCCCATGCTCTATCGACGATTCGACGGCCTGCTCGACCGACGCGTCGAGGAAGAAAGCCGGCAGCTCTCCCTTGGGACCCAAGTAGGGCTGCACGATCGCGCGGCCGAGGGCTTGGCGCACATATTCGGTCAACAGCACAGGATTGCGGGTGATGTTCGCGGCGTCTCCGAGCGCTTCGAAGATGGTGACCGCGTCCCGAATCGGCACGCGCTCGCGCAGGAGGTTTTGGAGAACGCGCTGCAGCAGCGCCAACGAGAGAAGCTTGGGGACCAAGTCCTCTACGAGTTTCGGATTCTCCTCGGCGACGCGGTCGAGTAGTTTCTTGGCGTCCTGCCGCGAGAATAGTTCGTGCGCATGACGGCGGATCAACTCCATCAGGTGCGTCCCGATGATATTCGCTGAGTCAACTACCGTGTAGCCAGCGCTACGAGCGGCTTCGGCCTGCTCGGATCGGACCCAGATCGCTGGAATCCCAAAGGCCGGCTCGATCGTGGCGGCTCCTTCGATCGCTTGCCGCCCGGCTGTTTCCGCCGCCGGCCGTATGGCAAGTTCACAACCCTGTTTCAATTCAAAACGGGTGATCTCGACTCCCTTGAGGCGGACTGCATACTCGCGAGGTCCTAGCGCCAGGTTGTCGGTGACGCGTACGGCCGGAAGCAGATAGCCAAGCTCACCTGCAAGCTGCTTACGAATTCCCGCGATCCGCCGCAGCAGGGACGAATTCTGCCCTCCGTCCAGCATGCCAACCAGTCCCAGTCCTACCTCGACGGCGAGCGGCTCCACTTTCATGAGCGACTCCATCGTCTCTTTTGGGGGTGATTTCACGTCGGTTGGCGCCACAGGTTCGGGCGTGGCTTGTGCCTGCCTCAGCCGCCATCCGACGTAACCCACGCCTCCGCCCATCAGGAGAAAAGCGATTTTGGGCATTCCGGGCATGATCGCTAGAGCCACGAGCACGCCCGATGCGAGGAGCATCGGCTGTGGATCGCGGAGTAGCTGCGTGCGAAATGTGTCCGCCAGCCCGGCTTCGGCATTCGACCGTGTCACGATCAGACCGCCGGAGACGGATATGACCAGGGCCGGGATCACCGTTACCAGGCCGTCGCCGATGGTCAGAATGGTGTAGGTCTCGAGCGCGCGTTGCAGATCCATTCCGTGCTGGAAGACGCCGATCAGGAATCCGGCGACGATATTGATGACAGTGATCAGGATGCTCGCGATGGCGTCGCGCTGTGTAAACCGGGTTGCGCCGTCCATCGCGCCATAGAATTCGGCTTCGCTCGAAATTTGCTTGCGGCGTTCCCGCGCCTGTTGTTCGTCGATCAAGCCGGCGTTCAAATCTGAATCGATCGCCATTTGTTTGCCGGGCATCGCGTCGAGAGTGAATCGCGCTGTGACCTCCGAGATACGAACCGCGCCGTGGTTGATGACGACGAATTGAATCGCGATCAGGACCAGGAAGATCACGGTCCCGATGACGTAGTTGCCTCCCACCACGAAGTTTCCGAAGGCCTGGATGACGTCGCCCGCGGCCGATGTGCCGGCGGCGCCGTTGAGAAGAATCGACCGCGAGGAGGAAATATTCAACGCCAGCCGGAACAGAGTCAGCAACAATAGCGTGGTCGGAAAAACGCTGAACTCGACAGCGCGCCGGATATAGAGAGAAACCAGCAGCACCACGACTGACAACATGATGTTGGCCGAGATCAGCAGGTCCAGCATGAACGGCGGCACGGGCACCATCATGATCAAGACGATCGCCAGCACTGCCACCGGCACGGTGAGTTCCCGCATTCCGGCGGCGGCCAGCTTCGGAGCCTGGATTAACGCCTGCGCCATTGGCCGTTCCCCCGAAGCTTATAGATGTAGGCGAGTATCTCGGCGATCGCCCGATAGAAGGCGGCCGGGATTTCCTGACCGACCTCAACCGATTTGTAGAGGGCCTGCGCGAGCGGCGGATTCTCGACAATCGGCACCATGTTCTCGATCGCCCGCTGGCGAATCCGAAGGGCCAGGTAATTCTTTCCTTTCGCCACGACCACCGGAGTCGACACGGCGCCGGCGTGATAGCGGAGGGCTACGGCGTAGTGAGTCGGATTGACGATCACGGCGGTCGCGGTGGCGACCTGGCTCATCATCCGCTTGCGCTGCGCTTCTCTCTGCAGGCGCCGGATCTTCTGCTTGACCTGTGGATTACCTTCCGATTCTTTGCTCTCCTCCCGGATATCCTGCTTGCTCATCTTCATTTCGTTCTGGAACCGGCGCTGCTGGCGGAAGAGGTCGATCGAGCCCCAGATTAGAAACACATAGACCGCTTTCCATAAGAGATCGCTGGTCGTGGTTGTGATTCTCCGCAGGCCTGACTGGACGGTTTGAAACGGCAGTTGCAGGTAGAGAGAAAGATTGTCCCGGGCGATGACGTAAACCGCCATCGAGAAGATCGGCATCAGAACGACGGCTTGCAGGAACAGCGTCGGGTTTTGGTTTTTGAGATTAGCCAGATTCTTGATGGGATTAAGACGCGTGAAATCGGGCGTCAGTTTGGCGAAAGAGAATCCGAGACGCGTAATCGACAGATGCGTGGCGAGTCCGGAGAAAGTCATCAGGCTGCCTGCCACCGTTAGCGGGAACGCCAGGCGGCTGCTCAGCAAGTACAACAACTGCCGGAGTGTCACGGGCGTCAACTCGAGGTGAAAGCCCTGTTCCAGAACGAGCCGGGAAGTCGCAACGAGATTGGTCAGCCACCCTTCCGCGTAATTGCCGAGCAAGACCACGAAAACCAGAAATTGGAATCCATTGACGAATTCCTTGCTGGTGGGAAAATTGCCCTCTTTGCGGGCTTTTTCAAGGCGCCGCTGCGTGGGCTTCTCGGTTTGGGATCCTCTGTCCGCCATCAGCCGCCGAGCAACCGCAAGGCTTCCACACCCCGCGCCGCGATGCCTTCATAAACGCGTGGAAACGCCGCGGTGAGCAGCGCGAGAACGCCAAGCGTGGTGAGCATCTTCGCGGGAAACGCCAGCGACAAGAGCTGCAGTTGAGCATGCAGTTTCCCGAATAGGGCGAAAGCGATATCGACCAGCAACAGCAGTGCGACCACCGGCAGGGCGAGTCGAACCGCTGTGGTGAAGACCACCGATCCCAAGCTCAACACGGCGCTTCTCGCTTCCGGCGTTATGGCGAAAGCGCCTGCCGGATATTTTTCGAGGCTCGCCGCAAGCGCACGGACGACGTGCCGGTCGATTCCGAAGGCGAGCAACAACAACCACGAGCTCAACTGCGCCATCACCACCAGCACGCCGCTATCGGCTGCCGATGTTGGATCGATCGACGATGCGTAGCCATAGCCGGCCTGTATTCCCAAGATTTGCATCGCCAGGGTGAAAGATTCCGATAAAAGTGCCGCTGCCAAGCCGATCGCTAACCCGAAGGCGGTCTCGGCCGCCATCCGCTCCAGCAGGGTCCATACTTCCGAAGGCCCCCCGATCAAAGAAACGGGAATCGCGGGCCACGTAGACTGCAATGCCAGCGTGATTGCCAGAAACAGGACGATCCGAGGTGTGACGGTGGCATCGCGCAGATGCGGGAGTGGAATGACGGTGAAGGTGGCGGCGACACGCGTCAGCACGAGAAGAAAACCATACAGTGTTTCGACCGAAAGATTGATGTGGTGTGGCATGCTTCAGCGCGCGTACCGGTGCAGATCGCCGACGATAGTGACCGTGTAAGCCATCAGCCTGGACAGCATCCACGGCAAGAGCAAAAGGATGCCTGCCAGGAACGCCATCAGCCGAGGCACCGTGCTGAAGGCCGTATCCTGAATCGACGTGACGATTTGCAAAAGACTGACGACAACTCCCGACACCAGGCCGATCAGCAACAGCGGAGCGCTTAACCAGAAGGCGGCCATCAGGGATTGTCGAATGATTTCTACTACGGTGTCCGGCGTCATGAATCAATAGAAACTCTTGATGAGAGAACCGACCAGCAGATTCCACCCGTCCACCAGAACGAAGAGCAGGATTTTGAACGGCGCCGACAGCATCACAGGGGGAAGTTGGACCATTCCGATCGAAAGCGTCACCGATGCGACGACGATATCGATCACGAGAAACGGCAGGAACAGGACCGCGCCGATTTGGAAGCCGGTCTTCAGCTCCGAAATGATGTAGGCGGGAACCAGGACTTGGAGATCGAGATCACCCGGTGTGCGCGGAAGCGGTGCATGAGTGACTTCGATAAACAGCTTGACGTCTTTCTCGCGCGCATACTTGGCGAGAAAGCTCTTAAGCGGCTTGCTGGCAGTTTCCAACGCCTTATCCTGCGAGATTATTCCCTTCTGTAGCGGCTCCCAAGCTTCGGAATGAATCTGAGTCAACACCGGACTTACGATCAGCATGGAGAGAAAGAGCGACAATCCGACCAGCACTTGGTTGGAGGGGGCCGTCTGAGTTCCGAGGGCCTGCCGCAAGAAGTGCAACACGATCGAGATGCGCAGGAAAGGAGTTACCGACATGATCGCGGCCGGCAGCATCACCAGCAACGTCATCAGGATCGTGATCTGCATGGGCACGGAGACCGCTCCCTTGCCTTCTCCAAACGAAATGCCGAGCAATGAGTCGGTCGCCAGCAGGGCGAAAATCACGATGAAACCTCTCGCGCGTCACGCAACTCGGTCAATGGCCGCGCTTCGAGAAGCGTGCAACCGCCGCCGTACGTAGCGAGCGCCATTATTCGGTCGCCGACCCTGACGAGGTGGACGGCATGGCCCGGTCCGAGTCCTCTCGACTCGATAACCTCGAGGTGCGCGCTCCGCCCCGAGCGCCATTGCGTGACGCCCTTACGTTTCAGCCACCACAGCGCGCCGGCCAGAAGAGCCAGCGTCAGCGCGATCCCGCCGAACTGTCGCATCAGATCCATGGCCTTCTATTCATCGCTCCGGAAATCTGTGATGCGGATCCCCATGGTGTCTTCGATGATTACGATCTCGCCGAAGCCGATCACTGCGTTGTCGACCAGAATGTCGATATTCTCTCCGGCCGACCTTGTCATCCTCAGCACGCCACCCACTTCGATGTTCATGAGCTCGCGGAGTGTCATGATCCTTCGATCGAGCTCGACTTCGAGCGAGATGCGCGTGTCCTGAAGGTGAGCGACTTCCTCGATCGGAGTCATGCATTGGTCTTGTTACTCGCAGTTTCGAGCGCAACCCGGATCGCGTCCAGATCTTCCCGCGAAGCGATCATTTGTTCGAGATTGCTGAACTGAGCCAGTTGCGCGACAAATTCGGCGCCGTCCTGGGGCTTCAACGGATCCTGGTTCTTCAGTTGCGCCACCAGTAATTGAAGAAATACGTTCTTGTTGGCGAGTTTATCCACCGAGCCGATCACCCCTGGACTCGGGCCTTGGTCTGTTGCGTTCTTGGTGGAATCCTGCACTGCGTTTAGTGTGACCATGGGCTCTCCTAGTTTTTGTGTTTCTCCAATTCGGCGACCCAACGCGGACGATCATCGGGCTGTCGTCGTTTCTGCTCTCCCGGATTTCGACTGTCGGACTGGCCGGCCGATGTATCGAAGCCGCGGTTATCCCCTTGTGGTGGATTCGAGAAGTCGCGCTGACCGTGGGTGGAAGGTGTCGCACTTACACTGACGCCAGGCCGCCATGCCTCGGTCTGGAATCCTGCGTCTTCGAGAGAGGTCGCAAGTTGAGACAAGTCCTGGCGCATCGCTTGAGCGGCGTGCGGATCGGGCGTGCGGACAGCAACGTGAATCTCGGCGCCGCGTTGCACCATGCGGATTCCGATCCGGCCAGCCGTGTCGGAGTTGGTTGACGAGCCGGGTACGGAAAGCGAAACTTCGGTGACTTCTGACTTCGGGGTGGAACGGAGCGTGGGGGCGAGCGGTGCGACTGGCTCCGAGTGAGTCTCGGTGGCAGGCCGGTTGGCGGTGTCCGCTTCAGGTAGCGTCGAAAGAGATGGAGACGAGGCGATCGCAGCAGGTTGCGGTTGCACGTCGCCTGGTACGGCTCGGTCGGGACCTATCTTATGGGGAACAATTTCTCTCAGCCGGGAATCGTGGGAGGGTTCGGATTGTTGTAGAGCCGTTTGGAAGCGTTCCAACTGAACCGGCGCTTTCTTTGCGAGCGTGTGCGCGATGACAGACTCGTCCTTAGGGGCTTCAACCGGCTCTTGCGGGATCCTGGCCACGATAGCGTCAGATTCGGGAATACTCGGCAATTTGGGGGGTGCGTTACGGAACGTTTGTCGTATCGTCGGGTGCTCGACGGCCGGCGGCGCGGGGATGGGCTTCGAGAACGATGTGTCTTCAGGGGCCGGTGGGCGATCGTTCGCCGTCGGCCGTGAAAACCGGGTGGCGTTGAGTGGGGCGACATCCTTTTCCGCAATGATCGGTTCAGCGTTAGCTGGAAGTTTCAGAGACGCATCGGCGCGAACCGGAAGGTGCATGGTCGCCTGTTTTCCCGATGACGACTTCACGTCCGTTACGGTGAGCGGAGTGACCGTACGTTCGACGCTCTGTTCTTCGGGCGCGGTTTTGACGAAAAAAGAAGATTTCACAACGGACTTTGGCAACGCGGCTGTTTCCTCGGGTGGATCCGTAATGAGCGGCTGCGCGGCAATTGGTTCAGATCTGGAATCCGTCGGGAGCGCAGTCACGCGCGCCGGGACCGGAGGAGCTTTGAAACGGAGGGGTTCCTCGTTCAATAAATCGGTCTTACGAACTTCGCCCGCAATCGGCTCTGTGGCTTGAAGACTCGGCTTCGGCGTAAGCGGTGAAATTGCCGTCATCGGACGATCAGGGAGTCGCGATAATTCGGGATCAATCGAACGCGAAGGGAGTTTCGTTTCCGTAGGTTCCTTTAAGTTTGCGTGCGGCGATGGATTGGCCAAAGGCGTGGCTCTGGGTGCGCTATCTGTCCTCACGGGTGACGGTCGATCCGTTTGCTCCGGGTTGAAATCCTCGAGCCGCAACGCAAACGCCAGCTCCGGTTCTGGGGTCGGCGCTGGTGGGCAGGTCTTCTCGGGAATTTCCTTGGATTCTGGGGGCGAAATATCCGACCGGGCTGCCACGGGCGGTGGAGAACCCGCCAACGTGGCCTGTACAGGATGTCCTGCCGTATCTCCACGAGTCGAGAGTCCGAAGGCGCCTCGCAGCGGCAACGGTGCAATCGTGGGGAAGAACGTGACGATCGAAGGCGCCGTCAAGAACGGCTCGTGCTTCGGGGGCTCCTCGGATTTTTCGGATTCGCCATTCAGTTCGTCACTCGCGGCGCCGAGCAGGTCCGTGAACACGTCAATGGGTGAGGTGGTGTCAACGGTGGGCTGCACAGCCGCAGCGACGGCTTCCGTCAACGCCATAATTGGAGCTTGCGTTAGAGAGACTGCCGTCACGAGAAAGCTCAAATGCACTTGCAGCGCCACTACGCGAAATCAATTGTTTCAACCGCCGCCACGGGTCGGAGTGGGACAAGTTTTTGGCGCATCCGAACAGAGGTGACCAAATTGAAACACCGGGAGGCCTTTCTCATCGGCTCAATTTCATGAGCTTGCGTGTCGGCGCCACGATTGCATTCGAGCGTCCGGCAGAATATGGACCAACTCACGTTGAACGCGGCCAGCGGAATGCGATCGCGGATCGAAGCTCTCGATCTGTTGGCTAACAATATTGCGAACGCCGCGACGGCCGGTTATAAATCGGATCGCGAATTCTACAACCTATACGCTTCGGACGACTCCTACACACAGACCAAGCTTCCCGACATCGAGGGCAATTGGATCGACTTCGGGCAAGGAGTGATCAAAGAGACTGGCAACCCGCTTGATCTCGCGCTCGCCGGCCGTGGATTTCTCACCGCGGAGTCGCCCACCGGACTGCTTTACACAAGGAATGGCGCTCTACGCCTCTCGCCCGCAGGTGTCGTTCAAACCGCAGAAGGTTACCCTGTGCGCACAACCACGCCGCCGTTTCGCATCCAGGCGCGCCCGGACGGGCCTCCTCTGCAGATCCAGAAGGACGGAACCGTCATGCAGGATGGACAGGCATTGGGAGTTCTGGCGCTGACTGACTGGAAGGACCCAAAAGCGCTCGAAAAACAGGGTGGAAGTTACTTTCGTTTAGCGGACGTGAATTTGAAGCCGGATCCTCCCACCGGGCTCGAGCTGCTGCAGGGGCGCCTGGAAAATTCCAATACGGGTCCAGCCGAAGGCGCGGTGCAGATTGTCAATGTGTTGCGGCAGTTCGAGGCTTTACAGAAAGCGGTCGCGATCGGCGCCGAGATGAACAGGAAAGCCGTGGAAGACGTCGCGCGGGTCACCGCGTAGACAAGGAGAAAGTAACGAATGCTTCGTGCCCTATACAGCGCTGCCAGCGGAATGAGCGCGCAAGAGATGGCTGTCGACAACATCGCGCACAACCTTTCGAATGCGAACACGGTTGGCTTCAAAGCCCGCCAGGTTCAATTTCAGGATCTCCTTTATCAGACCGTTGTCCAACCGGGCGCCGCCGCAGGCTCGCAGACGGTTGTCCCCACCGGTCTCCAGATTGGACTCGGCGTGCGTCCTGCCTCGAACGAAATCGTTCAGACGCAGGGCAACTTCGCAGCGACTTCCAATCCGCTCGATCTCGCGATCCAGGGACCTGGTTTTTTTCAAGTTCGGCGCGCCAGCGGGGAGCTTGCTTACACACGCGCGGGGAATTTCCATCTCGACCGTGAAGGCAATGTCGTGACCATGGACGGCGAAGCGTTGGAACCGCAGATTACGATCCCGGCAGGAGCGCAGTCGCTGACGATCGCGCCCGACGGCACCGTCAGCTTCATGCTTCCGGGTCAGACCGCGGCGCAGAACGGAGGGCAAATTCAGTTAGCGTCTTTTCTAAACCCGGCCGGGGTCAATAGCATCGGCCGGAATCTTTTTACGCCGACAGACGCGTCCGGCGATCCGACCGTCGGCAACCCCGGCGGACAGGAGGGCCTGGGACCCCTGCTGCAGGGGTACACCGAGCAATCGAACGTGAGCGTTGTCGATGAGTTCGTCAACCTGATTCGCAGCCAGCGGGCGTATGAAGCAAATTCCCGCGTGGTGCGGGCCGCCGACGAGATGTATCAGAAAGTGAACACCATGACTTCGTAGGGAATACATGCTGGGACATCTTCTACTGGCTATTGGCGTGTGCCTGCCCGTTCAGGGAGATCGGATTCTCATGCGCGATTTGGCGTCGGCCCTCCCTGCGTTCGCCGGGCGTGACGATCAGGAACCGATCGGCTTGGCGCCAGCGGCCGGCGCCGTGCGGCGCTTTTCGGCGGGAGAATTGATCCGGCTGGCTGCGCGCAAGGGTATTGGGGCGGCAGTCGAGCCGGTGTGTTTCGAACGAAAACGGCAACCTCTCACCAAGGATCAAGTTTTGGCGTCGCTGCGACGGTCGCTGCCTCAGGACGCGACGCTGGAACTCCTCGGTTTCAGCGATTCGCCGGTCCCCGAAGGCGTCATCGATTTCCCACGGAACGGGCTTTCTGCCCCCAATCCCGCAGCGCCTCGCGGTCCAGTGATCTGGAAAGGGCGCGTTACCTATGCGACCGCGCAAAGTGTTCCAACGTGGGCCAAAGTTCGAGTGTGGGTCACACGGCCTATCGTCGTTGCGTCAGAAGACTTACCGGCAGGGCGGGCAATCGAGTCCGGGAAGATTCGGATCGCTGAGCGCGAGTTTCCCCCTTTTACCGAACCCCGTCCCGCTGCCGTGGAGACATTCTTGGGGACAACGCCTCGGCGCACGATCCGCGCGGACGCCCCATTGTCAGTCGCTGATCTGGATGCGCCAGTCGACATCACGCGCGGCGGCATGGTCGGTGTGGAGGCGCGAGTAGGCGCGGCTTCGATCAAGTTTAAGGTTCGGGCTGAAGCCTCCGGCCGTGTCGGCGATTTGGTTCCTGTTCGCAATGTCGAATCCGGAAAGACATTTCGAGCTCGGGTGATCCGCAAAGGCTGGGTGGCCGTGGAATAAGAGATATGAAGAAAATAATCTTGATTCTGCAACTGACGCTGGTGTTTCTGCCGTCGATGGTCGAGGCGAAGTGGAAGCCTTCGTTTCGCAAGGCGGAGGAGCCGTCCGCGCTCGACAAGTACGTCACCGATGCTTTATCGCGTCCGGTAACGCCGCAAGCCAATGGCGGATCGCCCGGTTCGCTCTGGAGTACGTCCGCGCTGCTCTACGATCTTGCCCGGGATCTGCGAGCCAGCCGTGTCGACGATCTCGTCACAATCGTGGTCAGTGACCGGGCGGACGCATCGAGCGCGGGGAATTCCACGGGCTCGCGGCAGTCGAGCGTGAACAGCAACATCACGTCCCTGTTGGGACTGAAGTCGGCGGCGGGAGCGCTGCCCAACCTCGCTACTCTTTCGACTGCCACGTCTCTCCAGGGCCAGGGCGCTACCAGCCGTCAAACCACGCTCACTACTACGCTTTCTGCGAGGGTCGTCAATGTTCTGCCCAACGGTTACCTGGTGATCGAGGGGCGTAAGGATACGATGATCAATTCCGAGAGACAAGTGATCGCGATCCGCGGCGTCGTGCGTCCGTCCGATCTCCAGCCCGGAAACACGGTCAGCTCCGACCGTCTCGCGCAACTGGAGCTCCGGATGAATGGCAAGGGCGTCGTCGCCGACGCGATTCAGCGGCCTAACGCCATTTACCGCTTTTTGCTGGGATTACTACCATTCTAATGCGCGTCGTCTCGATTCTTCTGATGCTCGCTAGTCTGCCCACCGCTCCTGCCGCCACTCGCATCAAAGAGTTGGCCGGAGTGGAGGGTGTGCGCGACAACCAGTTGATCGGTTACGGTGTAGTCGTTGGGCTGGCGGGCACCGGCGACCGCCGTCAAACCGTCTTCTCCGCGCAAAGCCTGGCGAACATGCTCGAGCGGATGGGAGTATCGGTGCCTCCGACGGCGCTGCGTGTGGCAAACATGGCGGCGGTCATCATCACCGCGACCTTGCCCCCGTTCGCTCAACCGGGTGCGCGCATCGATGTTACGGCGGCGTCGGCCGGCGATGCGTCAAATCTTCAAGGCGGCCTGCTTCTACTGACGCCGCTCAAAGGTCCCGATGGCCAGGTCTACGCGGTCGCGCAAGGGCCAGTTGTCACCGGAGGATTCGCGGCAGGACGCGGCGGAAATTCGCAGACGGTAAACCACCCTACCGTGGGACGAATCGCCGCCGGAGCTCTTATCGAACGAGCGGGGCCGTCTGTACCCCTCACCGGCTCGCTGAATCTCCAACTCCGCCGTGCCGATTTCACGACCGCCGCGCGAATTGCGTCCACGGTGAATCAACATTTCAACTCACCGATTGCCCATGCGGAAAATTCAGCTCTTGTTTCGATTCAGATGCCGGAGTCATACTCTACCCGGCGGATCGATTTCATGGCCGAAGTAGAAGCTCTCTCGATGAATGAGGACCACCTGGCGAAGGTCGTGGTGAACGAGCGCACAGGGACGATCGTTATGGGCAAAGATGTTAGGATAGCGCCCGTCGCGATCCTGCACGGAGCGCTGAGCGTCGAGATCCAGACGACGCAAACGGTTTCCCAGCCGGCGCCCTTGTCGCAAGGACAGACTGCCGTGGTTCCTCAGACGACAGTAGCGGCCCGGCAGGATCGCGCGCGCAACGTGGTCCTGAAAGAAGGAGCCACCGTGGAAGAGCTGGTGCTTGCGCTCTCGTCGATCGGCTCAGGCGCGCGAGACATCATCGCGATCCTGCAGGCCTTGCGCGCGGCCGGAGCGCTAGAAGCAGAGCTGGAGATCATTTGAAGATTGAAAAAACTTTGCTGAACGCGATGGCGCCCGCTCCCATGAGTCTGAAACAAGCTGCCAGCCAGTTCGAAGCTCTCCTAATCGCACAGATGCTGAAGTCTGCCCGCGAAGCCGATTCCGGAGGCTGGACCGGGGAATCCGATCAGTCCAAGTCGGCCATCATGGACTTGGCCGAACAGCATCTGGCGGAACTTCTGGGATCGCAAGGGGCTTTGGGAATCGCGCGAACGGTTGTCGATCAACTGAGCAAGCGAAGGTAGTCTACTTGTCGGTGGCAGGCGTGCACATGGCTGAGATTTCTTTGATGTGGTTAGGGCTCAAGACACGCAGCGTGGGCGGTTCGGTACTGCCCATTAGTTCGCCTGTGATCGCCACCTTGTGCCCCACGAATCTAGCAAAAATCTGCTGCTCAAATCCAACCGGATCGAGTTGTGCGATTTCCTTCAACACGTCATCGCTGCGCAGAACATAGACCCCAGGTTTCTCGTCGAGGCAGCCGGTGACGACCTGACTCCGAAAAGTCTTCTTCGCCTGTTTCTCGGCGGTCCGTCCGGCCGGAGCTAACACCAGCAATGCCACAAAAACGCACAAATATCGCATCGACGATACCTCCTACACCTCCATTCCAGCACTTCTCGTGCCAGAATGGAATAGAGTGACTGCTGCGCTGCTGCTGTTGTTTGCCGTTGTCTCTCAAGCCGCCGAGTACGCGGCCCCGGCGGGTGTGCGGCCGGCGGTGCGGCGTCCTGGAGCAACGAGTGTCATCCCAGGCGGTCGAATGATCATGCCGGCCGGGATGCAATTTGTCACTGGTCCCGGCCCGTTCGCAATAGCCTCCAGTCCCACTGCCAAAACGATCGTTTCGGCGAACCGCGGTCCTGGACGATTTTCCATCACGATTCTCGAACGCCAGAAAGACGGCCGTCGTCTCGTCCGCCATATTGTGTCGTTGAATGAAAGCGAGGAGTGGCAAGGTGTTTCCACGGGCGCCGTATTCGACGGCGAACATACCCTCTATGTCTCGGAAGGCGCGTCGGGCCGCATCTGGTCGGTCAATCCGAGCGATGGCGAACGCCGCCGCGCGATCGATCTCAATCAGGATGGGGCGACGAAAAGCGTCACCGCCGATATCGCTTTCGACCCGCAGCGGAAAATTCTCTACGTGCTCGATGTGGGCAATTCGCGAATGGTAGCGGTAGATCCCGGAAAGCGCAAGATAACGTCCGTGCTTCCCTTCGACGGCGCGCCCATCGCGCTGGCGATGTCACCAGACCGGAAGCGCGCCTACGTAACCACGCAAGGCAAAGCGAACTCGCTCGCCATCGTAAACATCGAAAACCCAGCGGCCATGACCGTCGTAAAATCACTTGCTGGCGGGAATCCGACGGATGTGCTGGCGACGGCGGAACGCGTGTTCGTCTCCGATATCGCGGAGGACACGATCTCGGTCATCGACGCGAAGACCAATCAGGTGACGGGCGAGATTCCGCTACGTGTTCCTGGCCTGACTCATCTGCGTGGACTGGAACCTACCGGCCTTGCCTTTCACCCGCAGAGCGGATGGCTGCTGATCGCCGAATCGGGCGCGAACGCCGTAGGTGTGGTCGACACCAAAGAAATGAAGTTGATCGGCCATATTCCCGTAGGATGGAACCCGGCGCGGATCCTGGTGGACGCCGATACGGTCTACGTCACAAACTTCCGCGGGCAGGGCATCGGTCCCAACACGGGAGCCAGAACCTACGACGAAAACTTCGCGGACACGCTCGGGAGAGGCAGTATCTCGTCTTTACCGCTGCCCAGCGCTACCGAACTTTCCGAGATGACGACTCAGGTCATGGTTGCGAACGGTTACTCACCCAAATCTGACGTGGCCGTCGCTCCGATTCCCGAGGAGATTCGTCATGTCGTCCTCATCATGAAGGGGAATCGCACGTTCGACGATGTGCTGGGCGATGTGCGTGAAGCGTCCAACGGGCCGGTGATGTCTTCCGCGGCGCTGGCGCGTCACGGCAGCAGCGGATATGCGGACGGGCAAAATGTACGACTGAGTTTGCAGGGAGCCAATATCACCCCGAATCATCACCGGCTCGCCGCGTCGTTTTCGTTCAGCGAGAATTTCTACATGGACGGCGGATCTTCGTCCGGAGCCCGCTGGACGCACATCGAACGCCAGGGAATCTCGGTTTTTACCCCGCCGCCGCTGGCTCCGGAGAAAACGGATCAGGAGCGCGCGACTGCATTTATTAGCGCAATACAGACTCGCTACGTTGAGGGGAAAGCTCCATTTCCGCAGCTGATCATTCTGCGTCTGCCGAACGGCCGCCTGGCCGAACCGCGCCCCGGCGACGGCTTCCCTTACGGGGCTTCTTACATCTCGGATAACGATTTAGCGATGGGACGCGTCGTCGAATTTCTATCCCACACGCCACAGTGGAAACAGATGGCGATCTTCATCACCGAAAGCGCCATCGGCGGCGGTTTTGACCATATCGACGCCCATCGCACGCTGCTGCTCTGCGCCGGCCCTTACTTCAAGAAGAATTACGTGTCGCATGTGAACGCGAGCTTGCCCGGGCTGCTCAAGACGATCTTCCGAATTCTGCGTCTTTCGCCGCTCAATCTGTTCGACGCCACAGCATCCGATCTGGCTGACACTTTCACGAATACACCCGATTTCGCTCCCTATGACGCGGTACCCGTCGACAAACGCGTCTTCGATCCGGCGAAGATTGCGGAGCTGTCGCGTTGAATCCATTCTTGTCGGTTGTAATCCCGTGCTTCAATGAAGCCCGGAAGATTGGGGCCGATATCCAGGCCGCTCTCGATTATCTTCAGAGCCGTCCGTATTCCTTTGAACTCATTCTGGTCGACGACGGTTCTTCCGATGGAACGCGAAGTTTGATCGAACAGGCGGCTTCCACCAACGTGCGCATCGTCTGCTACCAGCCGAATCGGGGAAAAGGCCGCGCCGTCCGAACCGGCATGCTGGAGGCGCGTGGCGAGTATCGCCTATTCGCGGACGCCGGACTCTGCGTTTCCTTCTCTCAGATTGAGAAAGGGCTCGCGCTGCTTCAATCCGGCGCCGACGTCGCTATCGGCTCCCGCAAGCTGGCCACGTCCCAGATCGTCGAGTCACAACCGGGCTATCGACGCATAGGTTCGTCGGTATTCGGCTGGCTGGTGCGAAACTGGATGGGGCTGCGCTACTCCGATACGCAATGCGGATTCAAGCTCTTCACTGCACAGGCGGCTGAGCGCCTTTTTGCAGCCGCCCGAATCGACGGATTCATGTTCGACGCCGAGACCCTCATCAACGCGCGCAAGTTCGGATTGACGGTTCGCGAGTTCCCCGTCGAGTGGCGTGCCGATCCAGATTCGCGTTACAGGCCGTTCACCGGAAGCTTCCGCAATCTGGTGGAACTGGCGCGTATTCAACTACAGTGACGAAACGACGGGCAGTCTTTCTGGACCGTGACGGTGTGCTTGTGCAGGCGGCGCCGCAAAAGGCCTATGCGCACGGTCCGCACACGCTGGAAGATTTCGCGATGGTTCCGGGGGTAGCCGAACCCGTTCGCCGGTTGCATGACGCCGGATTTCTGACCGTGCTTGTGACGAATCAGCCGGCCATTGCCCGCAAGCAAATGACCTGGGACATCCTCAACGAAATGCATCGTCTTCTCCGCGTGGCGCTTCCGCTCGACGATATCCAAGTGTGTCCACATACTGACACCGACCATTGCCCGTGCCGCAAGCCGAAGCCCGGCATGCTGCTCTCCGCGGCATCGAAGCTCGACATCGATTTGCCCGCCTCCTATTTCATTGGCGACACCTATCGCGACGTCGAAGCGGCTCGCGCGGCAGGAGTGACGCCCGTCCTGATCGATTGGCCGTATAACCAAGATTTGCAGGTTTCCCTACGCGTCAAAGACCTGTCCGAAGCCGCCCGCATGATTATCGGTTGATACACTTGCTACGATAGAAAAACCGTCCGCATTCGAATATGCCGCTACGTTTTTCTAACACCCTGACTCATCAGGTGGAAGAGTTTGCTCCAGCGCGCGAGAACACTGTGCGCATGTACACCTGTGGGCCGACCGTCTACAGTTTCGCGCACATCGGAAACTTTCGGTCGTTTACCTTCTACGACATTTTGCGGCGCTGGCTGCGCCTCAGCGGAGGTTTCAAGCTCGACCACGTCATGAACATCACCGACGTGGATGACAAAATCATCCGGAATGCCGTTGCCGAGAAGAAATCGCTCGCCGATTACACCGCGGAGTACGAAAAGGCCTTTCTCGAAGACTGCGACACTCTGCGTCTGGAGCGTCCGGAGAAACTTGTTCGCGCGACCGAACATATTCCGGAAATGGCGGCAGCGATCCAGAAGCTCGCTGACAAGACGTACACCTACGAGAACGAAGGATCGATCTACTACCGTATTTCGAAGTTCCCGGAGTACGGCAAGCTCTCCCATAGCGACTTCAGCGGCATGAGATCTGGCGCGCGCGTCGACGTCGACGAATACGAGAAGGCGGACGCCCGCGACTTCGTTCTATGGAAGGCGCCAAAAGAGGGAGAGCCTTTCTGGAACACAGGACTCGGTCCGGGCCGCCCTGGCTGGCACATCGAATGTTCCGTCATGGCGATCCAATACTTGGGCGAAACCCTCGATATCCACGCTGGCGGCATCGATCTGATCTTTCCGCATCACGAAAACGAGATCGCACAAGCCGAGGCGCTCACGGGCAAGCCGTTCTCTCGTTTCTGGCTGCACTCCGAGTTTCTTTTGGTGGAAGGCCAGAAGATGTCGAAATCGCTCGGGAATTTCTTCACGCTGCGAGATATTCTGGCGCAGGGCTATCAGCCCGAGGCAGTGCGATACCTGCTTGCTTCGGTTCCTTACCGAAAGGCGCTCAATTTCACTTTCGACGGACTAAAGTCCGCGGCGACATCGATTGAACGGCTGCGAAATTATAAGCTGCGTCTTGAAACAGCGAAGTTTCCCGAGCGTGAAGCGGATGCCGTTCTTGCCCGCACCAAGAAGGCCTTGGATGAGTTCAATGCGAGCCTCGACGACGATCTGAACACAGCACAAGCGCTTGCCGCTGTATTTGAGTACGTTCGGGAAACGAATACCCAAATGGACGCCGGTGAGTTTCCAGCAGTCGCCGTCGCGCCCGCGCTGGCCTTGCTCGAGCGGTTCGACTCCGTATTCGATGTTCTGAAGCCCACCGCCAAGGAAGGCGCTCTTACTGACGCTCAGGTGGAAGAAAAGATCGCCGAGCGGATCCGCGCCAAGAAGGCCAAGGATTTCGCCGGCTCGGACCGCATCCGGCAGGAACTACTCGATCAAGGTATTGTCCTGGAAGACACCAAGGACGGCGTCCGCTGGAAAAGGAAATAGCCGTGCAGATTCACACCAAAGCCGTTCACGCCGGCGACCGCAAGAAACCGGGCTCAGCAATTCCAACGACGACCCCGATCTACTCGGCGACTACATTCGCTTACGAGAAGATGGAAATGCTCGACCGCATTTTCTCCGGATCGACGCCCGGCTACAGTTATTCCCGCTACGACAACCCGACCACTTCGGCACTCGAAGAGCTGATCACGGCGCTCGAGGGCGGCCACGGGTCGCTCGCCTGCGCGTCCGGCATGTCAGCCTTGCACATCGCGCTGCTTGCTGCGTTGACCGACCGCCGGAAGACGATTCTCGCCGCGAATGCGATCTACGGAGCCACGATCAGCCTGCTCATGACGGTGCTCGATCCGCTCGGTGTCGCCATCCATTTCGTAGACATTTGTGACTTGGGAGCTGTAGAGAAAGCAGTCGCTGAGCATAAGCCCGGCTGTATTCTCATGGAGTCGATTTCAAATCCCCTGCTGCGAGTGGGATCGATCGCGGCTGTGACGGCGATTGCGAAGGCGGCCGGCGCGGCGCTTGTGGTCGACAATACCTTCGCCTCTCCACTCCTCACGCACCCCATCGAATTGGGAGCCAGTATGTCCGTCCATAGCGTGACGAAGTACCTGGCCGGGCATGGGGACGTAATGGGAGGAGTCATCGTGACCGACGAGCCGCACTTTGAGGTCGTGCGCAGCCTCTCGCGCACCATCGGACCAGTGCTCGGACCATTTGAGAGCTATCTCACGATGCGCGGGATCAAGACATTCCCGTTGCGCATGGAGCGCCAGTGCGCCAACGCATGCAGGATCGCTTCCTGGCTCAGCGCGCATCCGGCGGTCGAGCGGGTTTACTTTCCCGCCGATCCCGCGCATCCCGACGCCGCCATCATCCGGGAACAGTTCCCGCAGGGGCTATACGGAGCGATGGTCAGCTTCGAATTGAAGGGCGCCGATCAGGCCGGCATATTCCGCTTCATGGATGCCCTGAAGCTTGTGGTGCGGGCCACGTCCTTGGGCGACGTCCACACCATGATGCTGTATCCGGTGATGAGCTCGCACCGCGAAATTTCGCCGAAGCATCGCGAACGCATGGGCATTCGCGAGAACCTGCTGCGTCTTTCTGTAGGGATTGAGGCGGTCGACGACATCACCGCCGACTTGGATCAGGCGCTTACGGTTTCTCGCCAGGCTTGAGCTGACGCCAGCCGCCGCCTTGATTCGAATCCTGATTCGAGGGCGACGTAGAAGTGTCTTCGGCGGGCCGGGCTGAGGGCTTTGCTTCGGGCGCACTCGCCGGTTCGTCCGGTTCCACGATCAGCGGACCGTTGCGCGGTCCGGTCGAGCCGTCGCCTCTCGGCCTGCGCCTGACACTTACATCGGAACTGGTGTCGCTCGATCGGGAGACGGAAGGTCTCGACACGGGCGCGCGAGACACGCTGACAGGCTCGGAAGTAGATGTTCCATTGGGCGCCAGGAAAATGCGCCGGTAGCGTACCTCGGATCCGGAGTAGCGAGCGGCAGTGTTGGCGGCCAACTGCACTTCGATGCCGCGCTCCTCGCCGGGATTCACACCTTCCGGCAAATAGAAATAGAGCGAGTAACGCTGGCGAAGCCGCTGTAGCGTCGTCTCGAGAGAGTAGGCGTCATCGACCGGCATGCTGTCGCCGCCCGATGCGCGCGCAATCTCGGAGGTCCCGGCGGATTTCGTCCGGCCTCCTCCACCGATCACAGGACCATTACCACCCCGCTGGCGTCCGCCGCCGCCGATGATCACACCACCGAGCGGTCCTTGTCCCGATCCCGGCCAGCCGCCGCCGGTGCGCGGGGGATAGGTACGGCCACCGCCTCCCCCTCCACGGTTCCACATCGCATTGGGAGCAATCAAGGCGCTCAATACCGCATCCGCCCGCGTCAGCGCACGCGAAACACGGTCATCGTCCCGCTCGAACTCGGTCTGATCATCGGTCAGGATTACGATGGCCCGCCGTGCATCTCGCCTCCCGTTGCGCCCAACATATTCGGCGGCGTTGAGCAGCGCGTGGGTGATATCGGTGCCACCATTAAATGTTTCATGCCGCAGCAGTGCGTCCAGATCGCGTTCGACGGCGTTCTTGTCGCTGCTGAACGGCAGGCGGACCCGCGTCGCGCGGTCGAAAACCATGATCCCCACGCGATCTTCTTTGTTGAAGGCCTGCAGCGCCTGGTGGGCTGCTGAAGCGAGCCGCCGGACGTGAGTTTGCATGCTACCGCTAACGTCCAGCAACAGCAGCAGGTCCACCGGCATGTTTTCGCTAGCGAAATTGCGGATTTCGACGATCTTGCCCGATTCCTTCAGAACGAAGTCGTTGATTTGAAGGCCCGTGATGGCCCGGTTATCGCGGTCGACGACCTGGGCGTCGACCCGGAGCATGTTCACGTCGCTCTTGAAAACAACTTCCTCGTCTGCGGCGGCGATCGCGGTAAACAGCAGAAAGCAATAGAAGCGGGTCTTCACGGTACAGGTGGTTCTCACCCTTAATACGTCCGTTTGGGCTAACGCGTTACGGTCTATAGTTAGAACCGCTGAACCCGCGGGAAGTTGCGAATCTGCATGCTACCATCGACGTATCGTGAGGCGGTTGCCCCTATTCCTGCTGATAGCGGCTCTCTCTTTCGGACAGCAGTTCGTCAGCAAAGAAGAACGCGCCGCCGAATCGGCCCTCATCCAATCCTTTGGAATCAAAGCCATTCCATTGCCGGAACACCCGTATCGACTGCCCTTTTCCAGCCGCTCACTAATCGTTCCCCAAGCCTATCTGCGGGAAGTGATCGGCGAGAAAAAGTCGACCGTACCGGCTGACCTGCTGCGCCAGGACCTTCCCCTGCTCCGCGCCGTGATGGCGAAAAACTACGCAGGCTGGCGTCTTGCTGCCGCCCGCGGATGGAACTGGGAGCAGTGGTTCGAAAACTGGGATCATCTGCTTTCGCGTCACCAGGGCGAAAACCTTTCCTTAACTGACGCGCTGCAGCCGATCGCCGAGCTTGAAGAGTTCCTGCCGGACAACTATTCCGGGCCTATCGCCGATATCTACTTTGGAAGCGGCTCCCGCAGCGCGACCCTGAGAAGTGCTCCCAACGGCGCCTGTACCGCGATGCGCATGCGTAGCGCCAAGATCTTCCCGATGGATTCCAAAGACCGCGGGCAGCAGCCCCGGCAGGCTTTGCTATCGGACTTTACCACGCAGGTCTGGTATCTCAGCTATCCGTCGCGGCGCGGCGATATCGCCGCCGTGCAATGCGGCCGACGGTGGATCGAAGCGATTCCCGTCTACGATCCGCGCGGACCGCGACGCGAGCGGAACATTCTGGAGCTTTCGCAAACTATGCGGGATGGTCCTTCCTACCGTGCGCTGACTCCCCGCATCTCGTACCTGCGCGTTCCCACCGGCGACAAATTGAATGAGCGCCGAATGGACCGCCTGATGGCGGCGCTCTCGCAATCGCCTCCGCGCGAGGACGTTCTCATCTGGGACCTGCGGAGTCACGGGGGCGGCGAGCCTTACTGGAGTGCGCTCAATCGCTGGCTCGATCCCGAGAAGGTCGAGAAATTCGCCCTGCCGCGAGCCGTTCGCCGCTCCTGCCTGACCGCCGCCCTTCAGTGGAACGCGGCTTGGTTCCGCCAATCCGGTTTGAAGCCCCCGATCCCGAACGAACAGGAAGTGCGCCTTCAGGAATTAGCAGTCGCCGTGGCGCGCCCGGGACCGGCCGGATGTCCCGACACACTGGAGGTCGAAAAATCGAACTGGAACTACAGCCAAAGAACGCTCCCGACGCAGGCGCGCTTTCTGGTCCTGGTGGACAATCGCTGCGGAAGCGACTGCGAAAAAATCGTCAATCTGCTCGCCTCCGAGCCGAGAACGGTGGTCGCGGGTGTCAACACCTACGGAGCCTGCCAGTATGAGCTTCCGGGATATTTCGTCCTGCCGAACTCACGCCTGGCGTTTCGGACCGCGCTGGCTGCGACGAATGTCTACGGCGATAACCGCAGCGTGGATGGCTACGGTCTCAACGTCGACGTGCTCCTCCGCACCATGGAAGACCAGAGCGCGGCGGGAATTCGAAAACTCGCCGAAACTTTGCTCGCGCCCGTGAACTGAGAACGCTACACTGGTTTCGATGCGAGTCTGCCTGTTGTTGCTTTGCACTGTATTGGCGCTGAACGCCGAATCCGCCGCCGGAATCAAATGGACCGCCCCGTCCGATTGGAAAGCGCAAGCCGCCCGGCCCATGCGCGCTGCGACGTATACAGTTCCCCCGGACGGAGAATGTGTCGTCAATTTCTTCGGCGCCGGCCAAGGCGGTGGAGTCGAAGCCAACGTCGATCGCTGGAAAGGCCAGTTTCGTGGACCGGCCGGAAAATCCGCCGACGCTCAGGTCAAGAAGCGCACCGTCCACGGGCTGGCGGTGACGACCATCGATGTGTCGGGTGAATACTCGGGCATGGGTGGTCCGATGGCGCCGGGAAAGCCGGTGGCGGGCTACCGTCTCTTAGGCGCAATCGTGGAAGGACCCGGAGGCACTGTGTTCATCAAGTTCACTGGACCCGCCAAGACGGTCGCCGCCCAACAGCAGAAGTTCGAACAACTCCTGGCGTCGCTCGATAAGAGCTAACTACCTGCCGTTCGGCTTCCAGCCGTACGCGTTCATTATGATTTGAAAAAGCTGGGTATTGGGGAGAAAGCCGCGTACCTGCTCCGCCCCAGGCCCTTGCGCGGCCGCCAGGACTTCTTCGCCGGTGTGGCTGTGTCCCACACGCAGCGTAGGGAGGGTGATCATTTCTTTAGGCCCGTGTGTCTTCTTCCATTCGTCGAGACCCGCCAGCATCGTGTCTCCGCGTTTTCCACCGACGGTTCTTAGCTCGAACGAATGATCGGCGGTAAACAAAAGCAGCGTGTCCTTGAGATTCACGGTTGAGCTGATCTCGCGGATCAGCTTGTCGAAGGCGACGATGTTATCGAGACCGGTCTGCGGATTATCGGTGTGGGCGTCCCATTCAATCATCAGGAAATATCCCTTGCGGTTCTTCGAAAGCGTTTGAATCGCCAGCCGAGCGGCCTCCGGTAGATTCGGAGCTTTTTCGAGAACAGCGATCAGGCGGGGAGCGCCGGCGGGAATCGCTTCGAGCGAATCGTAGATCGTGCGGCCGTGTTCGCGAGCCACCTCGTCGAGATTCTTCCCGAGCGCGGCAACCTGGTCGTAGATCTGCTTTCGGCCGGCGCCAATGAGAACGTCTACGCCGTCTCCGTATCGCGGCGCGAAGACCTGCAGAAAGATCTCCCCCCAACTGGCGCGATCGCTTGCGTGCGCGTAGCATGCGGCCGGCGTGGCGTCGCCGATCGAGACATTGGTGAGTGCGCCTGTAGAGAGCCCGTTCTCCTCGGCGTACTCAAGCAGCGTTTTCAACGGCGTCCCTGCCTGCTTTCCGCGAATCGCGTCGGGACCCTGGCTGATGACGCCGTTATGAGTTTTGACCCCGGTCATGATCGCGGTCATGCCTGCGGCTGAATCGGTCACCCACTGGGATGCAGCAGAGGTATCGGACAGCGCGATGTTCGGCCAGCTCTGAACGTAAAGCTTCTGCGGTTCTCCATAACCGTGCAGACTGGCGGCGCTGAGTGTGGGGATTCCGCCTGCGTCGGCGAGGAAGACGATGACATTCTTGGCGCGCTCGGCGGCGGAGGAGGCGCTCAAACACAGCAGGGCAACGGCAAGAATCCGGGAGGAAAGAGGCATAAAGGGTAAAGTGTATCGCCTTCGGAAGGCAGGTGCTATCCTCACAGCTAGGCGATTATGACAATTCGGCGAACGCTGTCTCGGTTGGGAATCGGCGTTGTGCTGCTGACCGCGCTCTACGCCGCGCAAAGGCCTTGGCGAATTTATCCCAGCATGGAAGCCTACGATAACGTCCCGGTTCCGCCGGATGCTTCCGAAAAGACCGAATGGGTCTTTGGGCGGTTAATGTATCCGCAGCATCCGCAAGCTCTGTTTGGCGGCTCGCGCCGATTTGGCGGGCTGCTCGATTGGCGCGAGGGCCGCACAAGTTGGACGCAGGATTATCCGCGGGCCGACCGACACTTTTCGCAGGCGCTGCGCCGGCTGACGCGGGTCCATGCACGATCGACTGAACAGCCGGTGAATCTGGACGACGGAGACGACGTCTTCCATTGGCCGTGGATGTGCGCCGGCGAGATGGGCGATTGGAAATTGACCGAAGAGCAGGCAAAAACGCTGCGGGAGTATCTTCTTCGCGGCGGGTTTCTCATGCTCGACGATTTTTGGGGCGACTCGGAATGGGACCGTTTTGAGGAGAGCATGCGGATGGTTTTCCCGGATCGCCCGATCGTCGAGATTCCCGATGAAGACTCGGTCTTTCACGCGGTCTACGACACGAGCGAGCGGTTCCAACTTCCAGGCCAGTGGGGGATCCGGCGGGGTATTCCTTACCGCAACGAAGGAGTCACTCCATATTGGCGCGGGATCTATGACGACAAAGGCCATCTCATGGTGGCGATTTCGTTTAATTCCGACATGGGCGACTCCTGGGAGTGGGCGGACGATCCGCGCTACCCTGAAAAGTTCTCCGCGCTTGGCGTTCGAATCGGCGTGAACTACGTCATCTATTCGATGACACACTAAGGCTATGGCGAAAAAGGTGCGTTGGGGCATTCTGGGCGTGGCCCGGATCGCGACGGTGAAGGTGATTCCCGCTATGCAGCGGGGCGAGTGGTCGGAAGTGGCGGCTATCGCCTCCCGGGATATCGTAAAAGCGCGGAGCGCGGCCAAGGAATTGGGAATTCCCAAAGCCTACGGGTCGTACGAGGAACTCATTGCTGATCCGGAGATCGAGGCGATTTACAATCCCCTGCCGAACCATCTGCATGTGCCCTGGTCGATTCGGGCGGCGGAAGCGGGCAAGCATGTCCTGTGCGAGAAGCCCATCTCGATGAATGTGGCGGAGTGCCGCAAGCTGCTCGAAGCGCGCGACCGGACCGGCATGCAGATCGGCGACGGCTTCATGGTCCGGACGCATCCGCAGTGGCTTCGCGCGCGGGAGATCGTGAAGTCTGGGGAAATCGGCGATTTGCGGGCCGTCATGGTAGCGTTCAGTTATTTCAATCGCGATCCGGCCAATATTCGCAATAAGGAAGACATCGGCGGGGGCGCGTTAATGGATATCGGCTGCTATGCGATCCAGTTCTCGCGATTTCTGTTCGGCGCCGAACCCACTCGCGTTTGCGGAATGCTAGAGCGCGATCCGGAAATGCGCACGGACCGGCTGAGTTCGGCGCTGCTCGAATTCCCGGCGGGACAAGCTGTGTTCACCTGCAGCACGCAGCTCGTTCCGTACCAGCGGGCGCAGATTCTGGGAACCAAGGGTCGCATCGAAGTGCAGATTCCAGTCAACACGCCCCCGGATAGGCCTTCACGGATCGTGATCGACAACGGGTCCGACCTCTTCGGCGGGGGCGCGCGGGTTGAGGAGTTTCCAGCCTGCGATCAGTACACGATTCAGGGCGACCTTTTCTCAAAGGCGGTCCGGGGAATGGGCGATGTTCCCACGCCGCTCGAGGATGCTATCCCCAACATGGCCGTTATCGAGGCCGTGTTCCGGTCTGCGCGCGAGAACGCGTGGGTCACACCTCAGTCGGCGTCGGCCGCTTCCACCGGCGCCCGCAGCGACGAATAAAGCGCCACGGACGCGACCACCAGATTCGCCACGATCACCGGCAGGGCGTGAATAATCAATCCGTAGGCGATCCACAATAGAGCCGCCAACGCCTGAACGCGCCGCAGCATCGCAGGCCGCTTGAAAAAATAGGAACTTGCGAAGAGCGCGGTCGCGAGCCAGCCGATTGAATCAAGTCCGATTGAATCAAGCATGGGTCTCCACCGGCGCGACGCCGCGGATGGTGAGCCAGTCTGTCCGCACCTTTTCCCATTCCTGCACTTCGAATCCATGTGAGGAAAACAGTGCCCGTATTTTGTGAGGCTCCCAATCGGCGATTTCTTCCAGGATCGGCACCATGATGGACAACGCGTCTTCGCTGAGGACAGTCCGCCGTGCGATTCGAGTGACGTATTTCGCTTCCGAAACAGCAACCGTCAGACCGTCGCGTCGATTGACGTGAAGCATCACGTGTACGTCCGAACTACCGTCGCCAACGTAGATCACGCGATCATCTGCCATTTGCAGCTCTGCTTTCAACTGTTCGAGCACCGCGACCTTTCCATACCCGGCGGGAACGCGGATGATCGATTGAATCTCTCCTGTCGATGAATCGTAGTGGAAGCGCGTTCCGTAGATACGTTCGGCAGGAACGATGCCTTCCAGAGCCGATTGAATCACTTCTTCCGGCGCCGCTGAGATGACATAGAAAGAGAACTCGTGGCCGTCGATGTTGTCGAGCACCTGCGACAGCAGGCGAATATTCATCTTGAGGCGAATCTGTTTGCCCGCCTCGATCAGATGTTCACGCCGCACGCAACGGTATTCGGGATCGTGAAGCAAGAGGTAAGCAAGCTCCCCACCCTGCTGAATGAAATGCATCCGTGAAAGGCCGTCGACTTTGGCGGCGAAATCGGTCGCGCCGATCAGATGGCTGAGAACCAGTCCCGAGTCGTTGAAGCTCAAGGTTTGATCGAAGTCACTAGCCAATAAGAAATGCTTTCGCTTCATATAAGACAAATCTCCTAGAAAATACGGATGAGTACTAAGGAGCTACAGGGGGCAAATACACCTGAAAATACGAGGAGGACGGCGGCAGGGCCGTAAAATCGTAAAAACTAGACACCTTTATGGTAGCACAATATCGGCGATTTTCGATCTTCAAATGCGATCGAGCGCCTGCTCGAAATCAGCTAACAGATCGCGCCAGTCTTCGATGCCGACCGAGACGCGCACGAGACCGTCGCCGATGCCGGCCTCTTCCAGCTCTTGCTTCGTCATTCCGGAGTGGGTAGTGGTCTTGGGATGGCACGCCAGCGACTCCACGCCGCCAAGCGACACGGCATTGCGAGTGATCCGCAGATTGCGCAGGAACGAAAACGCTGCTTCGCGTCCACCGGCGAAATCGAGTGCGAAAATGCCTCCCGGATAATCGCACTGCGCTTTGGAGATCCGAAGCTGTTCGGCGTCCTCGAAGAGAGTCGGATAGAGGACGCGTTTGAAAATAGGACGGCCTGCGAGCTGCTCGGCGATCCGCTGCGCGTTCTTGCTTTGGCGGTTCATCCTCAAGGCGACGGTAGGCAGGCGCTGGTCGAGCATCCAGCATTCGTCTGGTTGCAGGATATTGCCGAACAGGCTGCGCCGGCTCCGAACTTTCTGGATCAGCTGCGGGTCCTGCGCGATCGCTACCCCGGCGATCATGTCGCTGAAGCCCGAAAGATACTTTGTGGCGGAATACAGGCAGATGTCGGCGCCAAGGTCGAGCGGATGTTGGAAAATCGGCCCGAGGAACGTGTTGTCGACCATCACGATAGGCCGCTTCGGATGCCGTCGGGCGGCGTCGGCTGCGCGTCGGATATCGGTCATGATCATAGTCGGGTTCGCAGGGGTTTCGACCAGCACAATGCAAGGATCTTTGCAGGTCCGGATCGCCTCATCGAGAGCGTCCGTGCGGCCGGCGGGAACGGGTATTCCTGTCACGCCGAGGGGCGCGAGAAATTGATGAATCAGAGTTGTCGTGCCGCCGTAAAGAGGGGTCGTGTAAATAATGTTCGAATTCGGGCGACCGAACGTGAAGGCAGCCGTCATGATGGCGGCCATCCCGGAATTGAAGACCGCGGCGCTCGTGGCTCCGCTTTCCAGAGGTACAACCTGGTCTTCCAGGATCTCGGCGTTTGGATGCGAGAACCGGGAATAAACCAGGTCGATCTTTTCGCCTTCCTTGAGTCCGGCGCGGCCTCCCATGATGTCGAATGCGCGCTCGGCGGCCTCGGGGCTCGAAAAAACGTATGTTGAGCTGCGAAAGACCGCGGGACGAGCCGAGCCTACCGACAGACTGGGATCGAAGCCCAAGGTCAGGACCGCTGTCGCGGGGCGTACCGAATCGGGAAATTCCGGATGCTTGGCCATTTAGTGTCCTCTCTTTGAGTGTACGCGCTAACCAAACGAATTGAGGCTCGTCCAAGAGCAGAGCCAAACCATGTCGACCTTTATCCAAGACATACGCTATGCGGTTCGGATGCTCCTCAAAAGCCCTGGATTCACCACGGTAGCGATTCTCACGCTCGCCTTAGGAATCGGCGCTAATACGGCTATCTTTAGCTTCATCGACGGGGTGCTGTTGAAGCCGCTGCCTTACGGGCAGCCCGAGCGGATCATGATGGTCTGGGAGAAGCCTCCGGGCGGGGACCGTAACGGGATTTCCACGCTGAATTTTCTCGATTGGAAGAACCAGAACAAGGTCTTCGATTGGATGGCGGCGGTCCGGAACGACGGCATGACCATGTCCGGCGTCAGCGAACCGGTGCGATTCAGGGGTGCGCAGGTGTCTTCCCACTATTTCGACATTCTCGGCGTCAAGGCCGCGCTCGGGCGAACATTCGCCCACGATGAGGATCAACAGGGTAAGGGCAACGTCGCGATCATCAGCAATCGAGTATGGCTGGAGCGGTTCGCGGGCGACAGAAACATTATCGGCAAGAAGCTGACCCTGAACAATGAACCGTACACTCTGATCGGAGTACTTCCTCCCAACAGTAATTGGGACCGCGGCCGGTCTGAGATTTGGACCCCGCTGGTCTTCAAGCCGCAGCACATGACGCGAAATTTTCACTGGTTCCGGTCTTTTGCACGGCTTAAGGACGGCGTCACGCTCGAACAAGCCCGAGCCGAGATGGACGTGATCGGAAAGCGGATCGAGCAGCAGTATCCGGATTCCAACAAGGGCTGGGGTGTTCGAGTCGATCGCTTCACGGACATGGTGGTGGGCGATCAACTACGGCGGTCACTCTACGTGCTGATGGCGGTGGTGGCGGCGGTGCTGTTGATCGGATGCACGAATTTGGCGAACTTGACGCTGGCGCGGGCGACCTCGCGCGAGAAGGAAGTCGCGATTCGCGCCTCGCTCGGTGCGGGCCGCGGACGCCTGATCCGGCAGTTCCTCACGGAAAACATCCTGCTGTCACTGGTGGGCGGAGCACTCGGTCTCGCTCTCGGTTACGGAATGGTGCTTGGCTTGAAGGTGCTCACGCCGCCGTTTTCGCTGCCGCCGGAAGCCGATGTCTCGGTAGATCTGCGCGTGATGCTCTTTACGCTGGCGATCGCGATACTGACGGGTGTTGTCTTTGGATCGGCGCCCGCCTTCCAAGCGGCGCGGCCGAATCTGAGCAGTTCCATGCGCGAGAGCGGACGCGGAACGACGTCAAGCAAGTCCAGACGGCGCCTGCGCAGCACGCTCGTCGTGGTGGAGGTGGCGCTGGCTTTTGTACTGCTGACTGGAGCGGGATTACTGATCCGCAGCTTTCAAACGTTGACGAGTGTGAATCCGGGCTTCGATTCCGGCAACGTGTTGACCATGGGACTTCCTCTCGCTCAGGAGAAACTCAAGGACGGGCCGGAGGCCGCGCTTTATGTGCGCCAGGTTCTCGACCGTGTGGGATCTTTGCCTGGAATCCGCGAGGTCGCCGTGACATCAGCGCTGCCGTTACAGGGCTGGAGCTACGGAATGCCGTTCCAGATCGCCGGGAAACCGTTCAAGGACCGGGCCAATCGAGAGGCGTGTGCATTCAAGATGGTAAGTCCGGATTATTTTCGCGCGATGGGGATTCAGGTCAAGAAGGGGCGCAGTTTGATGGAAACGGATAAGAAAGGAGCCTTACCCGTAGCGGTCCTGAACGAGACGATGGTCAAGAGATATTTCAAAGACGAGAATCCGATCGGCCAGCGGATTCTGATTCAAGACATCGTTTATGGCAAGCCGGAATTGGGGCCCGAGATTCCCTGGGAAGTGGTCGGTGTCATCGCCGATGAAAAAATCAACGGACTCGATGATAGCCGCAGCCCCGGCCTGTACGTTACTTTCGACCAAACGCCATCGACCTTCATGAATCTGGTGGTGAAGGGTGTGATGAATCCCGAAACGATGCAGCAGGCGATCCGGCATGAGGTCCAGCAGCTCGATTCCGATCAACCGCTGACGGATGTCAAGACCATGGATCGGATCAAAGAAGAGTCTGTGGCGTCGAACCGGTTGCGCACGACGCTGCTTGGAATTTTCGCGGGTGTTGCGCTGCTGCTGGCCGCGATTGGGATCTATGGCGTCATCTCGTATTCGGTCGCGCAGAGGACGCACGAAATGGGCGTGCGGCTGGCGCTTGGAGCGAGCCGGGGAAGCATCCTCCAATTGATCATCCGAAACGGAATGTTGACGACTGTCATGGGGCTCATCCTCGGAGTCGGCGGCGCGTTCGCTCTGACCCGGCTGTTGCAGACGCTTCTGTTCAACGTGAGCCCGACTGACCCAACGATCCTGGCGGGAATGGGAGCGCTGCTGGCGGTGGTCGCTTTGGCTGCGTGCTACGCGCCGGCGCGGCGGGCGACGGCGGTCGATCCGCTTACTGCTTTACGGGAAGAGTAGCTGATTCTTCCAGCTCCGAAAACGGGCCATCCACGTCGACGATCCGAATCTTCAGCTTCCGGCGGCTGTCGAGATCGGCGACCGGGACTTCAAAGCGCGCCACGATCATCCGGTCCCAGGATTGTTTCGCCGGGATCTTGTTCCGGACGATCAGAGTATCGTTATACTTCGGCCCCAATACAGGGTAGTTTTCGAATAGCCGGCGCGTATCGAGATCGGATACCGTCGATCCCTCCACAACCTTGCCCGTTTTGTCTTCCATCGACACGATCACCTCGTGGACGACGAACGGGTAGTCCGACGGATTCACAAAGCGAAAATCGATCGCGGCAAGGGAGCTAGTCTCGTCCATCCCGATGGTCCGCACCTTGAGGATCGAGCCCTTCAGCTCGATCTTCGCTCCCCGCTGGATGTAAAGCACGCCCGCGACTGCGCAGATCACAGCGACGAGCCCTCCGGCGAGCGCGGCGGGACTGACCGGAATGCGCACTTACAAATCCTCGACGATGCGGATGATTTCTCGCATGGAGGCGTGCGACGCCTCTATCAGGCCGGGACCGGGAATGTGGGTCTCGAGCCCGATTTTGCCTTGGTAGCCATCTTTCTCCAGCCGTTGGAAGATCGGCTTCCAGTCGAGCTTCTCCGGATAGTCGAGAAGCTGCTTTCCCTTGATCTGGACATTGCCGATACGGCTCTTGGGCAACACATCGTAGCCGTCAGGGAAAGGCTTTTCGTTCAGTTCCAGACCGTTCATCGAGTCCCAGTTGGCGCCGATCCACTTGGAGGGAAGCTTCTTCAGGATATTCGCCAGCTCGGCCGATGTGCCGATGTTGCACGAGTACTCATTTTCGATCAGGAGGTGAATCTTTTCCTTTTCGGCGACCAGAGACATTTCTCCCAAAACATCCACGATCCGGGGGACCAGTTTCTCGGGCTCGGCCGTGCGCGTGCCCGTAAACACGCGTAGCAGGTCCACGCCGAGGATATGGCAATTGTTGATCGCGGTTCGCAGTTCTTCCATCCGGCGCGCAAAGCGTTCCGCTCCGGTTTTGATCCGCGCGGCGCTGGTGTCTGCTTTTTCCGAGCGCTGCGTTCGTGTAAGCCCTACAGGTTCGGCGTCCGGCCACGGATATTTCAGTAGCGACGAATTCAGGAAGGAAACCTTCAACCCGGCTTGCGCAAACTGGGTGGCGGCCAGTTTCACGTCCGCTTCTGGAAGGAATGCATACTCTTTTCCACCCGGTACGTTACGAAGCTCGACGAATTGAAGCCGGTACTGGTGCGCGAAATCGATCGCCTCCTGAGGAGTCTTGGCGATTTCGTCGGTGATCGCGCTGATTCGGGAGCGGTCGATTTTGGATTTGCCGGAAAGCGAAGCAGCAGTCAGGGACCCGAGTATGAGCTCTCGTCTGGTCATGATGTGCATGATATCGCTTTTGGACAGACGCGGAAGCCAGGCTATAGATTGTGCATGATCGCTTCGGTGAATTGGATTGTGGAAGCAGAGCCGCCGACGTCACCGGTGAGCCATTTTCTTTCGGCGTATACCGTATGGATCGCCTTCTGAAGCTTCTGTGAAGCGGTGCGCTCACCGATGTGGGCCAGCATCAGAACAGCCGATTGCATGAGGGCGGTAGGATTCGCGAGACCCTTGCCCACGATATCCGGAGCAGTTCCATGTACCGCTTCGAAGACCGCGCAATTCTCGCCCAGATTCGCGCCAGGCACGATTCCCAATCCTCCAACAAGGCCGGCGGTGAGATCGGAGACGATGTCTCCGTAGAGATTCGGAAGCACCAGGAGATCGAATGTCTCGGGCCGCATGACAAGCTGCATACAGCAGTTGTCGACGATCAGCTCGTTGTACTGGACCTCCGGAAACTGTTTGGACACTTCACGGCAGCAAGTGAGAAAAAGGCCGTCGCTCATCTTCATGATGTTGGCTTTATGAACGGCAGTGACTCTTTTGCGGCCTTCCTTCTTAGCGTATTCAAAGGTAGCGCGCGCAATGCGAGTTGAGGCGATACGTGTGATTACTTTCAGGCTCTCGACTACGCCGGTGACCACTTCATGCTCGATTCCCGAATACAGATCCTCCGTATTCTCCCGAAAGATGACCAAGTCGATCGGCAAGTCCTGGAACCGGGTGGGCAAGCCAGGAAGCATCTTCACGGGCCGGAAGTTTACATAGAGATCCAGCCGTTTACGTAAGGCTACGTTGACGCTCTGGTGACCGCCGCCGATCGGCGTGGCGACGGGTCCTTTTAATCCAACATGTGTTCTCTGGAGCGATTCCAGCACGGAATCAGGCAGAACCATGCCGGTTTCCGTGAAAGCACGAGCTCCGGCATTCGCGACATCCCATTCGATATCGACGCCGGTCGCCTCTACGGCGCGGACTGTGGCAGCCGCGACCTCGGGACCGATGCCATCTCCAGGGATGAGGGTGATTTGATGGGCCATTCTCGCTATTATACGGGCGGGCGCTCTATCGATGCGTTTGCGGACGGCTCAAAACAAACTGAAGATCGAGCACAGCATCATCGACGGCGTGCGCAAGCTGCTCGAAAGGCTGCTATCCACGAACCCGGAGATACGCTCCGTGATTCCCGGAGTGATCCGGCCGGTTCGCGACGCGCGTGGAAAGATTCAAGTGCGCGTGACCGTGCCGACTCAAAACGGCTGGAAGGCGATCGCGCTCAGCCAAGGGGCGCGGCAAGAACTATTCATCAGCACCTCGCTCACCAAAGAAGACCTGGAACGCGCGCTCAAAAAAGCGGGCGAGTAATTCACTCGTAGCGCAAGGCTACGATCGGGTCGAGGGAAGCCGCCTTATTGGCGGGATACCAGCCAAAGAACATTCCCACCAAGGCCGAGAATCCAAAAGCCAGAAAGATTGCGATGGGACTGACCAGCGTCGACCATTTGGCGATGAACGAAACCAGGATCGAGGCGCTTACTCCCAATAGGATTCCCGCTATTCCGCCAGCCAGAGAAAGTGTGACAGCCTCCACAAGGAATTGAGTCCGGATGTCGCCTCGCTTTGCTCCCACCGCAACGCGGATTCCGATTTCACGCGTTCTCTCGGTAACTGAGACGAGCATGATGTTCATGATGCCGATCCCGCCGACGATCAGGGAAACGGATGCGATGGCGGCCAGCAGAATTGACATGACGCGAGAGGAGCTTTCCTGGGCGGCGAATACTTCCTCGAGATTACGAACAGTGAAGTCGTCTTCCTGGGCAGGTTGAATTCGATGCCGCTGCCGTAGCAGATCGGTCACCTGCCGTTCGGCCTCCTTCATCAGCTGCGGTCCCCGGGCCTGAACCATGATTGAGCTGACCGCGTTCAGGTTGGCTTGGTTGCCTCCCAGCACCTTCCGTTTCGCCGTAGAGAGAGGGATAAGAATTGTGTCGTCCTGGTCCTGTCCGGTGGGCGACTGGCCTTTGGAAGCAAGGACGCCGGACACCGTGAATGGGACATTTTTGATCCGGATCACCTGCCCGGTAGGATCGATCCCGCCGAACAGATTCGTGGCGACTGTGCTCCCGAGCAGCGCGACCTTAGTTGCCGCGTCGACATCCTGGGACGTGAAGGGCTGGCCGGACTGCATAGAGTAGTCGCGAATCGTGAGGTAGTCGGGCGTGACGCCTTGGATCGAGGTCGCCCAGTTCGCATTCCCATAAATGATTTGTGCGCTTCCCCTAACGGTCCCGGAGGTTGCCTGGACGGCGGGGCATTCCGCAGCAATCGCCTGCGCGTCGTCAACCGTAAGATTTTGGGAAGCGCCGCTGCCAAGTCGTATACCGCCACTCGTGATACTCCCCGATAAGACGATGATCACGTTGCTGCCGATGCTCTGAATTTGTTCTTCGATGCGGGCCGTGGCGCCGGAGCCGATCGCTACCATCGCGATCACAGCGGCGACTCCGATGATGATTCCGAGCATCGTCAGGGCGGAGCGAAGTTTGTTGGCTTTCAGGGCAGCCAAGGCAATTGAGATTGTGGCTGAGAGATTCATTTAGAACCTCGGTCCACCCCGGCCACCGCCGCCACCGCCGAAGGGTTGGACTGCCGCCGAAGCGTTCTCAGAGGCTGTGCTGACAATCACTTGCCGACCTTCCGTCAGATTGCCTCCCGTCACTTCGCTCATCACGCCATCGGTGATGCCAAGTTTCACGGGGACGGCTACGGGTTTGTCATTTTCATCCAAAACCCAAACCGTCTGGGTGCGCGCCGGCTGCTTCCGGAACGCATTGCCGGCGGGTCGCTGCTCATTCGACTGCGCGGTAGCCGGACGGAACCGCAGAGCCGCATTCGGGACGCGGAGCACGTTCGAACGCTGATCGACGAGCACTTTTACATTCGCTGTCATGCCCGGAAACAGCTTCAAATCAGGGTTCGAAACGGCGATGACGGCGTCGTAAGTGATGACGTTCTGTACATTGATCGGCGCTTTCCGGATCTCGACGACTTTGCCGTGGAAGTTCACGCCCGGATAGGCATCGACCGTGAAACTAGCGTCGTGGCCGACCTGCAAGCGCCCGATATCCGCTTCGTCGACATTGGTGTCCACCTGCATCTTGGTGAGATCCTGCGCGATTTCAAAGACGGTCGGCGCCTGAAAGCTCGCGGCGACTGTTTGGCCGACGTCCATCCTGCGGGCGACGACAGTTCCATCCACGGGCGCGAGGATCTTGGTGTGTTCGAGATCGATCATCGCCTGGTGTAGCGCCGCTTGATTTTGTTTGACTTGTGCCTGCGCTGAGGCGAGCTGTGTCTTAACAACCTCTTGCTCGGCCTTTGCGGCGGTCAGGCTGTCTTCAGCTGCGCGAACCTGGGCCATTGCGGCCTCTTGTCCGGCGACATTGGAATCGTAGGTCGCCTGCGCAGTTTCCTGGTCTTCCTTCGACAGGATGCCCTGGTTGGTGAGATCTAAACGCCGTTTCAATTTTGAATCGGAGTCGAGTACCGCAACCTTGGCTTTTGCGACATTCTGTTTCGCAAATTGCACATTCGCCTGGGCGGACGAAACGTCGGCGGCAGCCTTTTGAATCTGGGCAGTGTAGTTGAGAACCGAGGCCTGCGCACTATCGAGGTTTGCTTGCGCCTGGTTGACGCGAGCCTCGAAGATTTCCGGATCGATCAGTGCGACGAGCTGGCCTTTCTGAACTCTGGTGTTGAAATCGGCGTAGAGGGCTTTGATGTTACCTGAAACCTGGCTTCCGACTTGCACACTGACGACTGCGTTACAAGTTCCTGTCGCCGAAATGGTGGCGTTGATGGCCCCGCGAGTTACGGGCGCTGTACGGAACTCCGGCCGTCCATGGCCGTGCAGAATCGCCCATCCTCCGAGCCCCGCCGCCGTCGCCGCGAAGGCAACGACAGTGAGTAGCGTGCGTTTGGACATATCAACATTCCTACTTATATAAATGCTTTTTACAGGCAAAAGGTTACTCGATGAATCCCGACAGCTATTTAAGCGATAGGATATGCACATGACGCGCAGAACATTCGTTCCCGTGATGGCCGCCGCGCCACTAGCGATGGCCGCGACAGCGCGAAAAGGCCGTCTGAAGCAGGCCGCCTGCCGCTGGTGCTACAAAGACATTCCGATCGAAACTTTGGCCCGTCAATTTGCGGACCTGGGGCTGAAAGGGATGGACTTGATCGAGCCGGACGATTGGCCGGTAGTCAAGAAGTACGGTTTGGTCCCTACGATGACGACCGGCGCGGGAACGATTCCCGATGCGTTAAACCGGAAAGAGAACCACGGCCGGCTCGAACAGCAGTTTCGTGAGACGATTCCGAGAGCGGCTGCCGCGGGCGTGCCGAATGTCATCACATTCTCCGGAAATCGCCGCGGCATGCCCGATGCGGAAGGACTCGAGAATTGTGTCATCGGGCTGAATCGTGTGAAAGCAATCGCCGAAGACCAGGGCGTCACGATCTGCCTGGAACTGCTGAACAGCAAAGTGAATCACAAAGACTATATGTGCGACCACACGGCCTGGGGTGTGGAAGTCGTAAAGCAGGTCGGCTCGCCGCGAGTTAAGCTTTTGTACGACATCTATCACATGCAGATCATGGAGGGCGATGTGATCCGCACGATCCGTGACAACTTCGCCCACATCGGTCACTTTCACACCGGCGGCGTACCCGGACGGCATGAACTCGACGGAACGCAGGAGCTGAGTTATCGCCCGATCGCGGAGGCTATTGCCGCCCTCGGATTTCAGGGCTACTTCGCGCACGAGTTCATCCCGGTGCGTGATCCTATCAAATCGTTGGGAGAGGCGGTCGATCTTTGCGACGTCTAGCGTTCCTGCTGCTGATCTGGTGTTCCGCTTCGCCCGCCCAGGACGCCCATCCGGTTTCCGGACGCGAAATCGCTCCAGTGATGGGAATGGGTGGAGCGGATTGGCTGGTGCGTCCGGAAAGGATCGCCGAGGAAGCGCCCGACAAGGCCCTCGACGCGATCGGACTGAAGAAGGGCGACGTCGTCGCGGATATCGGCGCGGGCGTCGGATACTTCAGTTGGAGGATGGCGGAACGGGTGGGAGCAACTGGGAAGGTCTATGCCAATGATATTCAGCCGGGAATGATCGAGCAGTTGAAGAAGAACGTGGCGGCGCGTGGCCTGGCCAACGTTGAACCGGTGCTTGGAACTGAAGTCGATCCCAAGCTCCCGCCGGCTGCGATCGACATGGCGCTGCTCGTCGATGTCTATCACGAATTTTCTCAACCTCAGAAGATGCTGGCGAAGATTCGTAAATCGCTAAAGCCGGCTGGCCGTCTGATCCTGCTCGAATACCGGAAGGAGGATCCGTCTGTGCCGATCCGCCTAGTGCACAAGATGACGGTTCAGGAAGTTCGCAAGGAGATCGAGCCTGAGGGATTCCGCTTCGAAACGAGTATCGAAACACTGCCGCGGCAGCATCTACTGATTTTTCGAGTGAAGCCTAATATTTGAAAAGCCAGCGGGCCTTTTCCATGATGCCTGCGGCATTCGGGAGGTAAGCTTCTTCCAGAGTGGGGCTGAATGGAGATGGCGTATCCGGGGCCGCGATACGCAATACCGGGCCATCCAGACAGTCGAAGGCTTTTTCTCCGATTCGGGCAGCGATCTCTCCGCCGATTCCTCCCGTCAGCATGGCTTCATGAAGCACGATTACCTTCGAGGTTTTGCGCGCGCTTTCGAGGACGGTGTCTTCGTCGAGCGGGGCCAGCGTTCTCAGATCCACCACCTCGATCGAAATGCCTTCTTGCTCCAACCCGGCGGCCGCTTCGAGAGCGGCGTGGACCATCGCGCCGTAGGTGATGATGGACAAGTCGCTACCTTCGCGTACAACGGAGGCCTTTCCCAGAGGGACCGTGTATTCCGACTCAGGCAGGTCTTCCTTGATCCGCCGATACAGCGCCTTGTGTTCGAAGAACAGAACGGGATCGGCGTCACGAATCGCGGACTTGATCAAACCTTTTGCATCGTAAGCGGAAGACGGCGCCACGATCTTGAGTCCCGGAGTGTGTGTGAATAGCGCTTCCGGATTCTGCGAGTGGAATGGCCCGCCGTGGATTCCGCCGCCGGATGGAGCGCGAATCACAATCGGGACGCCGGCGCCCCAACGGTAGCGGCATTTGGCGGCGAAGTTCACGATCTGGTCGTATCCGCAAGTGATGAAGTCGGAGAACTGCATCTCGGCAACAGGACGCAGGCCCATCAGGCTCGCGCCGATGGCGGCCCCTACGATGGCGGATTCGGCGATCGGCGTGTCGATGACGCGCTTCTCCCCGAAATGATCGAGGAAGCCGGCGGTCATCTTGAACGCGCCGCCATAAATGCCGATGTCCTCGCCGATGAGGAACACGTTCGCGTCGCGTTCCATCTCTTCCCAGATCCCTTCGCGGATCGCTTCCAGATAAGTGGTCGGCATGGGTTAACGCTCCGGAGCGTAGACGCCGTCGAGCAGATCGGCGGGATCGGGATAAGGGCTCTTTTCCGCCCAGTCGATGGCTTCCTCGATTTCTTTGTTGATGCCCGCATTCATGCGGTCCAGATCGGCAGCCGCCACCCATCGTTTATCGAGCATCAGCTTCTCCATGCGCGCGATCGGGTCCTTGGCGCCCCATTCCTCCCAAAGATGCTTGGGAACGTAGTCGCCACCATCGTGCGCGGAGTGCCCTGTCATCCGGAACGTCTTGCATTCGATCAGATACGGACCGCGTCCGGCCCGGGCATGTTCCACAGCACGGCGACCGGCTTGATGGATTGCGAGAACATCGTTTCCGTCGACGATTTCAGCCGGGATGCCGTAGGCGGGCGCGCGGTCGGCGACATTGGCGATCGCCATCTGTTTCGATAGCGGTGTGGAATAGGCGTATTGATTGTTGTTGCAGACCAGGACCACAGGCAGCTTTTGGACGGCTGCGAAGTTGACGCCTTCGTGCCAGTCGCCGCGGCTGGTGGCCCCATCGCCGAAAAAGCAGAAAGCCACGTTGGGCTCACCTTTGTATTTGAATGCGAGCGCGGCTCCGGTAGCTACAGGCACGGAAGCCGCCATGGCGCTGATGATCGCTATTATGTTGAGCCGCAGATCCCCCATGTGCATGTTGCCGTCGCGGCCCCGGGTCAGTCCGCCGATCCGGCCCATATACTGAGCGAAGATATTGCGCGGATGCACGCCGCGAATCAGGAACAACGCCAGATCGCGGTGGGAGGGAAACAAAGCGTCTTCGGGCCGGGCATTGAGCCCGATGCCGACCGGAATCGCCTCCTGGCCTCTTCCCACGTACACGCCGCCTAAGATTTTGCCTTGACGATACAGCTTGCGCTCGATGCGGTCCTCTATCTCGCGCATCATCTTCATGTAATAGAGAGACTGGATCGCCAGATCTGCGACGGGATCGGACTTCTCGGACAGCACTGGTGTGAGGGCGTATCCAACGGCCATCGGAAGCTCCTGATTCAATAAACCCAAAGCGACCAGTATACGTTAATTTTTTGCGGGGTGAGAGAGCTCCCGGTAGAGCGCCCGTTGCTTCTCTCCAAGCTGCTTCCAATCGAAGTTTTGCTCGGCGATCGTACGCGCCGCGAAGGCGAGTTTCGTCCGCTTTTCGGGTGTTTGAATGAGATCGGCCACGGCTGCTGCAAATGCGGCGGCGTCGTCCGCGATCAGGACGCTTTCGCCGTCTCGCAGACCCAAACCGGCGCATCCGCAAGTCGTGGATACGACGGCGCGCCGCATAGACATCGCCTCCAGGACTTTGAGATTCGTGCCCGCCGAAACCCTCGTCGGGACGATCACAATGTTGCATTCCACATACAGCGGACGAACGTCGCGCACGAAATCGAGCAGCCGGATTCCAGGATCGTACGGCGGCGATTCGTCTCCGGTGAATTGTCTCCAATACAGCGCATGGTCACGGCCCGCAACCACTGTCAGTTCGATTTCCGAGAATTTCCCGCGTAACTCAGGCCAAACTTTGTTGCGGAAGAATCGAAATGCTTCCACGTTTGGGAAATGGTTGAACGACCCGACGAACAGTATCCGCGACCCTAGCTCCTCCGGTTGCGGCTGAAAGCGCGTCAGATCGACTCCGTTCTCGATAACGGTGGCCTTGGCGTCCGTGAGCAACTTCGCATCCTGGCCCGACATCGCGACAACGCGCCGGAACCTGAGCACGGCCTTGTCCTCAAACCACTTCCAGCGCCTGTAGTTCCACCATGCCGGGAAGGTCTGCGACTTTTCGTATACCTGGCGGTAAAGATCCTGGGTGACATCATGCTCGACGAGAATGTCTCCGCCGTACGGCGCCATCTGGGTGTACTCAACTTGAACCAGGTCGATTTTGTACTCCTGGCATACTCGCGCGATCTCCCGCCGCATCGGCTCGGAATGGAATTCACGGACCTCAGGCGGATCGAGCGAAGACCATCGCGGCTCCCGGTAGTAAGGCGGCGAGAGAACGATTGCTTTCGCACAGAAATCCATGATGCCAGCGTATTCCTGAGTTTTAGGCTCTTTCGCGAAGGCGAATAGAAAGAGGTCGAACTCTGCGGCCGATTCGCGCATCAAGTTGTAAATCCGCACAGCCCCGCCGTGCGCGAGTGGATAGGGGAAATAAGGAGAAACGATCGCTACGCGGCGTCGCGACGAATCGAGCGGACGTCCGTCCACGATGTGGACGTCGTCTTTCCAGCACATTGGGATCCTAAGCTTAGAATTCCACGTGGACAAGTTGTCGCG
>JADMIO010983844.1_pt1 | contig 59435 bp, 52 predicted proteins | sample 8958161 | NCBI WGS metagenome assembly JADMIO01 (sample SAMN16585339, study PRJNA669376) | soil metagenome | isolation source: Crop rotation soil | place: USA: Cullars Rotation, Alabama | collected 2011 | reverse complement strand
ACGAAAGGCCCAGTCTTTCGACTGAGCCTTTCGTTTTATTTGACCATGTTGGTATGATTTAAATTAATACGACTCACTATAGGGTCAGTGCGGCCGCGACTTCAAGTCACGTGAATTCCAAGCTTCGGATCCCACTGTGCTGGAAAGCTTTCCAGAGAGCTCGCCGCGCGGCGTTGGAGGCCACTCATTATATAGAGGAGTCCAGAGTTCTTCCGACACCGGGAACTTAAATCCCCGCGGCATCACGCCGATGATCGTCGCCGCTTTGCCGTTAACAATAACCCCTTGGCCGACAATATTCGGGTTGGCACCGAAATCGCGCCGCCAGATTTCGTCGCCCAGAATCGCCGTCTTGGGCGAGCCGGGCTTGTTGTCTTCGGCGGTGAAATCGCGCCCCAGCACCGGCGAAACGCCGATGATCTTGAAGAAATCATCCGTTACATACGCGCCGGTGTAACGCTGCGGATTGTTATTGTAGGTCACATTGATCGTCGAGCCGTTGAGATAGCCCGCCATCAGGGCGAACGATTTTTGCGCCGTCTTGATATCTTCGTAATCCTGTGCCGCCGGGATCTGCCCGTTCCCGAAGTTGTTCTGCTGGTCACTCGCCTTCGGATCGATGAGACCTACGCCGACCAGTTGTTCCGGGTTCGGGAAAGAGAAGCCGCGCAGCACGATCGCGTTGACCACCGCGAATTGGGTCATGGCGCCGCCAATGCCAAGGGCCAGCACCAGCACCGCGAGAAAACAAAAAGCTTTCTCCTTTAGCAATACCCGCAGTCCCACCCGCAAATCCTGGCGAAATGAATCTAGAATCATAATAATTTACTTGTTTGGTTCGACCACCCAGCCGTCTCTCAGCTGGATGATGCGATTTCCGTAAGCGGCATTCTTTTCCGAGTGCGTCACCTGGATAATGGTGGTGCCCTCGGCGTTTAGTTTTTTAAATAGCTCCATGATTTCCTCGCCCTGGCTGGAGTGCAGGTTCCCGGTCGGTTCGTCGGCCAGCAGCAGTTTCGGATTGGAAATGATGGCCCGGGCCACTCCGACGAGTTGTTGTTGTCCGCCCGACAACTGGCGCGGGTACAAATCTTTTTTGCCGACGATTTGGAAACGATCGAGCGCGTCGGCGACCATGGCGGCCCGTTCGCCCCGGCTGATTTTGCGATAGGAGAGCGGGATCTCGAGGTTCTCGTAAACGGTCAGATCATCGAGCAGATGATATTGCTGGAAGACAAAACCGATTTGCTCGTTGCGAAGCGAGGCGCGTTCCTTTGCCTTGAGTTGATGGACCGCGACATCATTGAGAAAATATTCGCCGGTCCACCCGTGATCGTGCATTCCCAGGACGTGGAGCAGGGTTGATTTCCCGGCCCCGGACGGCCCCATGATGGAAACAAATTCGCCTTCCTGGACATCCATGTTGATTTCGCGCAGGACAAAAAAGAATTTTCCTTTAGCCAGCGGGTAGACGCGTTCGACGTTGCGGAGTTTGATCATATTATTTTCGGAATGGTTATTCGGCGTGTCCCAATGCCTTGAGCGGATCGACATTCGCGGCCCGGCGCGCCGGCAGGTAACAGGCCAGCGCCGCCACCACCATCAGGAACAAAGAGATGCCGCCGAAAATGCCGGGATCGACGGCCTCGACGCCGAAAAGAAGACTCGTAATCAAGTGGGTAAGGCCAAAAGCGCCGGCTATACCGACCCCAACTCCGATAATGGTCAGGGTCAGGCCCTGGCGCAGGATGAGTTGCAGGACATCGCTCTTTTGCGCCCCAAGCGCCATGCGAATCCCGATTTCCTGCGTGCGTTGGGTAACCGAATAGGCGATCACTCCGTAAATCCCGAGGGCGGCGAGCAGCAGAGCGGCGCCGGCGAAAACAGCAAAGAGCTGCATGGAAACGCGACGCGTACTAATCGAGTTGTCCGCCACCTCCTGCATCGTGCGGATGTTGTAGATGGGTTGATCTTTATCCATGGATTGCACTTCGCGGCGCAGCGTGGCGGCGAACGCGGTCGGATTGGTTGAAGTGCGAATGACCAGGGCCATGAAATTCCAGGAGGGATCCTGGGCGTGCGGAACGTAAATTTGCTCGCCGCCTTCCCGGTCCAGCGACGAAGTTTTGGTATCGCCGACCACGCCGACGACTTCCCGCGGAAAATCTTCATCCCGCCAAATCGTTAGCCGTTTGCCAATGGCGTTCTGGGCTGAGCCGAAACACTTCCGGGCCAGTGTTTCATTAATGACCGCAGTTTTCGGCGCGGAATTGGTATCGCGATCGTCGAATACGCGCCCGGCCTGCAGCGGAATTTGAAGAGCGCGGAAGTAATTGCCGGTGATGGTGTAGAAGTTCACGCTGAGCGATTCGTCCACGGTCATGGGCCGGCCCTCGGGGATAACGCCCCGGCCGATGGCATAGCCGCTCGCTCCAAACGGGAGGTTGATGCTTCCGCCAACCGCTTCCACCCCGGGCATCGTTTCAAGCCGGGTCAAGAGTTGCCGGAAAAATTCCGGGCGTTTGGCGTTCTCTTTGTACTTTGCCGACGGAATGGCGATCGAAGCGATCAAGACGTTCTTCGGATTAAAACCGGGCGGCACATCCTGCAGACGAATGAAGCTCTTGATCAGAAGTCCCGCGCCAATCAACAAAACAAGCGACAGGGCGACTTCGCCGATGAGAAGCATACTGCGCGCGCCGGTCTGGCGATGTCCCTCGCCACTGCGGCCGCCTTCCTTGAGCGAACTGCTGACATCCAGTTTGGAAACCTGAAGCGCGGGCGCGAGACCGAAAATGATTCCGGTCAGCACCGATAATCCGATGCCAAACGCCATGACCTGATAATCGACCCCGGCCTGGCTGAGTTGCAGGGTGTCCTTGGGCAGAAGTGAGCGCAGGATATCGGTTAACCACAGGCTCAGGAAAATCCCGCAGGTCCCTCCGAGAAACGAAAGCAGCACGCTTTCGGTCAGCATTTGTCGGAGAACTCGCGCCCGGCTGGCGCCCATGGCGTTGCGAATCGCGATTTCCTTTTGTCGCGCCGCGGCCCGGGCCAGCAGCAGGTTGGCCAGGTTGGCGCAGGCAATAAGCAATACAAAGCTGACCGCGGCGAGGAGGGCGAGCAGTGAAGGGCGGACTTCCCGCACCAGAAGGTCCTGCAACACAACCAGCCGCGCATCCCATGCCTTGTTGGTTTCCGGGAAAGAAGTCGCCAGTGCGGCATTGACCGAGGTGATCTGCGTCTGGGCCTGCTTCAGATCCACGCCAGGCTGCAATCGCGCGATAGCGGAATAAGAACGATTCTCGCGCCGTTCTTTGGCCGGCTCGACTGACGAGTTGGTCCAGATCTGCGTGTTGCGGGGATAATCGAAGTTCGGACCCATGACACCGATCACGGTGAGCGGTCGGGCACTGACAAAAATTTGCCGGCCGATGATATTTGGATCGGAACCAAAGCGGCGTTTCCACAGGTCGTGGCTGAGGATCGCAACCTTCAGTGTGTCGGGCTGATCGTCGTCGGCCGGAATCAGGCTCCGTCCCAGCACCGGTTGAACTTTCAGCACCGAGAAGAAATCGGTGGTGACACCGGCATAAGGGACGCGTTCAGGTTCCGCGCCTTCCCGGCCCAGATTGGCGTTGCCCACCCAGTAGGCGGCGGTACCGGTAAAGAGATTCTGCTGCTTCGACCAGTCGACGAAGTCGGGAAAGGAGATGTTGCTGTCGCTGATTCCCTGGGACGGGTTTTGTCCTTCGAAATAGACGATCCGATCAGACTCCGGATAGGGAAGGGGCTTGAGCAACACGCTGTTGACCACGCTGAAAATGGCCGTGTTCGCTCCAATGCCCAGACCCAATGCGATAATCGCCACCGCGCTGATGCCTTTGTTCTTCCTGAGCATGCGCAGCCCGTAGCGGAGATCGTTAAGCAGGACGTTCATATTAATTTGGATGACTCAGCGCGATCATCGGGTCGGCCCGGGTTGCACGAACGGCCGGGAGATAACTCGCCGCCAGGGCGACCAGGCCGAGGATGAATGTGACTAACAAAAACGTGGGCACATCAAACGCGCTGACGCGGTAAAGCAACGCCTGGAGCGCGCGAGTGCTGAAGAGCGCGACCACTAATCCAATGGCCGTGCCGGCCGCGACCAGCTTCAACGCGCGGCCAATCACCATCTTGAGGACGTCGGCGCGCTGCGCGCCCAGGGCCATACGAACTCCGATCTCGTGGGTCCGTTGCACAACCAGGAAAGACATCACCCCGTAAATCCCAACCGTGGCCAGCAGGACCGCGACCGCGGCAAACACTCCAAGCAAAACCACTGAGAGCTTTCGAGGTGCGACCGATTCGCCGATCAGGTTTTCAAACGTTCGGATGTTTGCCAGCGGTACCGCCGGATCGATCGCCTGCACTTCGCGCCGGATCGCGGGGAGCAGGCTTCGCGGATCCTGCTGGCCTTTGATCACAAAAATTACGCTGTAGTACGGGTCCTGGGCGAACGGCGTATACATTTCCGGCTTCGGCTCGATATCCAATCCGAAGTGCCTCATGTCGCCGACCACCCCGACGATCGTGATCCAGTTTGGTTTGTCGGACATTCCGCCCATCACGATCCGTTTGCCGACGGCGTCTTCATTCGGCCAGAATTTTTTGGCGAACGCCTGGTTCACGATGAGAACCGGCGGCGCTTCCATGTTGTCGGCCTCGGTGAAAAACCGTCCCTTGATCAACGGCGTTTCCAGCGCGCGGAAGTAATCCGGCGAAACCTCGCGTTTCTCTTCGTCCGGGCTGGGACTCTTGTCGTTCGCCGGACGTCCTTCAATGGCGAACGAAGAATCGCTGTTGGTTCCGGCCAGCGGGAGGATCGTGCTGAACCCCGCGGTTTTCACTCCCGGCAGCGCGGCGATACGGCGCTGCGCTTCGTTAAAAAAGCGAGTCTGGGTGGCGCTGTCCGGGTACTGTAGTTTCGGGACCGAAACTTCCACGGTTAACGAATTCTCCGGATTGAACCCCGGGTTCACATTCTGCAACCGGGCGAAACTCTTCATGAGCAGTCCGGCGCTGGTCAGTAACACCAGGGCAAGCGCGACCTCGGCAATGACCAGGCCGCTCCGTAAACGGTTCCGGCGTTTTCCCTGGGTCGATCCGCGCCCGCTTTCTTTAAGCGCTTCGGTCAACTCCGGCTTGGCGCTGGCCAGTCCCGGCACCAGGCCAAAAATAATTCCGGTGCCGACCGCGACCGCCAGCGTGATCAGCAACACATTCAGATCGATGTTGACCTCGCGAAGGCGCGGGACGGTTTGCGATCCGATGGTCTTCAACAAATTAACGCCCCAGATGGCGAGCAGAACGCCGGCGCTCCCTCCCAGGACGGCCAGGAGAACACTCTCGGTGAGCACTTGTTTGAGCACCCGCAACGGACTCGCGCCCAGCGCGACCCGAATGGCCATTTCCCGCTCGCGCGCCGCGGCGCGGGCGAGGAGCATGGTGGTGAGATTGGCGCAGGCGATCAGCAGAACCAGAAAGACCGCGGCCAGCAGAATGAGCAGGGCCGGGCGCATCCCAGCCACCGCCAGTTCCTGCAGGGGCAGGACATCTCCGCCGAAGCTGTCATCCTGTGAGTAATTGTTAGGGTGTTCACGCCGCATCTGCGAGTTGATGTTTTCGATCTCGGCCTGGGCCTGTTTCGCGGAAGTGTTCGGGGCGAGCCGGCCAACCACGGCATAACTTCTGGAATAGCGCGCCTTCATTTCCTTATCGGCAAAGGCCAGTGGCTTCCAGATATCGGCGCGCTCCCCAAACTGGCCGCCGCTTCCGAGATTGAACAGTTGCAGCGGGAAATCGAATTTGGCCGGCATGATGCCGACCACGGTGTAACTCCGTCCGTTGAGCAATAGTTTGGACCCAACAATCTTCGGATCGTTATTGAATCGGCGCTGCCAGAGGCGCGCGCTGATAATTACGACATCGTCGCGGCCTTCCTTGCCTTCATCTGCCTCAAAGAAGCGTCCCTGTAACGGCGTTACGCCGAGCAGCGGAAAAACTCCGGCGGTGACGACCGCCCCCGCGATTCGCTCCGGCTGGTCGCCACCGGCCAGATTGAAATTGGCGTAACCGAAAGCTCCCAGCTTTTCGAAGCTCCTGGCCCGCGTTTCATAATCGACGAATTCCGGCGGCGATACTGGAATGCGGTCGAGATTCTGGGCTTTGAAATGCTGAAGAAGCAGGACCAGTTGTTGCGGCGCGCGATAGGGAAGCGGGCGAATCAGGAGCGCGTTAACCAGACTAAGGACGGCGGTGTTAGCGCCGATCGCCAGCGCCAGGGTGACAATGGCGATGAACGCGAACGCTGGAGTTTTTGTCAGGCTCCGAAAAGCGAAACGAATTTCCTGGAGCATAACAAAGATGGTCTACTCGTATCGAAGCGCTTCGACTGGGTTCATCGCCGCGGCGCGGCGGGCTGGTAACCAGGTGGCCACCAGGGCAGCGGCGGCAAGTAATAACGGGGCGGCGGTAAAGGCGATCGGGTCGAGAGCGCCCACCTGGTACAGAATTCCGCTCAGAATTTTTCCGGTGCCGGCGGCCAGAAACAGTCCGAGGAAGATCCCGCTGAATAACATGATCGATCCCTCCCGCATGATGAGCATGAGAACGGCGCCCGGCCTTGCCCCGAGGGCCATCCGAATGCCAATCTCGCGGGTCCGTCTCGCTACCGAATAGGCTTTGACTCCGTAAAGGCCGACCACGGCCAGGCCGAGCGCCAGTGCTCCGAAGATCGAGAAGAGCGCGGCTCCGGCTTTTACGATCCAGAGCTGAAGATTCGAGTCGAGATGCTGGGCAAAGGTTTTCAGCGAAAGAATCGGAAGCGAAGGATCGATCTCGCGAACAGTCCGGCGCAGCAGATCCGCCGTGCTCGTCTCATGATCCGTGTCCAGTGAATGGAATCGGACAAAGAAAGAAACGTTGCTTTGAAAACCCCGGGCAAACGGGAGATAGATGGCGCTTCCCGGCTCCTTGTCGAACAATGCGTTTCGCGTAGCCGGCACGATGCCCACGATCTCTATTGTTTCGGCGGTTTTCGCTTCTTCGCTCAAATCGGCATTCATTCCGACTGTTTTGTTTTCCTGGCCTTTTGCTTTTGGCGCATTTTCGCTCGCATATTGGACGCGTTGACCGAGCGCATCGCCATCGGGCCAGAGTTTTTTAGCCAGGACCTCATCGATGACCGCGACCTTGGGGCCCGGCTGGGTCGCTTCGGCCTCGGTAAAAGCGCGTCCTCGAATCACCGGAAGCCCGACCGTCGCGAAGTAATCTGATCCCACGGCATTCCAAGCCGCCTCGAAAGCGAGACCTTCCGCGGCCGTGGCCGGTTTGGCATCCGGGCCCGGCCGAACGCCAGCGCGTTGAATGTTCCGGCCCAGCGAGATCATTCCAAAGGGCACCGTGGCCGAGATGCTTGAATGCTCGACTCCGGGCAGCCCGGCCAGCCGTTGTCCAAGTTTCTGATAAAGTTGTTCCGCCTGCTTTTGATCGTAACCAGCCAGGCTTCCATCCGTTTCAAGAAGGAAACTTGCCCCCGGTTTGAGTCCGGTATCGACGCTCGCGGCTTTTCCGGCGCTCCGGATGAACAACGCGGCCGCGGTCAGCAAGGCCAGGGAAAATGCGATCTGAGCTACGACGAGGGGATTGCGCGGCAGGAATTTCCAGCGACGCCGCACCACATCTTCACCGGCGTGCTCCTTTAAATCGGTCACGACTGCGCTGCGGGAGACTTTCAACGCCGGCCCGAGGGCAAACAGAAGAGTGCCGAGCAGGCAAAAACCAAATGTGGCGGCCAGAACCGCCGGGCTGGGCCCGCTCTGCCAGACCATTTCCAGCGGAATCATTTTGCGCATCGAGCCGACTAACAAATCGGACGACCAAAGCCCGAGCAGCAATCCGCCGACTCCGCCGAGCAGGGCCAGGACAAAGCCTTCAGTGAGCAATTGCCGGACGATCAGGCCCCGGCTGCCGCCAAGCGCGAGACGGATGGCGATTTCCTTCCGCCGCGCTGTGCCCCGGGCCAGGAGCATGTTAGCCAGATTCAAACAGGCCACGAGCAGGACCACCGTCGCCATTCCCATCAACAGCGGCCCGATCATGACCATTCCTCCATCGCCCGACGGACTGGTGCTCACGGAATTTCGCGCGACCGGTTCGGTCAGGAACGTCTGATTTTTTTGTTCGACCGGAAATGCCTTCTCCAGGTTGGCGGCCAATCCTTCGAGCGCGGGCTTCGCTGTGTCTGACGTCAGGCCCGGTTTGAGCCGCCCAAGAATGAGTAACTGCTGCGAGCCGCGCTCCTCGATCGGTGTCTTGTTGTCGGATGCGAAGTCATTCGCCACCTGGCCGTAAGTACTCATCGGCAGCCAGACATCGGCCGAGAAAACCTGCATTGTGCCGGTGAAACCCTTTGGAGCGACGCCGACGATGGTGAACGGGTGGCCGTTGATCATCAGTTGCGAGCCGAGGATCGCCGGGTCGAGATCGTGTTTCTGCCAGTAACCGTAACTGACGACCGCTACCGCGATGTTTCGGCCCGGAGTTTCTTCCTCGGGCAGGAAGACCCGGCCTCGCGCCATGTTAACCCCCAAAACGGAGAAGTAGTTTGAGCTGACAATGCCGGCGAACGCGCGTCGGGTATCGCCCTTTTGGCCCAGGCCGACCAGCGCGAGATTGAATGCGGTTACGTCGGTAAAAACGGTGTTCTGCGTCCGGATATCGACGTAGGTCGGGTAGGAGAAGCCGCGAAACGATTTCGGATTCTTTTTGTCCTGCGAAAAAAGCTGCACCACTTCGTTCGGCCGGTGGTAGGAAGGCGGCGCGAACAGCAGAGTGTTCACCAGGCTGAACACGGCCGTGTTTACGCCGATCCCCAGCGCCAGCACAATCGATGCTGCGATTGTGAACGTTGGCGCCTTGAACAGCTGCCGAACCGCAAATTTAAAATCCTGAATCATTGCGGCAGGCTCCGCTTTTCGCCTAGGCCGCGATACGATTGTCTTCCACGACGCGCCCGTCGAACAGGTGCACTGTGCGATCGGCGTGTTGAGCGAAGCGTTGATCGTGAGTGACCATGCAAATGGTCGCGCCACCCGCGTGCAATTCCTTCAGAAGATCCATGACCGCTTCGCCATTGCGCGAATCAAGGTTACCCGTCGGTTCGTCGGCGAGCAGGATGGCCGGTTTACCAGCCAGCGCGCGCGCTACCGCGACCCGCTGCTGTTGACCGCCGGAGAGCTGGCTCGGCAAATGTTTGGCCCGATGCCCCATGCCTACGCGCTCGAGCGCTTCGGTCACGAACGCTTTGCGCTCGGACGCCGGCATTCCGCGATAGGTGAGCGGCAGCTCGACGTTTTCATAAACGGTCAGGTCGCCGATCAAATTGAAGCTCTGGAAAATGAACCCGATCTCCCGGTTGCGGATGCGGGCGCGATCCGGGAACGAAAGATTGGCCACTTCGCCGCCTTTCAGGGAATAACTTCCGTCGGAAGGAGTATCGAGCAGGCCGAGAATCGACAGGAGCGTCGATTTTCCACAACCGGACGGACCGGCGATGGAAACATATTCGCCAGTGCGAATATCCAGGTGAATGCCGGACAGCGCGTGGGTCTCGACTTCATCAGTGAGAAACACTTTCTTTACGTCCTGCAGGTGAATAAGGGGATTGGATCCGTTTTTCATGGAATGAGGTGGTTGTGGGTTACGGTTTTGTTGTCGGTTGGAATATTTGGAATTGATGGGTTGTTAGTTTAGACGAATCCGATCGTGCGAATCCCAGGCGCTGGTGTCGGATAAAATGACTTGGTCTCCCGGCTGCAAACCGCTCTGGATCTCGATCGTGTTGACCGAGCTCTTGCCCAGCTTGACCGGGGTGCGGACCGCCTCGGAGCTGCCGCCGACGAGTTTGAAAATTCCTACGGTGCTGTTCTCCTGTCCGAAGGCGGGGCGGCCGACGTAAATGACGTCGTTGAGGCGTTCGAGTTCGATTGTGCCATCGACGCTCAAATCGGGGCGAGCACCTTTCGGCAGTTCGCCATCGATGGCGACATCGACGGTGACCGTGCCCTGTTCGACGGCGGGATCGACCCGAGTGACGTGACCTTCAACAACGCCGTTGCGAGTGTCGATGGTCGCCTTTTGGTCGATCAGAATATCTTTGGCCTGGGTCTCGGCGATCTTGACCTGGGCCTTGAGTTTCGTCGGATCAGCCACCCGGGCCAGGTTATCTCCGGCTTTCATGCGCTGGCCGATCTGCACCGGCAATTGTTGCAACACTCCGGTCATGCCGGCCTTTACGTGCAGGGCCTGCAACTGATCTGTTTTCAATTTCGCGAGTTGTTTCGCCTGGTCGACCGCGGCTTGCTTGGAAGCGATCTGCGGCCCGATCGAATCGCGGGAAAACTTCAGTCGCTTCTGCTCGATATCATCGCGGCTGGCCAGCTCTTCTTCTTTTACCTTCGAAGTCTTGTAAACGAGATCGGCAACGAGGCCGTTCTTAGCCAGCTGATCGTTGGTTTGGCGCTCCATTTTCGCCTGTTCGTACTCGGAATGGACCCGGGCGGTGGTCGATTCCTGGTCCAGCACTTCCCGTTGCAAGGTGGCGCGCAAACTCGCGAGCTCCGACTCTTCCGCCGCCGCCTTCGATACCGCGTCGCTGGCTGCCTGTTCGACTTCCGGGCTGGTCATTTCCAAAATAACGGTGTCCGGATCCACGTGTGTTCCCGGCCAGACGATAATTTTTTCCACGCGACCTTCGGTATTGGTGGAGATCCAGCGAATGTCTTCCGGAACCAGCGTTCCCAGTCCACGCACCTGGCGAACCATCGGCCCGCGTTTCACCGTGTCGATCCATACCGTGGAGCGATCGACGCTTGGCACCGCCGGTTTCAGTCGGGACAGGGCCACGGTGGCCAGAATCACTCCGACCACGGTGGCCGAAATGATCATGATGCGCTTCTTACGTTTTTTGGCTGCGACACCAGCGCGGGGAACATCCATGGAAGTGAGACTAGGCGTAAAGCCGGTTGGCCGCACGATGGTATTTTCAGCTTTCGCTTCGCTCTTGGTCATTGTGGGGGTGGTGGGTTGTGGATTACGAAATTCCGGCCCGGATCAGGGCGACGATGGCCTGGGCGCCGTTCAATAGCGGGAGGGCCATGGTGGCCATCATCACGACAAAGACGCCGGCTTCGGAAAGAAAATCGCGGGCTGCTTCGTTATCGAAGTATTCGCGGCAGACGCGGAACGAATTATTGTTCGCGTCGGCGCAATGAGCGTTGTAGGCGCCCATTTCCATCGACTGGAAGTTGTAATCGGTTACGGGGAATCGGCGGGTGCTCAGGCTCGAGCGGCTCGCGTCATCGTTAACTGGTAGTGTAGGCTTCATAAATTGTTCTAAATTGAGATGCGTTTCGGAACGCGTTTGGATTTGTCTTTTTTCTAAAGTCGCTCCCCCTATTGCAATGTCCGTGCCACGAGTAAAAACAAAGTTATATAATCCTGATTATGAGAAACTTATAGATGAGACCGATTTCGGTGACCCTGCCAATTCGCTTCGGTTGTGGGACCCGGCTGTCCCGATTCTGGGACGGGTTTCCAGGCGAATTTTCCGCCCTCTGAGGCTGATTTGGGCACCCTTCCGGCCGGCCCGCCTGATCGTTCAACCGACCCCCTCTCGTTAGACTCGACGGCTTTAAGCCGTCAAGTCCAGCAATGCCGGGATCGAGGTTTCGCAAAGTGCTCCCGATCTTGCCAATGGCAGTCCGGGCTGGACCATCCCGTTGCTTGGCGCGGTCTCTTGAGCCCCTCGACTTGGCTCAGGACTTAGCTACTCAGCGTGGAAGCTTGAGCAACGCTTCCGCGCCGCTGCCATTTCGGCGATTTTGCAATGTTAGCGAACCCCCGTGCGCTTCGGCGATCTGACGGCTCAGGGTCAGACCAATTCCCGATCCGCCCGGCTTGGTGGTGAAGAAGGGCACGAATAGGTTTCCAGTGTTCATGATCCCCGGACCTTCGTCTTCAACCCTGACCTCAACGCAATCACCGCTTTCCCGGCATCCGATGGCGACGCCGCCGTGTGTTTCCAGCGCGGCATCGACCGCATTGTGCAGAAGATTGATGAGCACCTGTTCGATCTGGGCGGCGTCGGCCTGGATATGGGCCTTGGAGTTCGAAATGATTTTCACATTCAACCTGGGCTCGAGGCTTACCACGCGCCGGATCACTTCACCGAGCTCTATATCTTTCTTTTCCGGCGGGGGAAGCTTGGCCAGCCGGGTATAAGCCTGCATGAACCGGCTAAGGGAGTCGGCCCGGGAACCGATCGATTTCAATCCGCTCATGGTATCGGTTTTCCAATCGGCCGGCGGCGGATCGCGCATTACCAGTTGTTCGAGGCTGCCGGCCAGTGATTTGATAGGGGCTAGCGAATTGTTCATCTCGTGACCGAGAACGCGGACCAGGCGCTGCCAGGCCCGGCGTTCTTCTTCGCGCAGGGTGCGGCTCAAATCGGTTAGGACAAGCAGTTCGTGGGGCAGTCCGCGTTCACGAAATGTGCTCCGCCGGACCCCCCATCGGCCCGAGCCGCCGGGGAAACTCAGGGTGAGCGGTTCGTCTTCGTCTGATTCGAGGCAGGGCATCAGCCCCAGCTCGCGCGCAGTGCGCCCGAGCAGTTTATCGATCGATCGGCCGAGCAGATGCTCGCCGGCGCGATTCACCAGCCGCAGACGCCGTTCCGGATCGAATGTGAAAACGGCAACTTCGATCTCGGCCATGATGGTCCGGAGCAGGGCGGTCGCCTCAAATGCGCCGAGGCGCTGAAGCCGCAAGGTTTCGCCGAGGAAATTGATCTCGAGCAGGGCTTCGCCGAGGGCATCATCCACCCGAGCGCCCCGGGCCCGGATCGAATAATCTCCCTCCCTTAGGGCGCCTAACAGGTTGGTCATGGTCTGCAATGGCCGGACGATGTGTTCGCGCGCGCTGAAGACGAAACCGAGCAGGCACCCGATCATTACGATCGCGAATGTCCATTGCACTTTCGCGCTGTAATGGCCGAACCAGAGCAGCCCCAGGGCGATGAAGAACGCGGGCAGCGCTGCGCCGAGCGTCAGCCAGGTCAGCCGATTCTCGTGGGAAGTACGATGTCGGTCTTTCGGCTTTTTCATGCGCGGTCGCGTTGCCGCCTGGTTAGCGCACGCGTCCCGCGGGTCTGGCGAAAGCGTCTCGCTTTCGCGAACTCTCCGGACTTTGTCTTGCGACCTGGGGCAAACTGGGAAAGAACACCAAGATGGTTTGGGCGAGACCCAAAAACCAACACGCGAGACGCGTGCGCTACCCGATCACAAACCATACTGCTGCAACCGGCGGTAAAAGGCGCTTCGGCTCAAGCCAAGGGCCTCGGCCGCTTTTCGAGCGTTCCCGTCGTTGCGGGCCAGGGCTTTCTTGATCAGAAACGCTTCGACGTCTTCCAGGCTCATTTCCTCGAGATTACGCGCATCGCTCCCGCCACTGGTTAGGCCAAGATCGCTGGCCTTGATCTGCCGGTCGCGCGACATGAGCACCGCCCGCTCAATGACGTGATCCAGTTCCCGGACGTTCCCGGGGAAATTATGCGCCATCAAACGTTCCCGGGCCGGTTCGTCGAAACCGCCGATCTCTTTTCGATAACGCTGGGCGTGCTGGCGAAGGAAATGATTGGCCAGGGACATGATATCTTCCCGGCGGTCCCGCAACGGCGGCAAGCCGATCTCGATGGTGTTCAGGCGGAATAACAAGTCCTGGCGGAAACGGCCGGCCGCCACTTCCTCGCGCAGGTTGGCATTGGTCGCCGAAATGATTCGAACGTTGGCCCGCAGCGTCTTGGAAGAACCGACTCGCTCGAACTCGCCGGTCTCGATCACCCGGAGCAGTTTGGCCTGTTGATTCATCGGGATGTTGGCGATTTCATCCATGAAAAGAGTGCTCTCATCGGCCAGCTCGAATCGCCCGGCCCGATCGGTCTTGGCGTCGGTGAACGCGCCTTTGACGTGCCCGAACAGTTCGCTCTCGAAAAGCGTTTCCGAAAGCCCGCCCATGTTGACCGTGATCATCGATTTGGATGACCTCGGTGAAAGTGAATGGAGTGCCTGCGCCACCAGTCCTTTGCCGGTTCCGTTTTCTCCGGTGATCAGGATGTTCGCGTCGGAGGGCGCGACCCGTGAAACCATGTCGATCACCGGCCGCATCGCCGGCGCGTCAGCGATAAGATTGGGAGCGCTGCCCCGAAGAAGTTCGTTCTCGGCTTCGAGCTTTCTTCCGCGCCGCAGGGCCCCGGCCAGCTCGATCTGGGTCCGAACAATGGCCAGCAGGCGCTCGTTGTCCCACGGTTTGGGAACGAAGTCGCGCGCGCCTCGTTTCATTGCTTCAACCGCGAGATCGATCGTAGCCCAGGCCGTCATCACCACGATCGGCAACGTGGCATCAATCTCCTGGACCTTCGGAATGACCTCGAGCCCTTCCTGGCCGGAAGTGGTGTCCCGGGTGTAGTTCAAGTCCATCATGAGCAGCGCGTAGTCTTTTCGTTCCAGCGCGTTGAACACGCCGGCCAGCGAAGTCACCGCGTCAGTTTGATACCCGGCGCCTTTGAGCAGAATTCGCAGCGCCTCCAGCACATCCTGCTGGTCGTCTGCGATTAGAATTTTCCTCACCGTTAACTCTCAACCGTGTTTCCGGCGCGGTGTCAATCGCAAGCCTTCCTTTATTCCGTTCTCAATGCCACCACCGGATCGATCCGGCTGGCCCGCCGAGCCGGTATCCAGCAGGCGGCAAGAGTGGTGACAACAAGCATCGCCCCGACAATCAGCCAGGTATTCAAATCGATCGCTTTCACTTCGAACAACACGGTCTGCATCATTCGGGAAAAGGCGATCGCGCAGAGCAGGCCGATCCCGCTGCCAATGGCCAGCAAAGTCATGCCGTGACCAAGGATTAGCTGCCGAATCTGTCCGCGTTGCGCGCCGAGGGCGATCCGCACCCCGATCTCCCGCGAGCGTTTCGCCGCGGTGTAAGCCAGCACGCCATAAAGACCAATAGTGGCCATCAACAGGGCCAGGCCGGCAAAGATCAAAAGCAAAAAGGTCAGGAGGCGATGGGTCGACCACGTCTCTTCCACGCGATCGAGCATCGTTCGGACTTCAAAAACCGGCTGGGTTGGGTCGATCGAGGCGACAATGTCCCGGATCGGTTTTTCCAGCGATAGCAGGCCGCTGCCGGCCCGCAGAAAGAGTGTGAATCCGGTCCGTTGGACCTGGTAGTGGGAAAGATAGATCACGGCACTCTCCATTTCGTCGAACCCATGAGCTTTCATCGCCCCGGCGATTCCAACGATCTCGAATAATTTCATGCCGACATCCTCCCCGTCGGGATCGTCAACGAAAATGCGTTTGCCGATCGGATCCTCTCCCTTGAAATATTGTTCGGCCATGGCCGGGTTGATCACTGCGACCAGCGGAGAATCCTTGGTGTCCCGGTCGTTCAAGGCGCGGCCGCGCAGGATTGGTGTCTTGAACGTCTGGAAATAATCCGGCGTAACGATTTCCATTTCCGTACCGGGCGCCTGGCCTTTGGCCGGCAGCGGTGTTCCTTCGCGATAAAATCCGGTTTGCCAGCTGCCCATGAGCGGGGCGTTGGCACCAACGGCGGCTGATTCTACTCCTGGAAGCGACCGCACTTTTTCGAGCAGGCTTCTGGTGAAGCCTCCGATCTTTTCCACGTCGCCGTACTTGGTGAATGGAAGCTCGATGCGCGCGGTGAGCAGATTGCGAGGTTCGTAGCCAAGCTGAAGCGATTGCATCCGGCCGAAACTCTTCAGGACGAGCGCCGCCCCGCTCAACAGGGTGAGAGTTAACGCGATCTCGGCAATGACCAGCCAGTCGCGGGTTCGCCGAGCCGAGGGCGCTTCACCGGCTCCCTGCGATGCCGACTTTAATGCGCCTTGAACGTCAGCGTGCGACGCCTGCCAGGCCGGCCAGATCCCGAACAGAATGCTGGTTAGAGTGGCCAGGAGAAATGCGAACCCGAGCACACTGAAATCGAACGGGATTTCGTGAAATCGCGAGACGCCCTGTGGACTTAGAGCCATCAGGGCGTCTCGGACCCACAACGCACAAAAGATTCCGAGCGTGCCGCCGATAATGGCGATGACGAAACTTTCGGTAAGAAGCTGCCCGATGATTTGTCCGCGGCTGGCTCCGACCGCAGCGCGAATGGCGAATTCACGTCCGCGCGCGGCGCCGCGAGCGGCGAAGAGATTGGCCAGGTTCGCGCAGGCAATCAGCAGGACCAGGCCGACGGCGCCGAGCAGGAGGGCCAGATTGGTGCGGTACTTGCCCACCAGGTTTTCCAGGAGCGGCTTAACAACAACGCCGACATTTTTGTTGCTGTCGGGGTACATGTTTTCCAATCGCGCCGCGATCGCTTTCATTTCGGTGCGCGCTTGTTCGAGTGACACCCCGGGCTTGAGCCGGCCCCAAACATACATCATCGGATGATTGGCTCTCTCCTGCCATGCGCCGGTGGCGATTCGTCGCTGAATTGAAAACCAGGCGTCCGTGTCCTGGGGCGCGCTCATTTGCGCCGGCATCACCCCGATGACGGTATAACTCTGGTCGTGAAATTTTATTGGGAGGCCGAGCACGGCCGGATCGCGATCGAATGCGCGTTTCCAAAGCCGGTCGCTGATGATCACCGCGAGCGGCCCGCCCGCTTTCTCTTCTTCCTCGCTAAAGGTCCGCCCCATCTGCGGCGAGAGGCCGATCACTTTGAAAAAATTGTCGGTCACAAATGCGCCGGAGACCCGTTCCGCCGGGCGACCGGGAACGCCGCTCAGGTTGCGCGACTCGCGGCGGGTAACGGCGAGATGCTCGAATACGGTATTGTCGCGCTTCCAGTCGAGATAATCGGGGAGTGAAACAGAAAACTCCTGGCCATTGCCCGTTTCGGTCAGGTACATGATCCGGTCGGCCTCGGGGTAGGGCAGGGGCCGGAGGAGGACTGCGTTGATGACGCTGAAGATGGCGGTATTGGCGCCGATCCCAAGGGCCAGGGTGCCGATGGCAACGATGGAAAACGTCGGGCTCTTCTTGAGTTGCCGGAAAGTAAAGCGCAGGTGACCTAACAAGTTCATTCTAGTCCTCCGATGAAATGGTGTTACCGATAACTGCGTTATTAGCGTTGATCGCCAGCGCGGACGTCAATCCTGGAATCGACTCGAACAGCGCGGGCAATCGATCGCCGCCGGTTGAATCATTCAGAAGCGTGCTCATCTCCCGTTCCGGGTGATTTACAAACTTCGTCGGATTACATTCCAGTGACCGCTACGCTCGATTGCTCCACCACCCGGTTGGTCGACAAAGCCAGCGATTGGCTGGCGAACTGCCAGATCGACAGAACCGCGGTGAGGATCAGGACCACATAGACCAGAGTTTCCATCCGGCTGCGGCTCTTATCTTCGGAGCGAACGATCAACGTATACGTAGATTCGAATTGGTTATTCATAATATTTTGTTGGTTGATTCGCCCGCCCTTATGCAACCGCCGTGCCACGCAATTTGGTAGAGTTACAAATAATTGATTTTGAACCAGATAGGATTGAATGACTGATTGGCGAACGTCGGCCAACGTTGCGCCTGTGGGATACGGCCGTTCCATTTTCGGGACGGCTTGCGCCTTGAGAGAATGCGTTGAACCAAGATCAAGAACATGGAGCGAGCCGGCTGGGGAGCACCCGCTATAGCATGTCGGTCGCCGCATTCTGCGGCGACGAACTTCCGTTCACTAGGATGGGTTCAACCTGCTCGCAGCAAAGTTCGTGATCGCAAATGCAATCACCAGCACTGAGAATGAGTGCGCTCCCCGGCCCTTGTCACCTGGCCGCCGGCGGTTCGCCGAAATGCGCGGCATAGGCCTTGTAAACCTCGGCGTCATCGAGCATCGATTCGAGCGTCGCGATGAGCGGCGCCGGCCTAACGATTCCAGAAAACACCGCCCGATCGCCGATGTCGGTATCGAAAACAAACGCCGGCCGTTGCGTCACCTTAAGCGCATGAAACGCGGCCGTATCCTCGCGGACCCGGGTTTCGATCACGCTGGACCGGGCGCGTTCCAGCAGAACTTTCGGATCGAGCCGGCCCGCCTTGGCGCCGATCTCCGCCGCGATCTCCCATTCCCCGACATGCTTTCCCTCGCGCAACCCGGCATAGGCAATGGCCAGCCGGACTTGGTCGTCGGTCAGGTCGAAATCCCTGGCTGCTTCGGCGATACAATTCGGAGCCAGGAATTCCGGCTCGCTGTGATCGCACCAATCACTCCGCAGCATAAAGGGGGAACGCATGATCGTTCCGCTGCGCCGATAAAACCAATCGTGTTGCTCGCGATTCACCGGCAGTCCGGTCTTATCCATGAGCGCGATCTTCCACTGGAATTCCACTCGCCCGTAAAATCGCTTCTTGAGCTCGGCCCATGCCGGTTCGGCCCAGAAACACCATGAGGAGATGACATCGAGATAATAGGTGGCGGTAACGCGCATAGCCTTGAGGCTGGGCAGCGATGATGAAGCCTTTGGCGTTTGACATCAAACATCAAACGTCGAACCTCAAATTTCTTCTGTGGACCTCAATCACATTCTCCTTTTCCTGGCGGTCGTTTCGCCGTTGCTGGTCCTGGCCAGGACCTGGCGTCCGGGTGGGATTTATCGCGGCTGGCGCCCGGCTGCGATCATTGTTCTGGTGATCACCGGGCTGGCCTGGTTGCTCTTCCGCGACAAGGCCGGATTTATCGGCGGCGCGGTTTGGTTTGTCTTTTTGTTCTTGCCTGCGGTCGGATTGCGAAAGGTAACGGAGCTGGCGGCCCAGCGGCGGTATCAATCAGCCCGCCGCCTGGCCTCGTTGATTTTTTTTGTTCATCCGAATACCGATCTCCGGGATCAGATCCAGCTGTTTCGAACGCTTGAGTCGGGCCGGGGAGACGCTCCGTTTTTTCAACCCGCCTCTCCGCGGACCGGATTTCTTCAGCAGGATCGGCACTGGCGCCTGCGTTACGCGCCAGTGATCGGGGTTCTCATCCTGTTGAACTGCCTGGTATTCGTGGTGGAAATTTATTTCGGCACCGATGGGCTGGATCTGCATCGGCTCGGCGCACTGGAGCCTTTCTCGGTGGTGTTGTTTGGCCAGTACTGGCGTTTGTTAACCGCGCTTTTTCTGCACGCGGGTATCGCTCATCTGCTCTTCAATGTCTTTGCTCTCTACGTGCTCGGGCCGGGATTGGAAAGGACCATTGGTTCGTTGCGTTTTCTGGCCGCCTATTTGATTTCCGGAATCGGTTCCAGCGTCGGCGTGGTTGCTCTCATGTATTTTAGCCTGATTCGACCTGCGGTGGTGGTGGGCGCGTCCGGCTGCGTGATGGGAATTGTCGGGGCCTGGGCCGGATTTCTTCTTCGTCACCGGCATGTGCCGCGGGCCCGGCAACGGCTCACGAATATCCTGATGATCGTCGGCATTCAAACCGCGTTCGATCTGACGACGCCGCAGGTCAGCATGTCGGCCCACATCTGCGGCCTGGTCACCGGATTTCTGGTGGGGTTAATCATCGCGCCCACGCCGGCCCGGTAGAGGAGAGCCAGGACCTTGTCCCTAAACCGTTGCCCAGAATGGCCCGCTGACGGCGGACATTGATTCGCATGATCGTATCCGGAGAAGTCAGCCGCTTTGCGGCAAACATGAGGAGGATACCAATTGCCGAACAAGCGGGAGCGTAAGCCGATCGCTTGGGGCGTCGCCTAGTGGGAACCCCACCTCCTCCGGGCGCGTTGCTGGAGCCGCCGCGCCGCAGGCAGCCATGATTGTGCGGCTAGCCGTTAATTTCACCATCGTCCTCGGAGATGACGATTCACCTATCTGGAGCGCGCCCGCAGCGCCATAACCTGGCGCAACATGCGCAGGCTATCGCGCATAAAACTGATCTTGCTGCCTTCTTCATGGTTCCATCGGACCGGAATCTCGCGCAACCGCAGGCCGGAGTGATACGCGAGATAAAGCAATTCGACATCGAAAGCGAAACCGTCGATCTGAGATCGCTTCAGAATCGGCCGGCAGGTCTCCAACTCGAATGCCTTGAATCCGCATTGGGTGTCCCAAAACGGCAGCCCGGTCGCCAGTCGCACGACCAGATTGAAAACGCGTCCGCCTTGTTCCCGCCGCCACGACTGGTGAACGCCGATTAAACTTCGATCGAGTGCGCGCGAGCCGAAAGCAAGATCGACCTCTCCGTTCGCGATCGGCTCGATCACTTTCGAAATCTCCTCGAGCGGAGTCGAGAGATCGGCATCGAAAAAGAGACCGATGGGCCGTTGCGCAGCGAGCAGGCCAGTCCGCACCGCGGCGCCTTTTCCGCGGTTGGGGAAATTCTCCAGCAGACGACTGGCAATTTTGGCCTCAGCCAGGGACTCGTTCGCTATGGCCGATGTGGAATCGGTCGATCCATCGTTGACCACGATCAACTCGCTCTCCGGTGCGATCCTCTCCAGATATTCGAGGGTGCGCTTTAACGTCCCGCCGATGCGTGCGGCTTCATTAAAGCACGGGATGACGACGGAAAATGGAGCCACGCTACTTGTAAATTTCGACTACAAACTCTCCGCCCGAATCGACGTGGCCGCGATACATCCCGGAGGTGTTGAACGGGAGCGCCAGGTTGCCCGCGCGATCGACGGCGACTAACCCGCCTTCCCCGCCGAGTTTTTTTGCCTTATCGAGCGCGGCTTGGGCCGCTTCCAGTAATTTCACTCCGCGATATTCCATTAGCGCGGCCACATCGCGGGCTACCGTTGCGCGGATAAAAAATTCGCCGTCACCGGTCGCTGAAACCGCGCAGGAGGCGTTGCTGGCGTAAGTCCCGGCGCCGATGACCGGGGAATCGCCGATCCGCCCGGCTTTTTTGTTAGTCGTTCCGCCGGTGGACGTGGACGCGGCGAGATCGCCATGAACGTCGAGGGCCACCGCGCCGACGGTTCCGTGCCGGTCTTCATCGGATATGATGTACTTATTGCCACCGCCGCCCCCTTCCTCGTTGGCCTTCATGCGTTGCAAGGCCTGCCAGCGGCTCTCCGTGTAAAAGTATTTCTGATCGCGCGTCAGCTCGACCCCGTTCTGTTTGGCGAATTCCTCCGCGCCTTCGCCGGCCAGGAATACGTGTTTCGATTTTTCCATGACCAATCGGGCCAGCGAGATCGGATTTTTCACGTGCCAGAGATTGGTGACCGCTCCCGCGTTCGACGTTTTTCCATCCATGATAGCCGCATCCATCTCGTTCCGGCCGGCGTTATTGAAGACCGCGCCGCGCCCGGCGTTGAAATTCGGATCGTCTTCCATGACGCGCACCGCCGCCTCGGTGGCGTCGAGGCTGGTCCCGCCGCTCTTGAGAAGATCGTATCCGGCTTTAAGCGCGCGTTCGAGCCCGGCCCGGTATTCCCGCTCGCGTTCCGGGGTCATCTTGCTTCGGTCCATCGTTCCGGCGCCCCCATGAATGGCCAGAGCAAATTTATTGGTTTTCATATTTTTTTCCCGGCTGGCGACGTTGTCCCTCGGTTCGGCGGCCTGGGCCGCCGCCGCCAATGTCGCGGTGACCACCAGCGCAGTCGCGAACTTCATCGACGCGCAATTTAATCCGGTAGCGGCGGTCCTGTCGAAAGCTTTTGCGGAAAAGGCGCTTCCCTTCAAATTTCCGCTTTTTTAGGCCCTGAACTGGGGCAACTTCACCCTGCACATGCCCAGCAGCACGGAAAACGAGAGGGGGTCGGGAGGCGCGATTTCAGCCAATCCGCTGAGCGTTGTCCGCGAATTCGGCCAGATGGGTAACAATTTCCTGATCGAGGTCGGGAGCATGTTCTGGTTCACCGTGCACACCTTCGGCGAGACGTTCGAACGGATCCGAAAGGGGCGCTTCCCGTTTTCAGCCACCAGCTTTTTCCGGCATACCGAACGGGCCGGAGTCGATTCAGTTCCGCTGGTTGGCCTGGTCTCATTTTTTCTCGGGCTGACCATGGCGCTGCTGACTGGTTATCAATTGGAACGGTTTGGCACCGAACGCCTGGTGCCCGGCCTGGTAGCGATTGCCTTCACCCGGGAACTCGGACCGCTGATTACGGGGATCATGCTGGCCGCGCGAATTGGAGCGGCCTTCACGGCTGAGCTGGGCACAATGCAGGTTTCGGAAGAGGTGGAAGCGATCGAAGCGATGGGAATCGGGCCGCTTCGTTTTCTGGTCGCGCCCCGCGTGCTGGCGCTCTTTCTTTTAATGCCCTGCCTTTCCACCATCGCCAACATCGCCGCGATCGCGGCCACCAGCCTGGTTTGCGTGACCTATTTCAGTATCGCGTTTCCCTACTTCATCGAACTGGTTCAGGATTCGTTGCTGATCCGCGATATCATCACCGGGGTGTTGAAGAGTTTTATATTCGGATTCCTGATCGCCGGTATCGCCTGTTATCGGGGCCTCTCGGTTAAAGGGGGCGCGGCCGGGGTAGGAACATCGACCACATCGAGCGTGGTCACCGCCATCACCACCGTGATCGGGTTCGATACGCTTTATAACATTGTTTACATCGTCTTTTTCCCATTTTGAGCACTAACAATTCCCACGTCGTGGAATTGCGCGACGTCAAAGTCCAGTTCGAAGACAAGAAGGTCCTCGATGATTTATCGCTGACGGTGAACCGGTGCGATCGGCTGGTCGTCATGGGACAGAGCGGAAGCGGCAAGAGTACCATCCTGCGGCTGGTGCTCGGGATCATCCCGCCTGATTCCGGTTCGGTATTTTTCAAGCAGTTCGAAATCACCCGGCTTCGCCGGCGAAAGCTTCAGCAGATCCGCCAGGACATCGGAATGGTCTATCAGTACTCGGCCCTTCTCAGTTCGCGCAATGTCCGGGACAACGTCGCTCTTCCGCTGGAGGAGCTTACCGATAAATCGCGCCAGGAAATCGATGACATTGTCGATCACAAACTGGAGCTGGTCGGAATGAAGGAATCGCGGGAACGGATGCCGTCGGAACTGAGCGGCGGTATGCGTAAACGAGTGAGCCTGGCTCGCGCGCTGGTGCTCGAGCCCGAGCTGATCCTGTTCGACGAACCATCGGCCGGGCTTGATCCGGTCATCACCGCGGTGATTGACGAATTGATTATCAGCCTGACCGAGAAACAAAAGGTGACTTCGATTATCGTGACCCACGACATGGGAAGCGCATTTCGCATCGGCACGCGAATGGCTATGTTATACCAGGGGAAGATTATTGAAGATGCCGAGCCTGAAAAATTCAAACAATCCGAGAATCCGGTTGTCGCGCAGTTCTTGAGCGGCAGCACCGAAGGGCCCATTCTGGAAAACAGCGAAGATGCAATTACGACGAAATGAAATAATGACCGGCTTGCTGGTTGTGGGCACGGTGGCGGTGCTTTCGTTTGTGCTGATTTTGCTCGGCGCGCCCGGACTGTTTCGGCCGTTGGTGACCTATCGAATATACGTCGACAACGCGGCTGGGATTAAGCTTGGCGCGCCGGTGATGCTGGCCGGCCGAAAGATCGGCCAGGTATCGAGGCTGAGTTCGCCGGTCTCCCGGGAGGAAGAGAAACGCGCCCAGGAAGCGGCCGTTGCCTATCGTCAACCGGAGCCGACCGAATCGCCGGACGGCAAGCCGAAATACGAAGCCCGGATCGATGTGCAGGTGGACAAGAACGCCCTGGTTTATCGCGACGCTCACGCCCGGCTGATGCAGCTCGGTTTGCTCGGGGAAATGGCGATTGATATCACCCAGGGTACCGAAAGCTCGGGGCGGGCGAAAGATGGCGAGATTTACGCCGGGGAACGAACCCCTGATTTCAGCACCGCGGCGGCCAAGATGCTCGACGTGATCAAACCGGTGGCGGCCGAAGCGACTTCCACCATGAAAGAATTGGAAACAACCGCCCAGAACCTGAGCCGGATTACCGAGCCGAACTCGGAGCTCAACCTGGCGCTGGGTCAGTTCAAGAAGTTCGGGGAACACCTGGTCGACCTGACCGCGCCGGAAAGTCCGCTTTCGGTATCGCTCAAGAACATCGAAAAGATCAGCAACGATTTGTCGGCCAATAATAATCTGTCGGTCACGCTGGAGAACTTCCGCGACACCTCGGAGCGATTAAAGATCACGATGCGCGACCTGGAGCCGGTGGGCGAGAACATCAAAGAGTTCAGCGAGACGATTAAGGCCGAGCCGTGGCGCTTGATCTGGAAGAGCACCAAGAAATCGCCGCCGAAAGAAGAAAAACCGCCGGCCGGCGATTCAACCATCACGGTTCGGAAATCTGCCAAAGCCAAAGCGACGCCGACACCCACTCGCGGTGGAAGTCGTTAGCGCTGGGTTGGGGGGATCGACCGCTCCGCCGGGCGATGTTAAAAATGTGCGCCAAAGGCGCATTTAGTTAAGTCGCTGGGAAAAGAGTCGAAAGCGGCCACGGATTGACGCCAGCCGTGGCCAGGCTCGGGCTCGGCAGCCCGAAGATCACGGGGGTCTGACCCGGCGAAGATGGAGAGGTGTCAATCGGTGCCCAGATTCTATTTTCCCTCCTGTGAGGGGCCGGCCGGAGCTTTTTTCTTTTCGTCGGCGCCGATGCCTAACCGTTTCAAGAACGGTTGAACCGATTGTTTGCGGCCGAGGAATTTCTCGATCGATACCGATACCTCGCGGCTGTCACCGGGCTCGTAGACTTCGTGGCGAAGACGCATCCCGGCTTCCTTATCCAGATACTTCTTCGGCGCGTTCTCGAACACCGTCGCCATGTCGGCCGCAATGGCATCGGCCCAGGCGTAGCCGTAATACCCCGCATCGTACCCGTTCAGGTGGCCGAAATAAGTGACGAAGGTCGTGCTCGGATCAATGGGCATGAAAACTTTTTCCAGGATCGGGTTGGTCATCTTTACGCAATCATAGGGTGCGTTCTCCGGATGAACGTCGTGCAGGGCCAGATCGAGCGAGGCAAAAGCGAATTGCCGGCGGTAAGAGGTTGCCGCGGTCGCCTTCTTGGCGTCATTCATCTTCTGAATCGTTTCGGCCGGGATTTTCTTCGACGGATCCCGGTAGTCGGCGGCGAAAGTATCCAGGACCTGCTTATCCCAGACCCAGTTCTGCAACATCTGCGAAGGCGCTTCCACGAAATCGCCTGGGACATGGGTCCCGGCAAACCGGGCGTAATGTGCGCGGGTGCTGATGGTATGCAGCGCGTGACCGAACTCATGGAACAGCGTTTCCACATCGCTATGAGTCATGAGGGATGGTTTATCGGGGCTCGGTGGCGGGAAGTTACAAAGAAGCGCTACGGTCGGACGCTGATATTTTCCGTCGGCCATCAGTTTGCCGCCGATGATCTCGAACTCAGCGAAATGATTGAACTTTCCTTCGCGCGGGAACATATCGAGGTAAAACATTCCCATCGGCTCGCCGGTGGCTGAATCGGTCACGACGTAGAGTTGAAGGTCATCCACCCATTTGTAGGGCGGAGTGATCTGCTCGAACTTCATGCCGAAGATGTCCTGGTAAATGTTAAACATTCCTTCCAGGACTTTTTGGAACGGGAAAAAGGCGCGAAGCGCTTCCTTGTCGACAGTATATTTCTGTTTAACGACCTGGTTATTGTAATAGCGCCAATCCCACGTGTTGATCTTCGCTTTGGGATCCTTGGTGTCGGCCGCTTTCAACTTCTGCATCTCGGAAAGCTCGGCGTCGAACTTTGGCTGAACCCCGGCGATGAGGTCGTTGATGTATTTCTTCGCCCCGGCGCCGGACTTGGCCATCTTGACCTCGGTCTGGTAATCGTCCCAGGACTTGTATCCGAGCCGGAGCGCGATCTTGTTTCGCAGGGCCAGCATCTGATTCAGAACCGTGACGTTGGTCTCCTTGGCCAATGAATCGCGCGCGACGTAAACTTTCCTGCGGACTTCTTCGCTTTTCGCGTTGTCCTCGACCGCGTTGTATTGCCAGGTCACGTTGACCATCACGGTGTAAGCGTCGTCGCCGGTCTTCACTCCGGGCGCGGCGAAAAAGCTATCGGGCATTCCATCGAGCTCGGCCTTGGTAAATACCAGCGGCGCCTTGGCGTTCACCACGTTGGAATCGAAATCGGTCCCGAGCCTGGCCAGTTGTTTGCGCAGGTCTTCAACTTCTTTGCGCTTTTCCGGGGCCAATCCCAGGCCGGCCCGGCGATAATCGCGCATCGTTTCATCGAACAATTTCTTGTCTTCCCCGGTCAGCTGCGGCTTGGTATCGGCGAAAGCTTTCATCGCCTTGTAGACATCCTCGCGATAATCGACCCCGACGGCCCAGTCCTGGTAAGTCTTCAGCGCTTTTTCGCCGGCCTCGCGCATTTTCTCGTCTTTGTTCGATTCCTTGGTCACCACCGCTTTGTTGACGGTGTTGAGGGTGAGGTAAGCCAGGTCGTCGAGCGCGACCACGGTGCTCTTGAACGTGACCTTCTTCAGATCCTGTTTTCCGATTTCATCCAGCGCGGTGTTGGCCGAGGCGATCGCGTCGTTAACCGATTTCTCGACCTCTTCCGGCGTCTGGGCCCAGTCGGGAATTGTCAGCAACGCGTTCGCCTTGGCGGCGGCGTCCTTGAAATCGTCGACCGATTTGGTTTGGGCATTGCCGAAATTAGCCAGGCAGAGGGCGGGAATAAGAGCGAAGAATGCTGATTTCATAGTTTGAAGAAGAGTCGGCCAACATGATTGGATGCGGCAAAAAAGGCAAGCGGATGTGAGAAGGGCGCACGGCCGGAAGCCATGCGCCCTTCCAAATCGTAATGGGCTTACCCGTTATTGCGGCAGGCCGGTGCCGACCACAGTCTTGACTGCGGAAACGTCGGAGGCGGTTATGGAGTTGCTGACGTTGACATCGTTTCGGAAATTCGCCGCCGATACCGCCGATCCGATTTGGCTTTTGGTCTGGCTGACGTCCCCCGCGTTAACTTGTCCGTTGCCGTTGGTGTCTCCGGAAAGAACGCCCATGGTAACAGCCACGTCGCCGGTAGTGACCCCGTCATTTACATTGTTCAGCAACACCGTGAGCCGTTGGGCGTTGGTCACGCCGGTCAGGCTGACCGTAACCTGCGAGCCACTGGCGGTCGCGCTGCCGACCACACCCGTGCCCTCGATAATCTGTGCGCCGGTGACGGTGACCGAAGCGCCAAAGTTCACGATGATGGTATGCGCTTGACCGCTGTTGCGGCATTCAATCCCCGGATTGCCGGTGAGCGGCAGGTTTACATCGAACGGCGTGCCGCCATGCAGTTTGCGCGACACTGCGCTGGTCGCAGCCGGGGCCAGAAATCTCTCCGTCGAACTGAGGAAACCGGTGCCGGTCGAGTCGTATCCTCCGGCCAGCCAGACCCGGCTGCCATCAGTGTCGGCCGCAAAATTACGGCGGGCGGTGGCGAATGGCTGCCCGGTTGTCCAGGTGTTGGTGCTGGGAGTGTAAATATCCACCTGCATGGAAGGATTCGGAGTGGTTCGGCCACCGCCCAGGACCCACATCCGTTTATTCACGGCCAGGGCGCGGGTTTCTCCACCGGCTCTCGGCGTGTTGGCGATGGCGCTCCAAACATTCGCGACCGGATCGTACTTAAAGCTGTCGGCGCTATCGACCAGCGTTGTTCCGTCCCAGGAGGGTCCGCCCGCGGTATAAATGAGACCATTGATCACCGTGGTCGGAATGTAGCCGCGCTGCACCGGGTAATCGGCGCGCTGGAGCCAGCGCGAGCCCACCGGCTGAGTCGGATCGAACTGCCATGTTTGCTGGGTCATCATGGTATTGATTTGGAACCCGCCGACGATGTATAATTTGTTAGACACAACGGCGAAGCCGCCGGGAAGAATATTGCCGAGCGAGTTGCCGGGCCAGTTATCGGCCGCGGTCAGGGCGGTGACGGTCTCGGTAACCGGGTTGTAACTGAACACCCGCGCCGTGGCGGTGGTGCCGCCGGCGGCCGATCCGCCTACGCAATAGATCTGGGGCGTACCCGCAACCGTAAGCGCGCCGCAGGCCATGTTGTTCACCTGATTATCCGGATACGTTCCAGCTTTTGGCGCCCAGGCGTTTGTTCCCGGATTGTATTCGAGCGGAACGGTCCGATCACTGCCGGCGGTATCCGAGGCCCGGCCGCCCATGGCGTAGAGCATTCCATTGGTTGGAAAATAAACGCCGACCGACCGCATCACATTGGCCGGTAGAGCTCCGCCGGCCGACCAGGTATCGGGAGTCGGGGTGACTCGAAGGGATTGGCCGTGGATGTTCCAGACGGTTAAGGCCAGGGCCAGGGTTACCAGGATCGTCGAAAAAACGAGGCGAGTTGAAGTCTTCATATATATAGAGAGGTAGGGTGTTCCGCTGACCGCGAGCGTATTGAGGTGGCCGGGCCGATGTCAACCCTAAACGGGGGCAAACCGGGGGGCGGGGGACCGGCGGAGAAACCTCAGGGAAGAGACGTTCCGCTAAAGCTCTTGGCTACTGATACGTCTCCGGCATTGATCGCCCCGGAAAAATTCAAATCGGACCGGAAATTAGTGGCGCCGACCGGTTGACCGATTTGTCCTTTGACCTGGCTGATGTCGGTCGCATTGACCACGCCGTTCGCGTTCGAATCCCCGGCCAGCACGTCCATGGAAACAGCAATATCGCCCAGGTTTTGCCCGTCATTCACGTTCTTCAGGGTGATGGTGACTCGTTGAGCGTTGGATACTCCGGTCAGGTTTACCGTCACCTGCGACCCGGAAACGCTGAAATTCTGAACACTGGCCGTTCCCGCAGCGACGAGCGCATTTTGCACTGTGACCGGTCCGGCGAAGTTCACGATGATCTGGTGATTCGGTCCGCTCCGGTTTTCAATCCCAACCGTCCCGCTCAAAGGCAACGGAACATCGAAATTCCCGACACCGGCATGATTTTTCCGGGAGACTGCGCTTTGAGCGACCGGGAAGGAAGGCATCACCCGGACAAAATAAACGTCTTCCTCGCCGTTGAAGGTTGCGGCGTAAGCCACGTCGCCCCCGGTGTTATCCGAAACCATGGTCATGTAATCGCCCATTTTGTTTTGTTGCGGGTAACCGAGGAACGGGTTGAACGAGTTGCTGACCTGGATGTTTTGCTTCCAGGTCACGCCCCCATCCACGCTGTAGGAATAGAAGAGCTGCGAATCGGTGTTGTTAGCGGCGTTGCGGGTGTCGAGCCAGACGCAATCGATCCGGCCGTTCGGCGCAACAGCAATGGTGCCCATCCAACGCCATTTGCTGTGATTCACCGGGTCGTCATTGATTCGTTTGGGAGCGCTGAATGTGACCCCGCCGTTGGTGCTGCGAGAAAACATGATGTCGGTCCCGGTGCTGAATCCGGTGGGCTGGACCGTTCCCTCTATGTAGATGTTGTTATTCGTGCTGGTGCCGGACCGATCCACCGCTACGAAGAGCTGCCCGGCCAAACCTTCCGGGTTGATCGAGTCGCTGAAATCGATGAACCCGCCGAGGTTGACCTGCGTGCTCAGGTCAAAGCTCGGGGTGACGGCGCCGTTTTTAGCGTTGCTGGAGCGGACGCACCAGAACACATCGGAATTTATGTTAACGCCGCACAGATACAGGATCCCGTTCGAGTCGACATCGAGCGTGCCCCATTGCGGCGAGTTCGGGATATTGATCGGGTTTAACCAGGTGAACCCACCATCGGTGGACCGGGTGAATTGCCGCCCCTGGTAATTATTTCCACCGGTGCTCCAGAGTTGATATTGGAAACCGTGCCCGGTGCTGTTGGTGTTATCGATGGTGAACCATTGTTTATCGCCGCCATCCGCCGGCGCGATGTTCGTCCAGGTCTGGCCGCCATTGAGCGAGCGCCACATGTCATCGAAGAATGATTGGAGCAGGCTGAGGTAATAAAAACGCCCGGTATCATCGGCGTACAAGACCGGGTCGCTTCGGAAAACATTGTTTTCCAGCACGCCCGGGAATGTCCAGCTGGTGCCGCCGTTACTGGAATAGCCCCAGCCGCCCTGGCGAAAATTCGAACCAACACTGTTGAACTGGCGCCAGCCGATCGCAATTCTTTGCGGATTAGTCGGGTCGACACAAATACTCGGTTCGTTGGCCGCGTCCCCGGTAATGTTCTGGTTATTGGCGTTAACGTTAACCTGGTAGCTGGTGAAGTTGGCGAACTGCGAGATTTGTCGCGGTGAAACGCCGTTGCGTTGGAGCAGGGCCGGGGGCGCCGGCGGCTGATCGTATTTTTCCATCGGCTCCTCGATCGGGAGTTTGCGATGGGGACGCTTCTGCTGTTGCGCCGAAGCGACAGCCAGTGACAGGACCAGGACCAGAGAAATAAAAAAACCCGACTTAGACACGTGGAAGTCCCCTGAAAAGCCAAAAAATGTGTATGGGAACGCCCGCCGAACGTCCAGCTAATTCTTACATTACGAAAGTGTAATACGGCTGGACGGATTTCAGATGGTGAGGCGAGATTCGGTCGAGCCGACGATTCGCATCGCCACGTTTAATGTTTGGGGATTCCAAGCTTCTCAAGAAAGGGTTCGATCGATTGTTTCCGTCCAAGAAATTTTTCGACCGATTCATTCACGTCTCGGGTATTGCCCTTCTCGTAAACTTCGCGGCGCAGTTTTAGTCCGGCGTCTCGATCGAGGTAGCCCTCCTTTGCCTTTTCAAAAACCGTGGCCATGTCCGCGGCAATCGCGTCGGCCCAGGCATAGCCGTAATAGCCCGCGTCGTATCCATTGAACCCGCGAAAGCCGGTGATGAAACTGGTTCGCTGATCAATTGGCAGAAAGATCTGCTCCAGAACCGGATTGGAAGTGGCCAGGCAATCGTAGGACTGATCGGCCGGATGCGGCCCGTGCAGCGCCAGATCCATCAAGGCAAAGGCGCACTGGCGGCGATAAAACATTCCGGCCGTGGCCAGCTTGGCCTTTTTCATCTGGTCGATGATCCCGGCCGGAATCTTTTTGGACGGATCGCGATAATCGGCCGCGAAGGTATCGAGCACTTTCTTGTCCCAGATCCAGTTCTGCAACATTTGCGACGGCGCTTCGACAAAATCGACCGGCACATTAGTGCCGGCGAACCGGTTGTATTTTGCCTGGGTCAGGATGCAATGCAGCGCATGACCGAGTTCATGAAACAGGACTTCCGCTTCGGAGTGGCTGAGTAACGACGGCTTGTCGGCCGTGGGTGGTTGAAAACCTAGTATGACGCCGGCCACCGGCGCCTGGTAACTTCCATCAGCCAGGCGGCGGCCGCTCATCACTTCAAACTCGCCTCCACCGGCCGTCTTTCCTTCCCGGAGGAATAGATCGAGATTCAGCACCCCGAGCGGGGCCGAGCTGGCCTGGTCGGTAATGACAAAAAACCGCAGTTCGTCGAGCAGGACAAAGGGCAGTTTGATCTCGGTGAACTGGATGCCAAATACCCGGCCAAAGATCCCGAACATGCCGGCAACAGTTTGGTCGCACGGGAAAAACCGCCGCAGCGCCTCCTGGTCGACGTTGAATTTCTCTTTGGTTAGGCGATTGGTGTAATAGCGCCAGTCCCAGACGTAAATTTTCGCCGCCGGATCTTTCGTGTCCGCCGCTTTGAGTTTCTGAATTTCCCGAAGCTCAGCGGTGAACCGGGGCTGCAGGCCGGTCACCAGTTTCTCGATATAACCACGGGCGTTGTCGGCGGTCCGGGCCATTCGCGCCTCGGCCTGGTAATCGGCCCATAATTTATAATTGAGCGCGAGCGCGATTTTGTTGCGTAGCTCCAGCGTCTTGTTCACGACGCTGACGTTTAGTTCTTTGGCGATGGAATCGCGGGCGACATACAATTTCCGGCGGGTCGTCTCATTCCGCGCGTTGTCCTCGACCGTGTTGTATTGCGACATCGAACCGGCCAGGATCTGATAACGGTTGTCCACCGTCTTCATTCCGGGCGTGGCCAAAAGGTCGGCCGGGACGCCGTCCAGTTCTTCTTTGCTGAAGATCACCGAGCCTTTCGAGGCGAAGAGATTCGTTTCGAATTCGTTGCCCAGCTCGGACAGCTGTTTGCGCCATCCCTGGACTTCCTTGCGCTTATCCGGCGGCAGCTCCATTCCGGCCCGCCGATAATCACGTAGGGTTTCAGCCAGCAGTTTCGCATCTTCCCCGGTGAGTTTCGGGCTGGTGGCCGCAAATGCCCTGATGGCTTGGTAAACATCTTCCCGGTAATCGAGCGAGACGATCCATTCCTGATACGATTGCATTGCTTCATTGGCCAGGCGGCGCACCCCGGCGTTGGGGTTCGTCTGGCTGATCAGGCTCGCGCGATTCCCGATCACGCCGATTTCGGCCCGAAGATTTTCCAGCGCGCCGACCGTGGTTTCGAATCGCACCTTTTCCAGGTTCTGCCGTCCGATCTGATCGAGCGCGGCGTTCGCTTTCTCGATCGCCTCTTTTGCCTCGTTGGCGATGTCGGCCGGCTTTTTTTGCCAGTCCGGAATTTGCAGAGAGATTTTCGCCTTTGCGGCAGCCGCCTGGAAATCATCCAGAGTTTTAAGTCCGGCCGCGGATACCGGAGCGAGGGGAAAAAAGATTACCGCCAGAGCCGCCGGAAGAGCAGAAGGAGGAGTGGATTTCACGCGAGCAGAATTTTGCTGAATCTGTGTCTCATCTGTGTTGATCTGTGGCAAACATTTCCGGGACACAATGCTCCAAAAATTCTTCCTCGCCTTTATACCGATTTTTGTCGCAGTCGACCCGATTGGATTGATCGCCATCTTCGTCGGGCTCGGCCCCACCGCTTCGGCCGAGCATCGCAAACAGCAGGCGTTCCTGGGAATTCTTACCGGCCTTTGCATCGCCGTCGGTTTCGTTTTTCTGGGCAAGGCCATTTTCGCCGCCCTCGGAATCACCGTGGCCGATTTCCAGGTGGCCGGCGGTCTGATCTTGTTGATGCTGGCGGTGCGCGAGCTGGTCGGGGTGGGTCCGCACAGCCGAAGCGATACCGATGAGTTTGGGGTGGTACCGCTGGGAATGCCGTTGATCGCCGGCCCGGCGTTACTGACCGCGCTGCTGGTCCTGGTCGACAGCGTGGGCCTGGTTTACACCATGGTTTCGCTCATTGTAAATCTCGCCCTGGTGGCGGTTGGGCTTTGCAATGCCGATCGATTTTCGCGCTGGATGGGTCGGCAGGGATTGCGCGGCGTATCGAAAATCATCGCGCTACTCCTGGCCGCCATTGCCATCAGCCTGATCCGGCGCGGCTGGCAGGGTGCGTGAGCCGGCCCGCCGTTCGCGGTCAGCTCTGCCTAACAACTGCGCGTTCAGCCTCGGCCTACGTGATATGGCGGCGCGAACGTGGCCACCATTCCTTCAACTCGGCCGCTTTTTCCCCGTTCTTGTAACGTTTGTTCAGCTCAGCTTCGATTTTTACAATCTCATCCTGAGCGGGAAGCCGTGAGCCGTGCGTGTAATAAGCCGGCACACCGTTCTGGGTCTGGGTTTGAGGCAGCCGGGCATACAGGTCGAGACGCTTTTTCTGCAGCGCATCGGTCGTCCATGTGGAATAGACGGTGTTGGTCGGGAAGGTTACCTCCGCGCGGGTGGAATGCGCCGCGTAAGGATAGTTCGGGCCAGCCGTGGTGATCTGATCCTGTTCCGCACAGCCAATCAGTCCGCCAGCTAATATTAATACCAGGAATTGTTTCATATCGTTATCCTCGGTTCGTTTGCCGAAATTTGTTCGGTTGTAGGAATTAAACCACGAAAACGGCTTCGGGTCGCGTACGATATTGGCCTTACCCAGGAGAGGCGGCATTTCCCTTACGTTTTCCACCGGTCATGCCCCTCTCTGCCGTAGCTTAGCGAAGGAAGAAACACCGGCGGCGAATGCTTCTGCCAGGTCTCGCCGGTTACCCCTTATAATAGTATAGTCCGGGCGCAGGGAACCCCGGGCAATCGGGGGTCTATTGACCACGCCCGCCAGCATTGTTAATATCCTCGCTTCTATGAGATTTCCCCTCCCGCTTACGGCCAAGATCGCTGCCTACATGATCGGGCATAAACTGCGCGGCACCAAGAGGTTCGCCACGGTCCTCCAACTCGAGCCCCTGCACACCTGCAACCTGACCTGCACCGGCTGTGGCCGCATCCGGGAATATTCCACCTCCTTGAAGGATATGATGAGCCTGGAAGACTGCCTCGGGGCGGCCCAGGAATGCAACGCGCCGATGGTTTCCATTTGTGGCGGCGAACCGCTGATTTATCCCCACATCGAAGCACTGGTCGACGGACTTCTCGAACAGGAACGGATCGTTTACATCTGCACCAACGCCATGTTCATGCGCAAAAAGATGCGCGAATGGATGACGAAAGAATTGCGGAACGCTAGGAACGGGGACGGCGAAGCTTTGATCAAGAAGCTCGATCGACTGGTTGCTGACGGACTCGTTAGCGAGAAGGACGAGGCGACAATCCGCAACCCGCAAACGCCGATAAAAGATCATGTGATCGCGCCGACGCAGTGGATGTACTGGAATGTGCATCTCGACGGCCTGGAACGGACGCATGATCTCATTGTCGAGCGCGAAGGCGTGTTCAAGGAGTGCATTTTGGCCATCAAGATGGCGAAGATTCTCGGTTACCAGGTCGCGACCAATACCACGATCTACAAAGAGACCGACATGAACGAGGTCGAGCAGATGTTCGATTATCTTTCCGATCTCGGGGTCGATGGCCATACCATCTCGCCCGGCTACGAGTACGATGCGGCCAAGAAAGACATGATCAAACGCCTCAATCTGCGTCCGGAAGATTTTTTCCTCACCCGCCAGATGACGGTCGCGAAATTCCAGAAGATCGAAGACTGGATGAATCGCTACACCCTTCTCGGGACGCCGGTCTATTTCGAGTTCCTGGCCGGTAAACGCGATTTGAGCTGCTCAGCCTGGGCGATTCCGACCCGCAACATTCGCGGTTGGAAAGGGCCCTGCTACCTGATGACCGACGATCATTACTCGAGCTACGCCGAGTTGCTCGACCAGGTGCAATGGGACAAGTACGGCGTGGTTGATGGCGTTGCCCGCGATCATCGGTGTGAGAACTGCATGGTGCATTGCGGGTATGAGCCGACCGCCAGCCTTGGTCTTCAGGCCCAGCGCGGTGATACCTGGAAGACGGTGAAGTTCAATTTCGGCGCGAAGCCGAAAGCGACCGGTCGCGGAAGCGAAACGATCGCGTTCAACGGTGTCAGCAGCGGAAATGGTCATCTGACCGGCAAGAACGCTCCAGCAGCAGCCAAGGTTGGTTGAGTGGTTGAGTGGTTGAGAGGTTGAGAGGTTGAGAGGATCGGACTCATGGACCCACGACACATCTATCCGTTCGAAAAATTGCGGGTCTGGCAGGATTCTCGCGAACTTGTTAAAGACATTTACACGATCACGCGACAATTTCCGAAGTCCGAAATTTACGGACTGACATCACAAGCCAATCGGGCGGCGGTTTCAGTAGCCGCCAATTTGGCCGAAGGTTCTTCGCGCATCAGCCGGAAAGAACAGGCGCATTTCTCTGAGATCGCCTACGGCTCTCTGATGGAGCTGGCGTGCCTTTCAATATTAGCCGTCGACCTTGACTATCTCGCGGCTTCCAAGGAAGCGATATTGCGCGAGAAAATTGAAATAGTTTCCCGACAGCTTAACGCTCTGCGAACCGCACAACTTAGCTCGTGAAGTCCCCTCAACCTCTCAACCGCTCAACCGCTCAACCTGCGCAGGTAATTTCCCTCCGCCCCGCGCCGGCGACCGCGCCGATCACGGCGGAGCAAATTTCCCCGGCAATTTCGCTGGCCCAGGAAAATCTTTTGCGCCAACAGCACTCGGATGGCCATTGGTGCGGCGAGCTGATGGTCGACAGCACCTTGTGCTCCGATTTCGTGCAGTTCATGCATTGGTCGGGCGAGGTCGACGAAAAGATCCAGCAGCGTTGCACCGAGCACATTTTGAAGCGCCAGTTACCCGACGGCGGTTGGAACATTTACGAGGATGGCCCGAGCGAGGTGAACGCGTCGGTAAAGGCCTACTTCGCCCTCAAGCTGGCCGGGTTTTCGGCCGATCTGCCGTTCATGCAGGAAGCGCGGGCGAATATTCTCCGGCTCGGCGGGATTCCGAAGCTGAACACCTTCAGCAAGCTTTACCTGGCGCTCCTGGGGCAGTTCCCCTGGAATTATCTGCCGACAATCCCGGTCGAAATGATCCTGCTCCCCTCGTGGGCGCCGTTTCACATTTACAAGATGTCGTCGTGGAGCCGGGCGATGCTCATCCCGCTCGCGATCATTAATCATTTCAAGCCGACCCGGCATTTACCCGGGCTCAAACAGCTCCACGAGCTTTACCCGTTAGGAACCGAGAACGAAGATTTTCGATTGCCGCGTGACGACCGTTTCTTCACCTGGCGCAATTTTTTCCTGCGCGCCGATGAAGTCCTGAAATTTGTCGGGCGTTTGCTGAGCAGTCCGTTGCGGAAAGTCGCCCTGGAAGAGGCGGAGCGCTGGATGGTCGAACGAATCGGGCAGGGGAGCGACGGTTTGGCGGCGGTTTATCCGGCGATGCTGAATTCCATCATCGCCTTGCGCTCGCTGGGCTATGCCAAGAAGCATCCATTGTTCGAAAAGGCCCGTAAAGACTTTGCCGGTCTGTTTGTCGATGACCCGGCCGATTTCCGGATCCAACCCTGTTTGTCGCCGGTCTGGGATACGGCAATCAACATGATCGCGCTGGCCGAGTCGGGGCTGCCCGCGGATCACCCAGCGTTACAGAAGGCTGCCGATTGGTTGTTAAGCAGGGAAGTGCGGATCCGAGGCGACTGGGCAAAGAACAACGATCATCCCGAAGCGAGCGGCTGGGCTTTCGAATACAATAACGTTTATTACCCGGATACCGATGACACCGCGATGGTGCTCATGGCGTTGCGGCTGATCAAGCCTCCTGTAGCCGAGGGCGCTGACCTCGGCCCGGTTAAGTGTGATTCTGCCGGCGAGCGGCCGCGGTCAACGCCCGCGGCTACAACCGATCGCTTGGCCCATGCGTTCAATCGCGCCTTGCCCTGGCAACTCAGTTTTCAGTGCCGCGACGGCGGCTGGGCGGCGTTCGACAAGGATCTCATGACGCCATGGCTGGAAGACATGCCGTTTGCCGATCACAACGCGATCCTCGATCCCTCCTGCAGCGATCTAACCGCGCGGACGCTGGAGCTATTTGGTTACATCAATTTCGATCGCAAACATACGGCGGTAAAAGATGCCCTGACCTATCTGATTAAGACCCAGGAAAAAGATGGATCGTGGTATGGGCGCTGGGGAGTGAACTACATTTACGGAACGTGGCAGGTTTTGCGGGGGTTACGCGCGATCGGCCAGGATATGACCGAAGACTGGGTCCTGCGCGGGCGCGACTGGCTGGAAAGTTGTCAGAACGACGACGGCGGCTGGGGCGAAACCTGTGCGTCATACGATAACCCGCAGTTGAAAGGCAAAGGCGACAGTACCGCATCTCAAACCGCGTGGGCGGTGATGGGGATCTGCGCCTGCGGCGATCTGGACCGGCGAAGTATCCAGCGCGGGCTGCGTTATTTGCTGAGCACGCAACAGCCCGACGGTTCATGGCACGAACCGCAAACGACCGGCACCGGTTTCCCGAAAGTGTTCTATCTGAAATACGACATGTACCGCCAGAATTTCCCGCTCCTGGCCCTGGCCACGTATATCAATTACCGCAACGGCCTGGATACCCGCCCGGGGTTCTATCGCTGCAACGCGTAACTGGGCGCCGGCGCTCCGGTTGGAAGTCAGGCGTCCTGTTCACCGGTCGGACGAATCCGTCCTGGGTGCGGACCTGACCCGGACGACAGGCACCCGCCTGCATCGCTCTCGCGGCCTGCCCGAATTCGCTACGCGAAAGCTTTGCGGGCCTGGAGCACTGCGGCACGGGCTGCCAAAACGAGCTTTCTCAGCCAGAACGACCACGGATCAAACGGATAAATACCGATGCGCTGATAACACCGCCGCGCGAACCACATCACATCTCAAATCGAAAATCGACATTCGAAAATCCATCAGTCCAGCGGGCTTTTCACCCCAAGGCCAGGCTTATTGAGAACATGAGTGTAAATCATCGTGGTGCTCACGTCTTTGTGGCCTAACAATTCCTGGACGGTCCGAATATCCGAACCGTTCTCCAGGAGATGGGTCGCAAATGAATGACGGAGGGTGTGGCAACTGGCCGGTTTATTGATCTTCGCCGCGATCACCGCTCGTTTGACCGATTGTTGCAGCCAGCTTTCGTCCAGATGATGCCGCCGCTTTTTTGGCGCGCCGGGTTCGCTGCGGGGATCGATCGATAAACGCGGCGCGGGAAAAACGTATTGCCAGCACCATTCCGTTGAAGCATTCCGGTATTTTCGGTCCAGCGCGTGCGGCAAATAGACCGTTCCGAATCCATCCGCCAGATCCTGCTCGTGTTGTATTTTTATCTTCCGCAAATGTTGCTCGAGCGGTCCGGCCAGACTAACCGGCAACATGGTCACCCGATCTTTGCCGCCTTTACCGTCCCGTACTGTGATCCGGGCATAAGCGAAATCGATATCCTTGACCCGTAGCCGGACGCATTCCATCAGGCGCAACCCGCTTCCGTAGAGTAATCCAGCCATCAGCCGGGGCATCCCCTCCAGATTGGCAAAAAGCCGGTGCACTTCATCCCGGCTCAGGACGGTAGGAACTCGGACCGGCCGTTTCGCCCGTTCGACGTTATCGAGCCAATCAATCTTTTGCTTGAGCACCTGCTGATAGAGGAAAAGTAGCGCGCTCAAAGCCTGGTTCTGAGTCGCCGCGGCCACGTGGCCGTCGCGGGCCAGGTGGGTTAGAAACTCGCTGACCTCGATTGTTCCCAGGTCGCTGGGATGACGCAATTTATGGAAGCGGATATAGCGCTCGATCCAATCGCAGTAGGTGCGCTCGGTGCGCAGGCTATAATGTTTCAAGCGCATGAGATCGCGGGTTTGGTCGAGCAGCCGTTTAGGCTTGCCCGGCTCGGCGTTCTCATTTACAACAGAGATCGGATCAGATACGGCATCCATGACTCCGTTTTTAAAGACGTCCCCCCAGCAGAGCAAGCTAATTAGACGGACTCACTCGGTAAAAAACTACGGACTGACTCCGTCCACTTCTCGTTAGATGGTAGAGCCGTTCGATCTCGACAATCCGTGGCATTCGCACGTTTTTTTTGCCCAAGGATTCTGGTGCGACGCGTGCAGCAAAGACTATTTGCCGCGCACAGTTCAGGAATCGGGATCGGAGGCATGGTGTGTCGAGCTAGCGCGCTCCGCCTTCGACGCCGGTTGGGTTATCCCTCATCCGCTGCCAGACGGCCGGCACGATTTCATGAGTGCGTTTTGCCCGGAGTGCGCCGCCCAGCGCGGACTGACGCGGCCGCCGTATGCGAGCATCACGCCAACCATCTAACCAGGCGATGCAGCGAACCGCCGGCCGCGCCGCGTTCTAGTTTGCGATGACTTCCACATTCAACCCGCAGCCACGCTCGCCCTCGCCAGCGGTCGCTGATCTTGTGTCTCGTTAGGCCTATGGACACGATCAGGCTAGCCCGCGATACTACCGTGACCATCGGACCTCCGGCGACGTATCCGCTGGCACCCGCCCTCGTCACTGCTTTATCCTCTCTCCTCGCCAGTTACCCACGGGTCAGCCGCGCATTCCTTGTGCAGTTCACTTATCCTCCCGGCCACGATCCCGCTGTCGGTGACGCCCCTTGCCTGACTTGCGTTTTGCAGCTTGCCGGAGATCCACGCAATGACCTTTTCAACGAGATCAGTCGCGCTAGCCAACGTGTGGTCGACGGTCAGCTGGGTCCATGGCGATTCTTGGACTTTTTTAGATACAGCGACCTAGCCGCCGCTGCTATTGAGCGAGCGGCTGTTCCTTTTTATGTTAAAGATTAGTGTGCAGGCACCCGTTAGGCCTAACCAGGCGATGAAGCTAACGGCCACTATCGTACGGCTTTGGAAATCTTCTCGATGATTAACTCCCTTTCTCCGCAGTTTGGCCGCAGTTCCAGTGGCCGTAGCTTATCTTGTTCTCGTTAGGTCTATGCGTCGATTCGTTGGTGTGGTTCTCGGGTTTGCAGTTCTGATGCTCGGCCTACTGTTGCCAATCGTCACCGTCGCGGGAATCGCCGGACTCATCTGGGGCGGTCGCGTGTTTGACGGCCCCCACCCGAAAGGAAGTCCGTTGTTCATGTTTGTGCTGCTCGCTACACCCCCGGCTATGACAGTCGGCGCTCACTTTGCACTGTACTTTTTCGTGCTGCCGATCTTCGCCAAGTTTGGTGTCCGGATTGTCAGCAAGCGCGAGAAGACCAACGCAGGGGTTGCGATGGCACGCTCAGTGAAGGAGAGTTCTTTGCGTCGCGCTGCACTAATGGATGAGCTTATTTCCCAAGAGAAGACCTAACCAGTCAGTCGAGCTAACCGCCACCCGGCGTACGCTCCGCGCGACAACGTGACTACTGACCACAGACTACGGACCTCGCTCGCTGTCGGCAGCGGTAGCTCACTTCATTCTCGTTAGGTCTTTGACGCATGTCCGAGAATTCCCAGCAGCACCTCAAAGACGCGGAATACGCGCATTTCGAGAGAGCATGCGAAGGCGTCGACGATCCGACGCTTTTGATCCTCCGCGTGCATCTGCTTATGGAGTATTATCTTGAGCGGCTGATTCATGTCTCGTTGAAGCGCGGTGACAGGGTCATTACGGACGGCGGACTTTCCTTCTACCAAAAGCTGGTTGTAGTGGATTCATTCGACGCGCTCAAGGACAGCATCGTCCAAAGCTTAAAGGGCCTTAATAAGATTCGTAATCGCTGCGCTCATGACGCCGAGAAGAAAATTGCGCTTTCCGACGTAGAGGTGATCGCGCGTCCTTTAGGAGCGATCTGCACCCAATACAGGACTGAGCATGAGCATTCACCAGACGAATTCCTTCGTGCGACGCTCTCATATCTTTGTGGTTATATTGCGGGTCAGGTATCAGTCTTCGAACAGCACGCTATCGACAGAGAGAAGAACAAATCTGCAAAACCAGACAAACCCAAAAGGACCTAACCAGGCGATGGAGCCAACCACTGGCCGGCGTACGCTCAAGTTTTCCATGACTCCAACCTCACATCCCGCAGCCACACGCGCTCTCGCCAGTGGTGGCTCATCTTGTTCTCGTTAGATGGTGAGCGCGTCTAGAACACTCGAGCGTTTAGCTGAGTGGTATCTTCGCCACTGCAACGGCGACTGGGAGCATGGCTTCGGCTTTAGCATCGGCACCCTCGACAATCCGGGCGTATCGATCAAGATCGACCTTGAAGACACCGAGCTTCACAAAATCCCTTTTGACGAAATCAAGGATGACTATGATTCAGAGGATCACTGGCTCATCTGTCGAAGGACTGAGAGTGTGTTTGAAGCTTATGGTGCTGCGACGCGTCTCGAAGACATGCTGAAGATATTTCTCGATTGGGCAGATGCACACCAAACCATCTAACCAAGCGCTGGAGCGAACGGCCACCCGCTTTGCGTTCACACTTTGCGTGGCTACAACCTCTTCGCTTCGAGCGACGCGCGCTCCCGGTGGCCGTCGCTCAGCTTATTCTCGTTAGATGTAATGCGCGTTCCGACGCTTATCAGACGATGGCCGACTGCAACTGGACTGTTTGTTCTCCATGGGCTCATCGTCGCCGCGATCTACGTTATGTGGTCCTCGTCCTGGAAAGACCCAGAACGAGACATGATCTGGCTAGTGATGATCTTCGTCGATTGTCCTGTAATCTACGCATACGATGCTCTCTTGAGTTACTTCTCCATTCCCGTATTGCCAGGAGGTTCCATCCTATTTGGCGGACTTCAGTGGCTTCTCGTTGGCCTCGTCTTCGATACCATTCTCAAGAATTACGTCCGCAAGCATGCACTTCGTAGCACACAAGACATCTAACCGGTCAGTGGAGCTAACCGCCACCCGCTGTGCGTTCACATTTTCAGATGACTAGAACTCTTGCACTCCAAGCACCGCTCGCCCTCGGTGGCGGTAGCTCACTTCTTTCTCGTTAGATGTCATCGCCACGCACACGGGGTTTTCGCCGGTTTTCTGCATGGGCTTCGGACGATCCGAAACTGTGGCGAACTGAGATGGACCGCTACGCGAGCCATCTCTCAGCCAAACGCGCTGCGCTTCCGCAGCGGCTTTTGGAGCTTCATGAGGTGCAGACGTTTCACGATGCTCATCTGCAGCATGCTGAGACAGTCTCCGCGGCCACACGCCGGGACATTCTCCTTGTTCTCCAAAGCCCTCGGAATGGGCCACCCCCCCAACGATGGCAAGCCCGTTCTTTACGTTCTGCACTTTCAAGACGTGCACAGCAATGATCCACTCCCGAGGCCGCAGCAAAAGATTGCGTTTACCGATCTTGATGCGGAAGACGGAAACTTTTTTCTGACATTCCAGTTCTCCAACGGCTCTGCATGGACTGTCAGTTTTCGAAACTTCGACTACTACGCGCACGATTATGACATCTAACCAATCGCTGCAGCCAACCGCTGACCGGCGAGAAAATTTGCACATGACAAATTCAACATTGAAATTTGAAGCAGAGCTCGCTCCCGTCAGCGGTGGCTGAGCTGCGTCTCGTTAGATCGTGAGAGCCCTCCTCTGCTTGCTGCTCATCGTCACCGTCTCTGGTTGCGTGAGCGAGGACGAGCTATACGCGCGCAACAGTGCGCCGCACTATCTCTCGCCGCGAGCCAAGCGGTTTCTCACGCGAAGGGACCAAGATCACATTGCCCGCATGATCGCGCATGTCACCCGCAAGCCGATCATCGCCATTTCTGGTTCCAAAGCCAAAAAAGATCAGCTAATCGTAACCGTTGGATATAAGGGCGGCACTACGCATGAGGATTTCGGATTCTACGACATCGCTAGAAAAGACGGGCAGTGGGTTATTACCGATTCGGCGGATTCGCTGGATCCGCTTATGGTCGGCTGGGCTTATAGTGATCCGTGATGAAACGATCTAACCAGACGCTCGAGCGAACCGCTGACCGGTGTGAAGATTTACTTTCCATGACTTCAATACTGAAACCCGAAGGAGCGCTCGCTGTCGTCAGCGGTCGCTCAGCTTCTTCTCGTTAGATGCTAGCGCGCTGTTCTGTCTCGTGCGTGTTTGTTGCGCTCATGTGCAGCATGACTGCGGCGGCACCAAAAGGTGCCGTCGCACCCAGCGGGGACGGGTCGTCACCGCAGAAAGCAACTGTCTTCAAAACCAAAGAAGCCGCTGACGCCGAGGTAGCACGAATCACGAAAAACGCTGTCAAGGATGTGGCGATCGTGCATTCTTCGGAACGCGACTACAAACGCGGCCTCGAGGTCGAGGCCGTCGAATTCACGACTGGAGATCGCAAACGGCGCAAGGCGTATGTCGCATATCCGCTCGACACAAACGACTACTTGTCGAAGGGCTGGTGGAAGAAGCCGCTCGACTTTGAGATTCGCTATCGAAATAACGTCGAGCGGATACTTGAGCGCGGCTTTCGCCGCGATGTTCTGCTGCGCATGGTCCACCTTCCACCATTTGACCCCGAATGGATCGTAGGCGTCGTCCAGTCGAACGATGGCTATCGAGCCTTTCGACTCGATGCCTCATACTTCATTTGGCAAGCACAAGAGGACGAGAAAGCCAAGCTTCCGACGATCCACGGCATCTACAAGGACAAGCCGATTCCCAACGCTACAGCGCTGCGTCTCGCAGCGCTGTGGCGGCGTTTCCTTGCCGACAAAAAGAATTATGGGAAAGAAGAAGGTGTGATTTACGGCGACAGTTCCCATTTCATCTTTTCCGTCGCTCGCATCACCGCGAATACCATGGCGTGGGACAAAGGAACCAAGGCTGCGGAGGTTGTCCAAGTCGGCGACGATATCTACGAGTTCGTCGCGGGGAAAAAGAGCGGAGCCGCTTTAGAAAAATCTCTCGAAAAAGCCGAGAGAAAAGTAGGCTTGAGATGATGGAACGAACGCATCTAACAAATCGCTGCAGCCAACCGCTTTTTGGCGTTGCGCGTCGAGGTCAATTTTGATTAGTGTATTCTCAACAGTTGCGGATGCTCGCCGCCGGAGCGGTGGCTGAGCTCCGTCTCGTTAGATCGAATGAAGCAAGCCGCTGCGATTCTGCTTTTTTTTGCGCCATGTGCATTCGCATCGTCGCATTGGCCGGGTGTGCCTTATTCCGAGGTGCGCGGATACGCTTCCAGGGACTATTATATCGAGAACGAAAGTATCGTCCTGAACGGTAAACTCTCCTCCGGCATCATCAACAAGTCAGGAGCTCCTCTCACTCCAAATCAAATTCAGCGTCTAGTCCGAGCGATCACACGCAAGCCCCCGAGAGTCATCGACCTTGTACAATGCTTTCGTCCACACCACGCGTTCATATTCTACGACGTCCGTCATAAGCCGGTAGCGTGGGTGGATGTATGCTTCGAATGTGGGAACGCGAAAGCCCATCCAGAACCCTTCAAGTTCCATTATCCCGATATGAAGGTCCTTCTCAGCCTCTGCCGGGAACTGAAGCTTTCCAACACACCGGGGACATGAGATCTAACCAGCCGATGAAGCCAACGGCCCCATTGCGAAGCGCGCTCAGCGTGTTTTCCACAACACCCTGCCGTGGCTTATCTCTTTCTCGTTAGGTCTTTATGCTCACTCTCATATGAACGCTCCGAAGTCAGAACATTTCCGTTGGATTGCCGGTCGCTTGCGAGGAAGCCTGGCGGCGGACCTTCTTCCGGCCATGCTCCTAGATCGGGACGGCCGGCGGCTTGCCATCGGCCTAGTAACTCCCGATAATCGCTCAGATCGTCGCTCGTTTTGGCCTGACGTTCCAGCCATTGAGGATTTTTTGATACAGCGTGCAGCAGCCCTGAGATACGAAGACGAGCGCGAAGATCAGATATTCGACGTGCATCTGTGTCCGTCCATGGATGAGCCGCGCCACATCGATTTCCGGATTCGCGCTCAGACCTAACCAAACGATGGAGCCAACTGCGGCACCGCGTAACGCATTGTTTTATGTTCATAATTACCTTTCGCCACTCGCGCAGTGGCTCATCTCTTTCTCGTTAGACCTATGCGCACATTACTCATCTTTGCGGTGGTTTGTTGGACGCTGGCCGGCTGCGCAAAGCGGGACAGCGGACCCGATTACAGCAACACCGAACCCGGCTACTATGGTGGTGACGGCACCTCCCCGGAAAAGGCAGTTCTAGTTGTTGGCGTTGAGCAATCAGCGTACGCTTGGATCGCGCAGAAATATCCGGGATCGAAGGTCCTTAGTCAGGCTTTAGTAGTTCCCCCAGGTAAGAAGCGTTACGACATGTACAGAGTCCAGCTGCGGAACGGCAAGATAATTGAAGTCTGGTTCCTGATCTCAGGTGGCATTGACGGCTTTTTGGAGAATTTCCGGTGAGAGGTCTAACCATGCGATGGAGCGAACGGCGGACCGCTGTGCGCTCCACTTTTTAGATGACTTCCACACTTCCACTCCGAGCCACGCACGCTCTCGTCCGCCGTCGCTCATCTTGTTCTCGTTAGACCTAACGCATGCCAGCCACAACGCGCTTAAGAAGCAAGATAGGCTCGCACCTCAGCTATCCTTGCACCCTGCGTGAGATCGAACGCGCTCTTTCGCCCGCATCAGAGCGCAACGACATCGATGTCTCGTTCTGGGCCTATAAGCCGCCCCGGCCAAACCAAGTTCTTGAGAGGCACCCGCTGGTCGAGGCGCGTTATTCCAAGCGATTCTCTGGCGAGTACGCTGGTGAGTGGCATTACGAGATCGTGGTTCATCCCGTGCCTCGCGGATCGCGCGCCCAGATTCGCACTATCTTGTTCGGTAGCGTTACCGATCGTATGCGGGATTGGCTACTCGCCGAGCGCTCACCGATCTGGTATACCTCGTCGCATCGATTCAGTGTAGAAGTTGATGCATCACACCAGCCTTTATTCTGCGAACGCCCAAAGGTCTAACCAGGCGATGAAGCTAACGGCCACTATCGTACGGCCTTAAGAAATCTTTCGATGATTGAGTCACTTTCTCCGCAGCTTGGCCGCAGCCCCAGTGGCCGTAGCTTATCTTATTCTCGTTAGGTCTATGAGCACTCGCCGGGTTCTCTTGTCCATTGCTACCTGCTTTGCGCTTGCAGGTAGTGCAAGCGCGGCACCGCAGGGCTTCAAGTCCGAATCGGTCGTGCTCTACCAGCCTGACAAGCCTCTAACCGAGCGGCTCGGCAGCACTCAAGACCTCGCGGCATACATCAAGCGCATCGAGGCAGCGTGCACGGCGTTCCTTGCGTCAGAAAAAACGCCGGAACAGCTCGACATAGTTGTCGGCCTAAAACCGCAAAAGAAGGTAAGAGTCTGGTTCGTCTCTTCGAGACGATCCAGTCAGGACAAATCGCTCAGGGCTCTGCGCGCGAAGTTGGAAGCGATTCCTCCTTGCGAAGTTCACAGCGGGCCAGTTGCGTTCGCTCTCTGTTGTACGATTGCGGGCGCATCGCCGCGAAAAGATAAAGAACCATATGAGCCTCCAGAGCCGAAAGAGTGGCGCGACGCGAGAGGAAGTAAGCCACTTTTGATTCCAGACGGAATCTTTGCGAAGATTTGGCGCGATTGAACACGAGAGACCTAACCAAGCGCTGGAGCCAACCGCTGGCCGTTCCGATGTTTAGCTTTACGTCGATCTTCCACAGTTTGTTCGCTGCCGCGCGCGCTCCCGCGCGCGGTGGCTCAGCTTGTTCTCGTTAGGCCTTGAGCGCGCAGTGAGCGACGACGCCGTCAACTCCGAATCAGAATTGCATCCGTATCTTGTCGCGGCATACGAACTCAACGACACGTTTGCTGGCCTGCGCCACGATGTGCTTACGCCATTTCCACCCCCGGCTGATTCTCACGTCCATTTCGATATCTGGCATCAGCACGAGCTCGCATCCCGCCCAGAATGCGATGTGGCGGTCGGCCACTGGCTCGATCAGCACGTGCTGCCCGAGCTCAGCGACGGTGCGCTGTTCTACCTGAAACATCGTTTCGACTATTTCGCCGAGTTCCTCAGGAGCCTAGTCTTAGAGGACGGCTCGACTATTCTAGAGTACCCGAGCGTAGATCACCGCGACTTCATCGATTGGGGGCTGATTGAGTGGTGGGAGTCACACGGTATTCGCGAGGCGTATTTCGAGGACCTTGCCATGTACGAGCACCAGCAGGAGTTGCCACCAAAGACCTAACCAGGCGATGCAGCGAACCGCGAGCCAAGCTTCGCGTCTCCTTCAGCGTGTTTGCCAGCCACCCTTTGGCTGCGTGGCGAGTTGCAGTGGGCTCGCGGTCGCTGATCTTGTGTCTCGTTAGACGTGAAAGAGCACACCCACATATTTCGCTTCGTCCTCATGCTTCTACCATTCGTCGGCTCCGTCGCAGCGTATTTGCGTTTCCGATCACGGCGCGTCCCGCTCTGGTTTGATGTTCTGGTGATCGTTGTTGCAGCGGCATTGCCGACCATCATCTGGTTTTGGCCACAGTTGGTCGCCAAGGATCAGGAAGACCTTCTTGAGATAGAAGATATGAGTGGTGTTTTGATTCCCTTTTGGTCATGGGTCGTTGGTATTCCACTTATATGTATTGGAGCGGCGCTTCGGTCGCGCTTGTTTCATCACCCCCATTCAGATGTCACGCCAAACGTCTAACCAATCGCTCCAGCCAACCGCTCTTTGGCGTTGCGCGTCGATGTCGATTTTGATTAGTGTATTCTCAACTGAAGCGCAGCCTCGCTGCCAGAGCGGTGGCTGAGCTCCGTCTCGTTAGGTCTATGGTACTACGAATCCTCATCACGATTGCGAGCATGGCATTTTCCTCCGCCAACGCGATTGACACCGGCGATTTCACGACGGCAACGCCTGACCCAAAAAAGGGCGCCGTGGGGATCACGGTCGACCGCAATTTCAAAGTGGTCAGCGCGGTTTTGCCGGACAGTCCGGCCGCTAAAGCCGGGATTCACGCCGGCGACCACCTCATCGCTGTCGACGGATATCCGACAGCCAAGATGCGCGACTTCAAGGAATTCGCCCAACGAGTTTCTGGAGCCGTTGGCACTACGATCGATCTCGAGTTGAGTGAGCACGGCTCAAATCGGCACTTCCATGTCAAGATACCCCGAGTGTCAGCGACTCCACCCTCACAGATACCGCCGGGATTTGATCCACATCAGGTGCGAAGCGAGCTTCCCGGACCTAACCAAGCGCTGGAGCGAACCGTCAGCCGGCGCGACGCTTAGCTTTCAAATGATTAAAACAGTGCCACAAAAGGCAAAGCTCGATGACGCTGCCGGTCGCTCAGCTTGTTCTCGTTAGACCTATGATTCGCGAGCCTACCGAGCGACAGATCGCCGCTGCAAAACGCTTGGGTATCGCAGTAGACGGAAAGACTTTCAGAGTCATTTCCGCCGAAATCGGTGACGAGCTTGACCGAAGGTCGGACGCGCACATGCACAAGCACGCGCTTAAACCCGGAATGCAGGTCAGATATGTTGGTCCGCGAGGGAATTTCCCAAAGAGGCTTGTTATCAGTAGCTACGGGAAGAATTGTTGCGTGTACTTCAAGGGAGGATCATCGTTCTTCTGCAGGCCATGGGACATCCTTCCTGTGAAGCCACGCCGTAGGTCTAACCATACGATGCAGCCAACCGCTTCACCGCGTACAGCCTCAGTTTCACATGATTAACACACGTTCATTCCAAGCACAGCTTGCCGTCATCAGCGGTGGCTGATCTTGTTCTCGTTAGGTCTATGCGCCGTTTTTTCGGTGGACTCCTCGGATTTTCAGTTCTCATGCTCGGCATGCTCATCCCGATCCTCACACTCGCCGGGCTCGAAGGCCTGATTTGGGGTGGACGCGTGTTCGATGGACCGCAGCCAAAGAACAGCCCGCAGTTTACATTCACTCTGTTAGCGATGCCGCCTGCGATGATCATTGGAGCACACTTCACGCTTTACGCCTTTGTGCTGCCGATCTTCGCGAAGTTTGGCGTGCGTATCGTCAGCAAGCGAGAGAAGACGAATACATTCGTTGCGATGGCACGCTCAGTGAAAGAGAGTTCTTTGCGTCGCGCTGCACTGATGGATGAGCTTATTTCCCAAGAGAAGACCTAACCACTCAGTCGAGCTAACCGCCACCCGCTGTGCATTCACATTTTTCCATGACTAAAACCTCTTCACTCCGAGCATCGCTCGCTCTCGGTGGCGGCAGCTCACTTCTTTCTCGTTAGGCCCCGTTCCCACATGCCGAAGCCACACACATCGCTTTCACCGCGGACCAATATTCTGCTGATCTTCGTGTGGGCTGCTGCCGCGGCAGCACTGTTTTTCGTTATCGAGCCTCACGCGCCGATTATGCTCGGCGTTATTGGCGCTCTCCTGGGTGCCGTCGGAGGGATCATGCAGCATCTGGGGTTGCAAGAAGCTAGCGCGAGTTTTACCACCACGTCATCGCTGCTCGATGTACGCAGCGCGCTCAAAGCCACCACATGGGGCAGGCGCTACATTCGCTTCCTCTGGTCGTGCAAGTTGGTTTTGCTCGTTCTCGCCTTTGTCTTCATTCGCGAGCCATTATTCGCAGTTTTGTTTGGTTACTTAGCAGCCTACGTTTCGCTTATGTTTGTACGAGAGATAGTCACGCTACGAGATACGTTCTTTCTACATCGCCTTTCCAGTAATGCACCCGACGTGGCCTAACCATACGATGGAGCGAACGGCGGACCGCCGTACGCTCCACTTTTAAGATGACTTCCACACGTCCACTCCGAGCAACGTGCGCCCTCGTCCGCCGTCGCTCATCTTGTTCTCGTTAGGTCTTATGCGCATCGTCGTCCTAGTGACATTACTTCTGTGCGGCGCTCTCTACGCCGAAGACAAATCGCCTATGAATATCAACGTCGCAATGATGGAAGCCACATGCAAGATCGTGGGCAACGGCTCCCTCGGAACAGGCTTTTATTGTTGGGAGACCGGATCCGAAAAAGGCGGATCGAGCATTTTATGTGCTGGTCACGGCGCATCATGTCCTCTCTCAGGCTCAAGGTGACCTTGTGGCGATTGTTCTTCGCCGGCTAAACGATTCTGACGGCTGGGAAAGAATGGAGATTCCAGTTCAGATTCGGAAAGAGGGGAAGGATCTGTGGAAGAAACATCCGGACGTGGATCTTGCGGCCATTTACGTAAAGCTGCCCGAGAAAGTCATTCCGACCCTCATCCCGATGGCACTTCTGCTTACCGACCAAAAAATCTCAGAGTTTGAGATCAGTCCCGGTGCAGAGTTGCTCTGCCTCGGTTATCCGTTTGGCGCCGAGGCGAATTCCGAAGGTTTTCCGATCCTAAGAAGCGGCAAGATCGCCTCATACCCACTATTGCCAACGAAGAAGACAAAATCGTTTTTGTTCGACTTCAGCGTTTTCCGCGGCAATAGCGGTGGGCCGGTCTATCTTTATGAGAAGGCTCCGATTTACGGGGGAAGCATGCACGCCGGCACCATTCAGGGGATTATGGGAGTCGTCACGAGCGAGCGAAATGTCACGCAGCAGACCGAACAACTTTACGAGCGCCGCGAGACCGTTACGCCACTGGCCCTTGGGGAGGTCATCCACGCAAGCTTTATTGAAGAACTTATCAAATCGTTGCCAGATCATCCGCCAGATTGAGACCTAACCATTCGATGGAGCGAACGGCGGACCGTTGTACGCTCCAGTTTGAGATGACTTCCACATGTCCACTCCGAGCGACGCGCGGCTTCGTCCGCCGTCGCTCATCTTGTTCTCGTTAGATCTATGCGTCGCCCGATTCTCCTCGTCATCGCGATCGTGTTGCTAGCGGGTTCATTAGTCGCTTACGGTTATTACGCGACCCGCGCGGATCGTTTCGTGCGACAGTGGAGTGAGCGATTCAAAGGGGTCGACAACTTAGAGGAGGCGAAACGGCTCGAAGAGGTCGAACCAGTGTTTGTGCATACGTTTGCCTCGTCGGAGTGGTTCATTGCCACTTGCGAACATTCGTGTTGCTCGGGTGCTGGCTTCGATGCCACCGTGATTCGCGACAGCACAGGCGCAGTGTATGCGGACACAACACACACTTTTTGTGGCATCGAAGGGATGGCAGGCGAGCTACGCGAAGCCTCCGGCGGTTCGTTGCGCGAATTCTACTCACACCTGACGATCCTCAAGTTGCGAAAGCTGTAACATCTAATCGATCTAACTAGTCAGTGGAGCTAACCGCCACCCGGCGTGCGTTCACATTTCAGATGCTTAACACACTTTCACTTCGAGCCGCGCTCGTTCCTGGATCCCATTCCAGGCTCCCGGCTTCCCTAGTGCGACTTGCGCCCACTCCCGCCGTATTGTCTTCCGACGATGGTGGCGGTAGCTCACTTCTTTCTCGTTAGATGCTCATGCCATTGACGAATCAGATCGTCTGTGCTGATATGAAGGCTCACTCACCAAGGAGGCTGTATGGCACACCACTACACAGATCCGGACGACTCCTTTTTTCGAGCGCACTAGCAAACGCCGTCGCGGATTCCCATCCGAGACACACGTCAAACGAGGTGTTCGAGTCGTCCACGGAGACAAGCACCTATCAGAGAAGCTCGGTCGCAACGATCCATGTCCTTGCCGTTCCACCCGCAGGTTCAAGCACTGTTGCATGCAGTCGGGCTTCTTTTGACGGCTCAGACCGGCATCACTTTTTTCCGCGAGTAGTCACTCTGTTTGCCACCCGCGCATCCAACCATGCGATGGAGCGAACGGCGGACCGCTGTGGATCAAGGCTGAGGGGAAGAATTAAGAATTATGAAACTAGCGACGCAAGGTTTCGTCCGCTCAGCTTCGTCTCGTTCGACCGATGAACACTTCATTTAAGATCATCGCCATTTCGGCATTTCTTGGTTGGACGTGTCTCGGTGCAGCCCTCGCCAACGATGCACGGGATGGTTCAAGTGAGGCAAGGGCGATCTTGGTCCCCGCGGATTATGCGCATTTTCACGAGTGGGAGCGCGACTATCTCAAAAAGCACTTTCCTGCCCACTTTGCGCCTGGTCAGCCTGTCAGTGAGATCGGAGAAGACCACGAATTCGTTGCCCACGAAGAGCAGGGCAAGTGGTTCGATTGCTACTCATTCACGCTGCGCGGAAAGAAGATCAAAGTGTATTTCGATATTAGCAGACTGGTCGAAGAGCAGTATGCACGGTCTCATCCGAAGCGATAGGTCTAACCAGGCGATTGAGCGAACGGCGGACCGCTGTGGATCAAGGCTGAGGGAAGAATTAAGAATTATGAAACTAGCGACGCAAGGTTTCGTCCGCCGTAGCTCGATTCCCAATCTAGCCTCCCGGCTTCCCTAGATGCACTCGCTTTGCTCCACATCTCCCGCCGTAAAGTTGGCTGCCGCCAACGACTCATCTTGTTATCGTTAGGCCAGCTGAGTATGCCTTTGCCTTGATTAATACTTACTGTAAAAGTTAACCATGAAAACCAAATGTGCCAAAACACTTGCTGTGCTGACTGCCAGTCTATTAAGCCTGAGCGGCGCCGGGCAGGCCGCGGCAAAGGATAAAGAATCCAAGTCGAAAGACGAGCCCGCACCAAAGGAAGAATCGACGCCAAAGAAAGCATCACGATCTCGAGATATCAAAATTGGCAATCGCAGTCAATTCAGCCAAATCGATCTGCGGCGCAAGGTCGCAAGCATGCATGTTAACGAGGGGCAAAATCTCGTCCACTCGGGCGACGGGGTGAAGTTGATGGCCGAGGCGCGAAATAACAGGATCGTGGGCTGGAGCGCCACAGATGATAAAGGCAAAAAACTATCAACGAAAGTTGAGACAGATGGTGCCGGCAACGTTAAAGAAATAATAGTTCAGAGTAGTGCTCGTCCGCAAACTCTGGTGTTTAAAATAGGACGCATCTACATCTCCAATTCGACCTCAACACCAGCTCCCACTCCGTCTCCTCCAAGACCACGTTAGTAGCCTCTAGTCGTTCGAAAGTCGCACCTCTGGCCTTCGTGAAAATCAGGCCTAACCAAGCGATCCAGCGAACCGCGCGGACCGTCCTTATGCCTGGTTTTGAGAGCATGCGAACGTCATTTTCAGCTCGCGCGGTCGCTGATCTTTTGTCTCGTTAGTCCTATGCAGCTGCTCCCGGTCGTGGTTGCCTTATGTCTGGCCGCGCACACCGACGTTTCCGGCTCTTCTGATCTCGCGTCGGACTCAGCAAAGGTTCATCGGCTCTTTGACGACTTCTGGGAAGAGATCGTTTCCCAGGATCCGGCCTACGCGACCTCACTCGGCGATCATCGTTTTGATGACAAGCTGAGCGACGTTTCCGAAGGAGCCTGGCAACGTCATTACAATTCGCTTCGGGCGATTCAGAAAAGGGCGGCCCAGATCGATCCGGGCCATCTGCCGGCAGCGGACGCAATCAATCTCAAGCTCCTAACGAATCGAGTCGATCGCGAGCTCGCGGGGGAGCGATTTCGCGCCTATCTCATGCCGCTGACTCACACCGACGGGATTCATCTCAGCCTCATGCAACTGCCGGGTATTCATCCGTTCAAAACGGTCGTCGATTACGAAAACTACCTTTGCCGGCTGGAAGCGTTTTCCGTGCAGGTGGACAAAACGCTGCAAAATATGCGGAAGGGAATAACCGAGGGGGTGACTCTTCCGGAAGTCATCGTGCATAAGATCGACCGGCAGCTGAGCGATGGCCTGAAGAAGAATCGATTGGGCGAACCTGCGGAACGAATGCCAAAGGATTTTAGCGAGAGCGATCGACTGCGCCTAACGAAAGAAATCGACGATCGCATTCGAACCTCCGTCATACCGGCGTATCGACGCCTGGCAGACTTTGTCAGAACCGAATATCTGCCCAAGGCCCGGCGCGACGTCGGCCTCTGGTCGCTGGCGGATGGTGAGGCTCGTTTCGATTACGAGATCAAGTATCACACCACGACCGGATTTTCGGCAACCGAGCTTTACGAAGTTGGTGTTCAAGAGCTCGAGCGCCTGGAAAGCGAGCAACGGCAGATCATTGCACGGGTCGGTTTCAAGGGGACCGTGGGGGAGTTTCATCATCTCCTCAGAACCGGGAAACAGTTTCGTCTGACGAACAGACGCTCGGTGGAAACGAGGTATCGCGAGATCCTGGGAGCGATTGAGCCGAAATTGTCGCGGCTCTTTTCGCAACTCCCGGCGATGAACTATAAATTGAAGCCACTGGATTCGATCCAGGCCGATACCGGCTTACAGGGATATTATGAGCCAGCGGCGTTGGACGGCAGCACGCCGCCGATTTTTTATTATAATGCCTACCAGATCGAGCGCGCCGGTTACGCCACGTATTCGATGGAACAGCTCGCTTATCATGAGATCGTTCCGGGCCATCACCTCCAGCTTTCATTGGCTCGGGCGCACCGAGACTGGCCGACATTTCGAACCCATGCCTGGTATGGGGCGTTTGGAGAAGGCTGGGCAGAATATGCGAAACAACTGGCAGCCGAGCTTGGCGGTTTTCACGAGCCCTATTCGGAATACGGAAGGCTGGTTAACGATCCGGTATTATTGCTTCTGGTCAGCGTCGGTATTCACCACCAGCACTGGACGCGCGATGCTGCGATCGAGTTTCTGCAGCAGCATTCCGTTTTGGACGAAAGCCAGATCAACAATCTCGTTGATGATTGCATCGCCTCTATTCCCGGCTACGCCCTGGCCTACAAGGTGGGGCAGATGAGATTCGCGGAGTTGCGGATGCGCGCGGAAAGGGAGTTGGGAGAAAAATTCGACATCAGAGCATTTCATGCGGTCGAACTCGGCGAGGGCGCTCTTCCGCTCGACCTGCTCAGCAAAAGGGTGGAAGCCTGGATCGCGAGAAGCCGGCATCGGGCAACGTCGCCTCATTGAATTTCTTTTTGACGATACCAAAACCCGAACCGTTGTTGGTTGAGAGACGATGGTTGCGAGTTTTGCAATGGTCGCACCCCTCGGATTTTGTCCAAGCCCCCGGCTTTCCGAGCCCAGGCAAATATGACGCCTTACCGGTCCTCACATTGCGGAGCCGATCTTGTTCTGGTTAGATGTCATCCGCGGTGGCACATCCCTCCGAAACATTTCGCGATGCTGACCTCTGCCTTGCAGCCGCTTCGAGACCTAACCAATTGCTCCAGCCAACCGCTTCAACGCGTATAGCCGGGCTTTCGCGGACCATTGACTACGGATCACAGACCACGGACTTTCCTTAGAGTCAGCCGGTGGCTGATCTTCTTCTCGTCAGACGTTTTGAGCGCATTTGAATTCTACTTAGCATTTTACGGCCTCTTGCTCGGCCTTTCCGTGGCCCAGGTCGCAAACGGCTTTCTGAATGCCATTGGCGCGCGTCAACACGTCACATTCGGCTGGCTGACGCCGCTCCTCGCGATCTTCATCTTTTTCGATATTACCAGTCTTTGGATCTACGCCTGGGGTATCCGGGAGAAGATCGCAGTAAACTGGGCAACCATGTTCGGCGCTCTGGTTGTCGCGCTCGTTTATTACCTCGCGGCGGGGCTGGTTTTCCCACGGGAAATCAATGAGTGGCCAAATCTCAATGAGCATTATCGGCGTAACAAACGTTTCATCGCTGGTGGCATACTTCTCGCCAACGTGCTGATCGCTACAGTGACTACGTTAATTCATCCTCCCATGCTGGATTTCAGCTACTGGTTCGGAGTGCTCACTTATTGGCCGATGCTGGCCATTCTGCCGTTCTCAAAAAGCGACAAGCTCGACATAGCGCTGCTTGCGATTATGATCGCAGGATATCTGGCGAATGTTGTTTTGCCGACAAGCTGGATCCTTCGATAGCAATCATATACGCCCTACGAACCGACATCTAACCCTAGGAAGGGTTTAGGGCGGCTTCATAATTTATTGGGTGGATTGGTAGTGATCTTTGGGAACGCTTCCGCTTCTGGTGCGCGGTCCCCCGGCGACCGGGTGAGACTCCTATCCGCGCGTGTCGATTTTCCGACAGCGCAATGTGACTTACTCCGTCGGTGAAGCGGAACGCAGGCGCGGCTCAATCTTGTTCCGGTGTGTTCCTGAACTCGATTATAAGGCTCAGTTTGACCGCTGACGCCTGCGGCCTAGCGTGATTATTATGGCTTACGAATTACCGAAATTACCCTACGACTACAACGCGCTCGAGCCGCATATCGATGCGCGCACGATGGAGATCCATCACTCCAAGCATCATCAGGCTTACATCACCAACCTGAACAACGCGATCAAAGGCAAGGCCGACCTGGAAAAGAAATCGGTCGAAGATCTGATCAAAGATCTCAATTCCGTTCCGGAAGATATCCGCGCCGCGGTCCGCAATAACGGCGGTGGTCACGCGAATCACTCCTTCTTCTGGCAAATCATGGGCCCGAACGCGGGCGGCGAACCGAAAGGCAAACTGGCCGATGACATTAAAAGCACCTTCGGCAGCTTCGACGCGTTTAAGGAGAAGTTCGCCGATGCCGGCGTAAAACGGTTCGGCAGCGGCTGGGCCTGGTTGATCAAAAATAAGTCAGGGAAACTCGAAATCGTCTCGACCCCAAACCAGGACAGCCCCCTGATGGACGGCAACACGCCGATCCTTGGGGTCGACGTCTGGGAACATGCTTACTATCTCAATTATCAAAATCGCCGGCCCGATTACCTGAAGGCCTGGTGGAACGTGGTGAATTGGGACGCGGTTGCGAAGAATTACTAGGCGCCGAAAGCGCCGGAGTGGGGGAGTATTGGAGTAGTAAGACGCCCATTTCTCCAATTATGTGGAAGCGCCGACGATTCTTGCTGGGCGCGACCGCTACTGCGTCGTACCTGGCCGTCGGGCGATTCAGCTTTGCGCAGGAAAGCGGGCGAACCCGCATCATTCTGCTTGGTACCAAAGGCGGGCCGCGGGTCAGCGAAAGTGGACGAAGCAATCCCTCGACACTGATTCTGATCAATGGCGTGGCTTATGTTATTGATTGCGGCTACGGAACGTCGCGGCAATTGCTCGCGGCGCATGTTCCGCTCGATAAAGTCCGCTATATTTTCATCACCCACCATCATTCGGACCATAATTTGGAACTCGGGCCTTTGTTCTATAACGCATGGATTACCGGCCGGCCGATTCAAGTCGACGCCTACGGTCCGGCGGGATTGGCAAAAATGGCCCATGATTTCTTCGAGTACGAAAAGGTTGATATTGATACGCGAATCGAAGACGAAGGCAGATCCGATCCGCGCAAGCTGTTCTCGGTTCATGAGTTTGACAGGCCTGATACGATTTTGCAGAACGCTGATGTAAAAGTGACTACGTTTCGCGTTCGGCATCCGCCGATCACCGAAGCATATGCCTACCGTTTTGACGCCAGAGATCGCTCGGTGGTAATTTCCGGCGATACCGCTTATGCGCCCGAGATGGCAAAATTTGCCCGCGGTGCCGATGTGTTGGTGCATGAAGTCATGTATCTTCCGGGCGTCGAAGCGCTGGTCCGGCGTCTGCCCAATGCCAGGCGGTTGCGCGAGCATCTGATGGCGGCGCATACCTTACCCGAGGACGTGGGCAAAATCGCCGCCGAAGCCGAAGTAAAGACCCTGGTGCTCTCGCATCTCGTTCCCGGTGACGATGCGTCGATTACCGATGAGCAGTGGTCAGAAGGCGTAAGGAAGTATTTTAAGGGAAGGATCATTGTCGGGAAGGATTTGATGGATATCTAGCGGCCTTGCCCATTGAGTTGCCGACTCTCAGCTCCTTGCGTAAGCGTTGCGTTCCGCCGAGTTTTGCGCTGCGATGGCCTTTCTAAACGAAAATTATTTGAAACTTCAGGCCGGTTATCTCTTCCCCGAGATCGCCCGGCGAGTCCGTGAGTTTTGCGAAGCGAACCCGGACGCGGCGAAGAAGCTGATCCGGTGCGGGATTGGTGATGTCACTGAGCCGTTGCCCGAGGCGGTGATCACCGCGATGAAACGCGCGGTCGATGAGCTTGGTCACCGGGACACGTTTCGCGGTTACGGGCCCGAACAGGGTTACGATTTCCTGCGATCGGCCATCGCCCAGCACGATTACCGGGATCGCCACATCGATATCGCCGATGACGAGATATTCGTGTCGGACGGATCGAAACCGGACTGCAGTTTCATTCTCGATATCCTGGGCGACCACAACAAGACCGCCATCACCGATCCGGTTTACCCGGTCTACGTGGATACCAACGTGATGTCGGGACACACCGGGCCGGCCCGGAAAGATGGGAGCTACGAGGGCCTGGTCTACATGCCCTGCACCAGGGAAAACAATTTCGTGCCCGATATACCTAACGAGCATGTCGACCTGGTTTATCTTTGTTTCCCCAATAATCCGACTGGTGCCGTCGCGACCCGGGAACAACTGACCAAATGGGTTGAATACGCGCGGAAACACGAGGCCATCCTCCTGTTTGACGCCGCCTATGAGGCTTACATTTCCGATCCGGCGATTCCACATTCCATTTTCGAGATTCCGGGCGCGCGCGAATGCGCGGTGGAGTTCAGGAGCTTTTCCAAGAATGGCGGGTTCACCGGCGTGCGCTGCGGATTCACCGTGATGCCGAAATCGCTGCTGGCCAGCACGGAGAATGGAAGAAAGCTGCCGCTGCACGCTTTGTGGACCCGGCGCTGGAGCACGAAATCGAACAGCGTAAGTTATCCGGTCCAGCGCGGCGCGGAAGCGATCTATTCACCCGAAGGACGCAAACAGGTGAGGGGACTCATCGATCATTACATGGGCAATGCCAGCATTCTTCGCCGAGCCGCCGCCAAGGCCGATCTGGAAGTGTTCGGCGGCGAAAATGCGCCCTACGTCTGGGTCAGTACACCGCGCGGACTAACCAGCTGGCAATTGTTTGATAAAATGCTGACCGAATTGAATGTGGTGATCACTCCGGGCAGCGGTTTTGGGGCGCAAGGCGAGGGTTATTTCCGGATCTCGGCTTTTAACAGCCGTTCGAATGCTGAAGAGGTCGCCCGGCGACTGGAGACGCTGAAGGCAACGTGACGTTGCATCCGGTTGTCGTCCTGAGGGACGACTTTCCAGCACATTGGGATCCTAAGCTTAGAATTCCACGTGGACAAGTTGTCGCG